>WNFY01000902.1_pt1 | contig 29375 bp, 22 predicted proteins | sample 5400091 | NCBI WGS metagenome assembly WNFY01 (sample SAMN13153364, study PRJNA577476) | soil metagenome | isolation source: 60 cm soil or saprolite under grassland replicate 1 | place: USA:California | collected 2016-06-15 | reverse complement strand
CTTGCTTGCTTTCATCTCGTTGCGCATCCCGTGGGTGTTGGCACCTCTTGGGGTGCTTGCTCCGATGTGAAAGGGTCGGCCTTCGATGTGATACTCTTTTTCTTGGATACAGGCATCGTTGTTCCCTCCGGTTTGAAATGGCAGTTTTGACTCAAAGAGACAATAGATGCCTGTATTATCTCTTCCATCTCTCTGCTTTGGGGAGGGTACTCCTTACACAATTATCGGCATGGCGTCGGAGGAAGTTGCTCCCAGGCAGCGAAGAGTTCATATGTGGCCTGAGGAGCCTCTTTAATTTCTCGCAAGAGACGTTCGGCGGCGGTTTCAGGGATCACTTCTGCCACAACACCTGTCATCTCGGGATCTTCAGGAGCTTCATCTTCCTTCCTTGTCTCCAGAGTCATTCGTCCATATCCACTTGATGTCTTTGCCCCAATTCCCATCTCCTCCAGAGCGTACCGTAAAATCTTGAAGGTTCTTGTGATCCAGGGCGATGCGTCCTCCAGGTCAGGGGCGGCAAGTGCGATCAGGTACTTACCCGTCGCACTGAGAAATGGGATTGGTGTCGGACTGTCCCAATCGGAGGGCGTAGCATCCTTCTTGCCCTGATAATAGTCGGGATGGTGGACGGTAATTGTGTCTCGCCGCAACACTGATGCGCCAGGTTGGTCCGGATCGCTATCGGGATCAATATGTAGAAGAGCATCGAAGAATGTAATAAACCCCGCATTGTCGGTATCGCCAAAGATGACGTTGTATGCCCAGTCTCCTTTGCGCCAGGGCTCACCCAGCCGCTGTCGTGCATAGCTGGCTGCCAGTCCTTTAAGCGCACTACCCGGAATATAAGGAACGCCATAGGTGTGGTGAAGCGCGATGGACGTTTCCAACACGCTTTCATCTCCCAGCCCGACAACCATGCGTCCTTTTGCTCTGGCTATGCGTGTCTTGACGTCGACGCTTGCCAGCATCTGTTCCCAGCGTCGGTAGAATTGCTTGTACGCCAGAGGTACACTGATAGCGGCAACCTCTTTGACCAGGGTACCACGATTATCGGTGTCTTCCTGGTCCTGATTCTTTATATATTTATCGAGCCAGAGTCCGGCATTCGTCGTATGTTGACTGAGCCAGAACCCGACGTTTGTGCCCTTTTCTTCATGGATAGCAGGGAGTTCGGTGTAGAGGGGTATGAGCTTATCTCGATAGCTGTGCTTATTCTCCGTACCCATTCGTCATGCCTCCTGCTCATCCGTGTCACTGACATCGACTCTCAGCACCGATTGCGCAAACCGCTTATACCAGACTAACGCCGCCATGACCTGCGAGGTGAGGCGCATATAATCGTTCAAGTCTGCTTTCCTGGTACGCTCTGGCAAGTCTTTTTCCAGCTTAAGTGTTTTTTCAAGATCTTTAAGGAGGCGATCATAGACGGGCTCGCGTCGTGAAGCCACAAATGCCAGTGCCTGCGCTAAGCCTGCCGTGTGAATAAGAATGGGCAATTTATGGCACATTACCCCATATTTACGATAGTCTTTTGCGAAATCTTTCTTTACCTGCTGAGCCTGTTCATAGACTGCCGTTGCGTATTTTTGATCTCGTGTTTGCATACTATCCCCTCCTATACCAGTTGCGCCCGGCAAATACCTCGCCCGACTGTTGCTTTGCCACCAAACTGTAGCGTCTTGCCAGTGAGATCTTTCAAAATTTCCATAATCCTGCCCTCAGAAATTTTGCCGTTCTTCTGACCTGTGGAGGCATTGAGACTACTGACCGGCGTAATGACAGCAATGCCCGATAGTATCGTTTCAGTTGGGAGGGCTTCTTCGTACCAGAGTCCGCCATCCGTGACGGTCCTGGTGTCCTCCTTTAGCCTGATACGTGCGGTAACCTCGGTGGAGTGCTGGCTCATAAAGTGGAAGAGATCATCATGAACCAGACACAGGCGTTCGATAAACATGTGTTGCCAGGCTTCTTTTTCCAGACCTGGGAAGATATGTGTACTCAGCCAGGTTGCCCATGGGGCAAGTGCGGCATCATCCTGTACTTGTAAATCGAAATCTTCCAGGTACACGTTGTTCTTAACGGCCAGAGTAGATTTGCCTTCTTCTGTCAGGTGACATGTGTTATATCCTGTGATGGCTGGAATGGTCTTTGGAGCTGGCTCTGGCACCGGCACCTCTTTCAGGTCGCGCATAAAGCGTTGCAGCACATACGGGGATGTAACCCACGCAAAAGTTCCGGCGATGCTGCGCGCGGGGAGCAGAAGCAATCTCTGGTCTGAGAACAGGACCGAGCTGGCACGCATTTTCTCTGGCTCGGCAGGATCGGAACCGAAGATATCTTTATATTCTTGTGACAAACCATCTTGTTGCGCTCGTGTGCGCAGCGCTCCCTTGATTGAAGAACCGGGCAGGAAAGGGAGCCCGGTGGCCTTTTCGCGTGCAATGGGCATATCGATCACCCCCGCGCCCTGCCCTACGCCTGCGTGTAAGGGAGAAAGCGCGTGTACAAATGTGAGTTGTGATTTCATTTATCTATTATTTCCTCTCAAATGTTTCATAAATGCCTTCCACACATCAGTTTCACCTCTTAACACTGTATCTCTGGCTTCAGCAAAACTTAGCCTGGTCTCGATAGTGGCAGGTATCTCCTTCTGTTCTTTCGTTACCACTTGTAAGGTACCTGGCGAAAATGTGTGATTTTCAACATGGTTTTCAAGAAGTAGTGCAAGGCCGACCTGGTTATTGCGGCATGCGAGTGGGCGTAGAATGAGAGCACTAGCAAGACGATCATGCCCTTCTTTCGCGCCCTGTAACGTTAAATCAGCGTCTTTGCCCTTATCCGCGAAATGGAACGCAATAGGAAGCCCTAGAACCGCTTTGGGAAATTTATATCTCTGCTGTGGCGATGCATTCTGGGTATTTCTCAGCCTTCTAATTTCTTTTGTATCTGGCCATTGCTTGTTACGCCCCTTTGCAGGTTGGCGGAATGTATGCAGTTTATCAATGAGAGCCTTCCAGGCACCCTGTGGGCTTGAAAAGGAAGGCATAATGTAAATATGCTCTTCGAGCATATCTTTACTGAGAGAGGGAACTCCACCTGGAGCTTTCTTCTCAATACCAAAATCTGAGAATTTCCTCGTGAGCCAGTCTCTTACATCTTTAGCAGTAGCAATGGGCAATACATGCTCTATTTGAATGCGCCTCCTGGTCTCTTGCTCAATAAGTATGGCCTTTTTTAGCTTTATGGCTCCAAAACCGCGTCGAGTACGTGCTCCGATACCTCCAAAGGTTTCCCATGCCCAGAGTGTACCTGCAATCTCTTTTTGCCTGGTTTGCGGGAATGAGATAGTGAGTATGAAACTGACGTTGTCATATACAAGTTTTGATTCAGGACGTTCTTCTTGTTTTCGCTCATTGCTGGTTAATTGAAGGGGAAAGGCTGCGTATTCTGGAACTTTTGAAGCAGGATTATACTCATCGTCCCAATTTTCTTCGCCATTCTTCTGATCACGTTGTTCCCCTTTTTTGCTATTAGCCTTCCTGGTGGCTGGTTTAATCTTAAAAGGCCCTATCGGTTCCCCTTCATTGAGAGTCTCAACCGTAATCTGTACTGTTGTCTCCCTGGGCTTCTCTCCCTCCTTCCCCTTTTTCTGCTCTGCGTCCGCTCTCTCCTTCTCATCTTTTTTAGAATGAGCTGCGGCGCCCCATATGCGATCCTCATCCTGTTTCATCTCCTTGACAGTGTTATAGCGTCCGCCGTAGCAGGCACGCCACCAGAAGCGCAGGTGCCCACGAATCTCGGTACCGCGTACGACCGTTACTTCGTCCCGCTCGCCTGCGATGGCACCACCACCGAATAACGGCGTAATCAAGGTATATTCGCGCTCTTGAGTCACGATCTGCTCTTGTAGCTGTGGCGTGACTGCTGGCGGCGCTTTTGGTTGTATTCTTTTACTCATGCCTGCTCCCTCTCATCATCTCTTGTGGCGTTCCATCCCACGTGCCGACAACGGCCAGTCCGAAGCCGTCGTTGCAATACTGCTCGTCGTCGCCAATACATTGCAACCATGCCGCTTTTACCCATCGCTTAATAGTGTCTGGAGTCCCGTCCAGCTTAAGGAACAGAACGCTCCCGGCAGGTACTAGGCGACGCGTTGGCTTCGGTCTCCCCCTGGATCTGCCATTGTCAGCCTTGTGGGCAAGATCCCAACCAGAGACGACCTGGGGACGATCAACGACCAGTGCTCTCAACTGTGGTCTCACATCTTGCGGCAATTGCTGAAATGCCTTTTGTCCGGGATAACAGCCTCGTGTGAAGTATGTGGGTGTGAGCAGAATAATACGGCATGCGCCTTCATCTGCCACCTGTTCGATCAGAGCATCTGGACATTTCAGCAACTCTGCGCTACTGCGCCGCCAATGGACAAGGCGCCGCTCACCTCCCAACGTGGCGAAGCCAGGGTGAGGTGTGAGTTTTTCTCCCCGGTTATCCTTTGCATCCTCACCAACAATCACGGCAAGAGCCAGTTGACGTGCGCTGTTCAGATTGTGTTGATCTTCGCCACGGGCTGTAAATTCTCTGCCATTGGTCTCGAACAGTGCTTCATCTCGTGCGGCATGCAGATCTTTATCAAAAGTGATATGAACACGCTGTTCGCCAGGCAGGCCATGAATACCCACTTCATCCCAGCTCTGTATCGTTTTCTTCGCTGATGGATCAAGCAGCCATTTCTCAAAGCAGGACCAATGCCAGAATCCAGGCACCTGGGAACTGTCCATGGGTTTCTGTTTCGTCGGTTGCACTGTGCCAACGAGCGATAATGGTGGATCAAATTCTGCCTGTTTGGAGAGTCCATCCAGGTCCGTCAATGCATCGCCCACATTCAGTGGAATCAGTCGTCTGAGCTCGGCTTTCACTTTATTTTGTTCACCTGGTCCCTCGTCGTGTTCGTGCTGCTCTTTCTCCGGCTTGAGCAGGAGCGCATCAGCGGGAGCAGGTGCTAGCCATTCCAGCTTTGAGTCGTCCGTAGAAAGCTGAACCAGGAGTGGACCACGTACATGAAGCTTCAATACATCCTCTGAAGAACTCGTGAATACGCCATGCTCATCCAGTCCTGCCTGTGTGCGTACGCCACCAGTCGTTGTTGAGGGGAACGGGAATGGTAACGAATTGGCGCTCGCACCTGGATTGGTGCTAAATGGGCGTCCATCGCGAAAGATCAGCGGCTCGTGCGGTTCAATAATCCAGATGCTCATTCAACATCTCCTTTCGCCTGCATTGGCTTGATCGCTTCAGTAAATGTCTGTGCCACAATCAAAGCATTGACGAACCAGGTAATCTCCTGTGTCTTCACGACCTCAAAACTGTCGGTTGCATGCTCCAGCACACCAATTTGTTGGAGCAAGAGAAAGCGCGCCTGGTCCTGTGGTTTTGTGAGCTTCTCGCGTATCTTCGGTGGAGGCGGATTGCGTTCTAAAAGCATGAATATCTTCTGCTCTATACCAGAATCGCTCATTTTTGCCGCACGATCACGTGAAAAATATAACTTGCGGCGCAGAATACGAGCTGCCTCGAACTGTACGATTTCCTGTAGTTTCACATCCTGCATATCGCGTTGGGAGGTTTGTAGACGCTCCATCATCGTGCGCAATTCATAGGCCATGCCATCTGGAATAATGTCGGCGTTGTACAGATCGATCAGGAACTGAAGTCGTGCCTCCTGATCATCCCATGAAACGACCATCTCATTCGTCTCACCACCACGCTTTTTGACGATAATCGCCAGGGCATTCTTATCAAGCTGCTTTTTCTTGTCTCCTATGACTGTGTGTTCAGTATCCTGTTTACCACGATATGCTTTCGCGTAACGCTCGGCAGCGCGTGCCAGTTCCAACGCGTCCTCTAGCAGAGAAACATGATGAACAACGGCAATGCCCACTGAGAGCGTAGAGGAGTTACCATCTTTATCTTTGAAGGTGGAGAGCGTCTTTTTGAAGGTCTCAGATAATGCCTTCGCACATGGAATAGCCGTATGCAAAGGCAGTAGCGCCAGCACATCGTCGCCCCCCGAGTAGATCAGCGAACCGTGATGCGTCTTATTGACAATATCACGTATCTGACCTGCAAAGTCTGCCAGTTTGCGTGAGAGGTCTTGATGCTGCTCCGGATCAGTCTGCGCTTCGATCACTTTCCCCATACCATCGCCATCTGCAAGCAAGATGCCATAATAAGGACAAGGGCGCAGACTATCCACATATTTATCTGTGATGCTGAAAAACGCATCCAGAGCCAGATTGACGGTGGTCAATTTATTGCGCTCTGTGACATCTTCCAGGAGGCGTTCTTTGAAAAGGAGAGCGCCATCAACATTTTCTGTGATAGCATATCGCTTCATCCGTAGGTCGCGAATGTATTCTACAATCGAGAATGGTGCAAGTTTTTCAACCTGGTCAATATACTCATTCCACAGGCTCTTGATCTTCTCTTTATCGCCATTACTTATCGGTTTTACTGCATCTTCAAGGAGATCCAGGAAAGGAGTTGCAGCAATATGGGAGGTACTGAGGACCAGCGGCAATGACTCTGGCACATCTTCCTGATTGTCATTGCGCCATGCGAGACGCTTCAACAAATCCACCGCGGAGAGGTGCTCGTGCGGCCCTGCCTTATAATTTTTGTATAGTCTTTTGCTATTCTCCGGGTCCTTACGATTAAGGTAATACCTGGGAGGAATCACGCACTCGCGCTGCCCATCAATGGAGGATTTCTGTGCATCATTCCCCCACGTCACCTCGCCAAAGAAATGTGTATGTTTGCGTGCGCCGAGTATCGCCTCCGCTCGTTCTCGCGCCTGTGGATACTCACTCTCATGCGTATAGGAGACTGCGACCCAAGAATATTCGACCAAGTGCTCAATCTGCCTGCTCGCTGTTACAGAGTTCGCAAGCTCAACGTTACCAAATGCTTTCTTTTTGACATCATCGAGTCGATCCTGGATAGCTTTGTAAATCTGCTTGCCCAACTTCTCTACCTCTTGTCTAGTAGAGTGCTGAACAATGGCCACAATCTTATTGGCGACATTCAATAATGAACCCGGCTGCAGTTTCTCCTCATCCAAAGGAGCGGGGAAAATCAAACGGGATCTTCCATCCTGCTGAGCGATTGTATATGCGGCGGCTTTTGACAACTCGCTCAGCAACGTTGAACCAACATAGAGATCGCGTGTACGGCGGGCACTGGCAATGAAGGGCTGAACAGGCCCAATAGTTGCGATAAACAGAAATGTCATCAAGATACTCCTACTAAAGAATGATGAAGAGAGAATATGTCCTTCACAAAGTGCTACTTGAAAATTAAAGAGAAGAGTATATCACTACGATCGTAAACGTTTTGAGAGTATTAATCATAATATAGTGAATAGATGCTGGTACTTTAGGAGCGCAATCTCTACAGAACATAACAAACTGCACTGCTTGCATCCTTTCCAGGTAGCGAAATCGCTGCGGAGAGAGTGTATCACAAAAGAAGATGGGTGGCATCCGAATTACTTATGAAGTCAGACGCAGCCAGTGTCTGAATGATTGTTATGTATGAGCAACGGGGGGATTATTAATATATTGTTCGCGGTAAGCGTTGAAAAGGCACTATGTGGGCCTCATCCGAAGATCTCCAGCTTCGCTTAACGAACCTACACAAATCAGGATAGGAAACATCCTGATTTGTGCTTGAAAGCTAACGTAATATGTGATAATACATCTCTTTTTGATTGATCTCTATAGACATTCCTCTTTGCAATGACGCTTACAATAAACATTCATAACACCGAGGAGACGAGAGAAAACGGATTTGTAAACCGCTGACCATTACAAACGAATGAAAGCATAACTCTACAGCAGTTTCAGGTTATGCTTCCACTCTTTGCCGCGAAAGAAATGTATCTCTTCGCATTAAACACAATCTATTTCACAATCAGAAAGAAAAGCCATTCAACGAACGCGCTTCTCACCTTTGCTTACACCAATGTCATTTTCCCTCCTTTCGCCCTCAGTTGACAGCAAAACTGACAGCAGAGACGAGAGACAGCAGGTGAAAAACAGTGGTCTGGAGAGACACAGTGTGGGAGATTTGAGCTCAGGATAGACGGCTGTAGACGTGGAGAGAAAGGAAGTGCCGAAAGGGGGACTCGAACCCCCATGCCAGTTAAGGCACAACGCCCTGAACGTTGCGTGTCTACCAATTTCACCATTTCGGCTCGTGGATGCGTCCTTTAGTGGAACGTGGTTTATGATACCGTAACTCTTGCGACTTGTCAATACCTTTTCTGATTTGATTTTTTTGCACATCACTTCATTGTCAGATCTCTCTCTTTTTTGTTAAGCTTCTTGCTCCCCTGCTTCGTGATATAATAAAGATAATAACCCCAAAAAGGATGATTTTAAGAGGCATACTTTGCCTGTTACATGAGGTATAGCAGGGTCTATCGCGCTATAATAGAGGGCGATTATAGGTATACATCTATGCCGTTTTCTAATGCTGGAGTCTTTTATGCAAGATCAGGATGCGCCTATCCGTGCTGCGATCGATATTGGTAGCAATACTATCCATATTGTGGCTGCCAGGTGTACGGCAGATGATCTGGATATTCTGGCCGATGAGCAAGAACTGGTGCGTATCGGTGAAAGTGTCACTGCTACGGGCGAGATTTCATCGCAGAAGCGAGATGATGCAATTGCTACTCTGTGCCGATATAAGGAGTTAGCTGCTCGCTTTACCAATACGCCTCCTGTACTGGTGGCAACAGAAGCAATTCGTAAAGCGCGGAATAGTCAGCAGTTCGTCTCTGATATCAAGCGTGAAACCGGGCTTGATGTCTCTATTATCGATGGCGAGGTGGAGGCTCTCCTCACCTTCTATGGCGCAACCTACGAACTCTATAAAGATCCACAAGCTCCCGCCCTGGTTGGTGTACTGGACCTCGGCGGTGGTAGCATGGAACTGGTGACGGCCAGAAAGAAACACATTACCTGGCATACCTCGGTTCCGATTGGCTCTGGCTGGCTGCATGATCGCTATCTCCATTCCGATCCGCCATCCGAGGAAGACCTGGATGTTGCGCGTACCTTTTTACGCACCTACTTCGCCGGTATGCATATTCCACAACCCTTGCCCGCTCTGATTGCTACTGGAGGTAGCGCTAATTCGTTATTACTGCTGGTACGTCGTGCGCTTGGTCTGAGCGAGCAAGAGACGCGTCTGACGTATGAGCAGATTGTGCGTTGCGAAGGTCTTTTGAGTGACCTGGATGCCGAAACGATCAGTCAGCGCTATGATCAGCCGATCAAACGCGCTCGTATCTTGCCCGCAGGCGCTCTGATTATCAATGCCCTGATGGTGAATCTGCAGTTGAGCGAGATCCGTGTCAGTACCCATGGTATCCGTGAAGGTGTTCTGCTGGCTTATGCTCGTTATGGAGATGGATGGTTGCCGCAGTTGAAAGGAGATGCGCAAGCCGCGACTGCTAAACAGGCTCATCAGAACTCCGATGCAGAGCATATTGATGAGCGGGACGAGAACTTTGCTCAGTCAGGCTACCGCCTGCTACTGGAGCGTACACACAAAATGCTGGAGTGGCGCGAGGAAGTGCTCAAGCATGAGGATATCGAGGCTGTGCATAAGATGCGTGTCGCCTCACGTCGCTTGCGTGCTGTTCTGGATGCTTACGAGTCGGCCTGCGATCCTAAAAAGTTTAAGAAAGTCTATAAGCGGGTCAAGGAGATTGCCGATATCCTGGGCAAAGCACGTGATACTGATGTCATGGTGGCCAATTTGCAGCAGCAACTTGAGCAAGTGCCAGAGGAATCACGACCCGGCGTTCAGTGGCTGATTGCTCGCCTGAGTGCCTATCGCCAGGCGCATCAGGAGACGCTAGAAGCTTTTTTACAGACTGTGGATGATGACACACTGGCGCAGCAGATCGCGTCGTTGCCTGCAAAGGAAAACAATCATGGTAAAAGCTAGACCAATTACGGGATTGAATGCGCAGGCACCTGCAGGTGACAACGCTCGTATTATTGCAAAGACGCGGCTCGATGAACTCTATGATTGGGATCAGTACGTCGATAATCCCTACCACGTGCGAGAATTGCATAATTTGCGTATTGCGGCAAAACGTCTGCGCTATACGCTTGAAATATTTGCAGAGACTCTGCCTGAGTCCGTTGTTCCTCTCGTGAAGGAAGTTGAGCAGATTCAGGAGGAACTTGGTAACCTGCATGATACCGATGTGATGATCGCGCTGCTTCGTCTCTGCCTGGGTGCTCAGGACGGTGGAACCGGCTACGAATATGTGCTGGCTCATGCTCGTCAGCTAAAAAAGAAGGCGGACTTTGTAATCAATCCTGCCATGGTAGCTTATTTGCTAGATCCTGCTGTTGCCCCTTCTGCTGATGAACGGCGTGGCCTGGAGAATCTCTTGCAAGACCTGCATCAACGTCGTGCTGATCAGTATAATGCCTTCCGCCAACATTGGTATCAGCTTAAGGCCAGAGACTTTCGCCATGAGCTTCTCGGTGTTTTGGACATATAATAGTTGAGTTTTATATCGGTGTAGGTGCATAACTAGATGAGAGGAGTGTATGACAGCGCATCCCACTTATTCGATGGGAATAGTGGAAGTTGTAGCTGTATCTTATGCTACAGGTGTACATATGCAGTGACTGGCCTGAAGGAGGGACCTGCAAATGACGACTCAAAATTCGCTTGAAGAATTGAGCTGGTGGAAATATGCCGAGCCTACGAGCGAGGAATTGCATTTCAGCGGAGGATTACTGGTAGAAGACTGGCCTCATGCTCGTCAGGTAATGCGTCTCTCCACGCAGTTGTTCGAGGCGACACTACCTTTACATGCATTGGATGTGCATGCGTTGCGTTTGCTTGAATGCGCTGCTTTTCTGCACAATACGGGGATGATGGTAGAGAGCCGCCGTCATCATAAACACTCTTTTCGCTTGATTAACGAGACAAAGCTGCCAGACTTCAATGGTGAAGAACGTTACGAGATCGCCTGCATCGCTCGCTATCATCGTCGTGCATTACCAAGTAACAATCACAAGGAATTTGCCGTGCTCAGTCGTTCCGCGCGTAAGCGTGTCTCGGCCCTTGCTGCCCTCCTGCGTATCGCTGATGCTCTTGACTTCAATCATGATAGTCGGGTTCTGCGTCTGGCGGTCGAACCCGGATTATGCACTGAGGATGCCTGGACTATTCTGCTCTGGGTCCGTCCCCTTGCTGATCTTGATCTGGAACTTGAACATGCCTACGCCAAAGCTGATCTCTTTGAGAAAACCTTCAAGCGCAAACTCCGCCTCGTTATTCAGGACTAACGTCCGCAGCAATCCGCACACCATGTTGTTGCCTCGGGTTCCTACCGAACGTCATCTCGCTATATAGTGGTATTTCAGGGAACGAGCGGGAAATCGGGTGGTATCTCAGGCGTGAACTCGTGCAATACCAGTGCTGCTCCACATGCCTGATCAGGGTGAATCCACATTACCGATCGCGGCTCCTCTCGATAGGTATATACAACTTCGTGCTCATCCAGATAGTCGCGCGCTCTTTCCAGGCTATCAACCGCCAGTGTGATGCGACACAGACTCTCACCAAAACGCTGTAAGTAAAAGGCAAGTGCGCCAGGTTCCGGTATGTACTGAGCGCCATCAGTAGGATCAAGTATCGTTGGTAGCGGTGTTGCCAGCTCAAAACTTTGCAGACTGGCATGTAACAGAAATGAAACCAGGATCGCATCCCATGAATCAACTTCACCCGAAAATTGCTCCGACGCCTGGATGCCGTAGATGTGCTGGAAACGTTCTGTGGCTTCACCCAGGTCTTCTACTGCAATTGTGGCACTCAATACTTTGGTCGCGCCAAGTGGATGTTCGGGCGGTGTCCTCCAGCCAGCAAGGCGGGAACGCCGTTCTTCGCCTGTACTATCATGCTGAATAAGAAATGGATAGTGTTGGGTGAGATCTGGTCGCTCCACATTGGTACGCTTCCAACCTCTGGTGCGCCCACCTGCACTGGTCAGGGCGCCTGCACCTGGTCCAACGATCTTTACGCCACGCTTCTGCATCTCAGCGCTGTCTGCCTGGATATCGTCGCTGGCGAGTACAAAGTTGAGGTAGCCTTCACCCTTAGCCAGCCGCTCCAGCATACTCTGTTGTGCCTCGTCACGATTTCGCACCGCGATCAGTTCAATGTAGGTATCGCCAATTACAATAATGCGGTTAGCCGTCCCTCCGCTGGGATGCGTCCCGCCGCCACTCACTACCAGGCCCAACTTCTCACTGAAGGTCCGTGCCGCCTGCTCTAAATTATTGACACCAATAATGATGTGATCTAGTCCTATTAGCATCGTCTGTCCTTATATTTCTGATTTGTCAAGCGAAGATAAGTATGAATGGATGAAGATACTATGAACGCAGCCAGGGCGACTGCGAGGGTCACTCCTACAATGACTACGATCTCTGCTGCTATTGCGTTTCATTGTAGGAGCGACCCTCGCAGTCGCCCTGGAACAATTAGCCTGAAAAGCTGGCAATCTTTATATTATCCACGCGCACGTACCAGTTCACGCTGACGTTCGCCTTTGCCAGTAACCTGCTCACGACCACCACCGAGGTGATTAAAGCCAAGCTCGCCTTTGTCCCAGATGACCAGCAGCATGCTGGCATTGAAGATCGAGGAGTAGGTACCACTGAAGATACCGATCAGCAGAGCCAGGGTGAAGTTGTGCACGCTCCCTGATCCAGTGAAGAGGGTCAGGGTCAGCAACGTGAAGAGCACGGTGAGTGAGGTATTCAATGAACGGGCCATGGTCTGTACCAGGCTGGCGTTCACAACTTCCTCGAAGCTCTCGGAAGTACGTCGCTGCAAGTTCTCGCGTACGCGGTCAAACACCACGATTGTGTCGTGCACCGAGAAACCGACGACCGTCAGCAGCGCCGTGATAAACAGCGCGTCGATCTGGACGCCGAACAACCAGCCAAGGATCGAGAAGATACCGACTACTACCAGTACGTCATGGATCATGGCGATGATAGCGCAGGCACCATAGCGATAGGCCTTGGGGATCTTGCGGAACGAGAACCAGATATACGCCAGGATGAAGAGCGAGGCCGCCAGAACAGCCAGGATCGCATACTCAGTTGTCTGCTGCGCGACGGCGGGCCCGACTTCCGAGTTGGAGACTAGCTGTACATAAGGTCCACCTTTTTGCAAGATGTTGGCTTGCACAGTGGAGAAATCGCTGTTCTTCAGCAGTGTGGTTGTGCTTATGTTGAGCGTCTGATTTGTTGTACCCTGTTTCACATCTTCGATGCTGACTGAAATGTTGGCATTCGGGTTAGCTGTCGTTGTTGGTGTTGCTGCCGGTGTAGGTGTTGCCTTACTCGTTGCCGTTGCTTTGGCCGCTGGTGTGCTTGTGGCTTTGGCTGTCGGCGCTGGTGTAGGCGTTGCAGTCACCGGGTTGCTACCAGGTGGGGTTGTATTCGGCAGCTTGCCCAGGGTAGTCTTGATATCGCTCACAGTTGGCTCGTTCGTGAAGTTGCTCATGACGACGATTGTGTATGTCTTGCCGCCCGAAACAGGAATATCGTAGGAGAGAACCGTTGTCTTTGAGCCATATTTATTCTGGATAGCTGTGGTAATGGTCTTAGTAACATTCGAATCTACCTGTGTATTCAAGCGTACCCAGATAGTTTTCTTCGCATCGAGCGTGGGATTTGTGCCTGGAATGACCTGCAGATCGCCCAGCTTCATCGGCTGTAGCGCTTCTGTGAGCTGAACCGCGCTTAACGTCTGCTGCGGTACCAGTTGCATGTTGCCACCACCCTTGAAGTCGATGCCAACATCGAGACGGTGCCATACCAGCGAGATCGTACCGGGAACGATGATCGCCAGCGAGATGATCAGGAACAGATAACGATATTTGATCAGATTAAACACAACATCCTCCTCTAAACCGTGCTATTCCGTCGTCCCACGGACGCGGTGGCAATGGAGCCGGCAGGAAGTCCAAAGAACGCGGGATGATTGATTACGCCTGTCGGTACAAGCAGGTTCAGGAAGGTGCGTGTGACGACGACGGCGGTGAACATACTGATGACGACGCCAATGAACAGAGTTGTGGCGAAACCAACGATGATCGTCGCGCCGAAGTTGCTGCCGAACCCGTACAGCACAGCGCAGGTGATGAGCGTCGAGATATTCGAGTCGCGAATTGAAGGCCAGGCGCGTTTCCAACCTACATCAATAGCTGATGCGAGCAGGCGTCCCGCTCGTAACTCTTCTTTGATGCGCTCGAATATCAGTATGTTTGCGTCCACTGCCATTCCAATCGAGAGGATGAAGCCTGTGATACCCGCCAGTGTCAATGTAACACTTAACAGCTTGAAGATGGCGAAGACGAAGAGCGCATACAGAACGAGCGCGCAAGCCGCCAGGAAGCCAGGCAAGCGATAGTAGAGCAACATGAACAGGATAACGATGCCAATTCCAATCTCGGCTGCAAGCAAGCTCCTATCGATGGAATCCTGTCCAAGGGTTGCTCCAACGGTTTGCTGGCTTTCAATATGCAAGGAGACAGGCAATGCACCGTACTTCAGCACATTCACCAGTTGGGTCGCCGAGGCCAGTGTGAAGCGACCGGTGATCTGTCCGGTACCGGGGAGCTGTGACTGAATGACTGGTGACGAAACAACTACTCTGTCGAGCGTGATGGTGAGATAATTGCCGACGTGATTGGCTGTGTAGCTACTCAACTCTCCAAAAGCCGCGCCTTTCATAGCGAAGTTGATGACGTAGTTGGCCGTCTGCTGGTCCTGTCCCACACTCAGACTGTTGGGATCAAGATCGGCTCCAGTGAAGAGTGCTTTATTCGGGTTAGGAATGGTTTGTGGATATTGCTTGGGATCGAATTGGGAACCTTCTGGTACGCTGGTTGTACCCGTGTCCCAGAATTCAAGCTTTCCTGTTTTAAGCAGCGTATTGATTGCTTGCTGCTCGTTACCACTGTTAAAGCCTGGTAGCTCAACTAAGATACTTGGCGTGCCACCAGTACTTTGTACGCGAATACTTGGCTCGCTAACTGCCAGGCCACTGTTGACGCGTTGTTCGATCTGTGTGCGTGCTGCTTCCATGACTGCGTCGGACGGGTGCTGTCCCGCTTCAGGCGCCAACAAGACGCTAATGCCGCCTTGCAGATCGAGGCCCTTGTGGATAGTAAAGGGGTTGGGGATGCCAAGATAAGGCTTCCCATTGCTGCTCGCATTGGGCCAGAAGACGACATATGCCGCGCCCAGACCTATCACAATAATCAACAAGAGGAATGGGAGTGTTCCTCGACGCATAATTGCTGTCCCTCTCACTTAATGCTGTTTATAATACGTTTGAATACGCTTGAAAAATGTCCTATGACTGCTATTTTTCGGTGAGCGCGATAAATAACGTCCTATAAACAGGACGCATAAGCGCCATCATAATTACCGTGCAGTATAGCATAGTTGCCGTTCTTTGTATATCCCGATGAGTACCTCGTCTCTGCCCACCCACGAGGCAGACGCAAGGCATGCCTCTACGGGTCAACGCAATGTACCTCGTCTCTGCCAAAACTTCCCGTTGCCTTCGTCCATGTTGAATCCAGACACGTGGATGCGCCTGCAAGTTCAGATACCGGGCAGGAAGCCTGTCAGAGCCATTGTTCGACGCGCAAACAACCAGGTTATCTCCAGCGCGGAAATACAATAGAGCATGGGTGCGTCTTTTCCCTGTTTTGCGTCCAATCGTATGAAGCAGAAGGACCGAATAGCTTAACTGCCTTTCACCCAGTCGCCCTTTAGTAGACCAGTAGAGGAACTGAGTAAGCCTGTCGGCAGCCAGCATCATAATATTGGGGATGTGCCAACTCAAAGTCTTCCCTCTTTTCTGCTAGAACTATGTATTATTTAGTGCCAAAAGTGGATGACGCGTCAAGGTAATTGCAAGCGTTGTGCTAAGAATACTGATGCTCTTTTGTTTTCGATATCAGCCTTATTAATAATCACACATTGCCTGTAACGGCATACGCATGAAAGCATGCTCCAATATCTATAGCTTGTTTGTTCTCTCAGTGAATTTTCTGTTATTTAGACTCGATCTACTCGTCTTTAATGGTAACGCATTGGCAGTCAGTTCTGAACATATGAACAGGCGAATGCGGAATACATCGAAGCATTAAAATTAGTAGAATTACATGATGAGGGGCGAAAGAATGGACAAAGAGCAAGAAGTGAGATGCCGATACTGGCGAGTGAGCCTGATACCCCGATTGCCAGTAGTAGGCCAACTGACCACTCTCGTCGTAGTCGCAATCGCGCTCCTTCTGCCCGCGCCCATTATACCGAATCAGTTGCCCGCGAGTGGGCCACGCAGTGATCTGATGATCAGCCACTGGCCCACTGCACTCTTGATCCAACGTACCTTTGTAGAGGAGCATCGCTTGCCGCTCTGGAACCCTTACTACGGCGGTGGTCAGCCGTTGGCCGCCGATCCGCTGGCCGCGCTTTTCTACCCACCGACGCACCTGGTTCACTTCCTCTCACTGCGTAACTACTACCTCGTACTCATCATGGGACATCTGGTGTTTGCTGGTTTGGGGATGCTACTCCTGGCACGTCGTGCGTTTGGATTATCGCGTTTCCCCGCGCTTGTGGCCGCAGTGAGTTACATGGCGACTCCAAGGCTGATCAGCCACCTTGGCGCAGGACATGTGACCATCCTCCAGACCGTAGCCTGGTTCCCCTGGCTCGCTCTGGCCTGCTGGGCGACAGTGCGAGAGCCGCGTCGCCGGGGTGTGCTACTCGGGATTTGCCTCGCACTGACATTGCTGGCCGGGCATCCACAAATGGCGTACTACGGTCTGTTGATGACTGCCGGACTGGCAGTCTGGTTTCTCGTGAAACGTTGGAAGCTTGAGAGTCGGCGGACGCTGTTCTCGTCGCTCGCAGGGTTGGTAGCGGCTGGAGTGATCGGTGTTCTGCTTGCGGGGGTGCAGTTGTTGCCACTGTTTGAGTTTACGGCTCTCTCAACGCGCCAGTTCTCGGTAAGTTCCGCGGACTTCTATCCGTTACAGGACTTTCTCCATGCGCTGATCGACCAGCAGCCGCGCCCTGTATTACCGTGGGAAGCTATGATCACGCCCGGCCTGGCCGTCCTTGCCCTGGCGCTGTTCGCCCTGGCAACACGCTGGCACAAAGCCTGGCCGCTGGTTCTTGGTGTTGTGCTCGTGACCGAACTCGCTATGGGCAACTCCTCGCCGTTCTACTTACTCGCCGCGAAGATCCTGCCCGAACTTGATCGCTTTCGGGGCCTCGCTCGCATCTGGTTTGTCGCGCTTGTGCCGATCGCCTTACTTGCCGGGCTTGGTACTGAGTCACTGCTCCATAGTGTCCGGCGGGTGTCGTTTCGCGGAACAGTCTCTGCTGGTATCCTTATTGTCTTTATCGTTGCGCTCACACTCGTCGTAACGGATGCCGGGTACGTCCGCTCCGACGATGTGCGCGTGGCCACTACGCCTTCCGCGCTGGCAGGCACGGTAGCACGGCTAGCTGGCTCTGGACGGATATACGGCGTGCAGGAAAATATCTTACAAGTGAGCGCGGTGCAACAACAAATGCGCCTTGCTGATGGCTGGAATCCGCTCTTGATCGCGTCTTACGTCTCCTATATGCAGCAAGCTGGCGGTGCACCCTCTCACGGCTACCAGCTCCAGGTTCCATCCTATGATTCGCCTTCAGTCAAACCAGATGCCAGGTTGCTTGGTTTGATGCATGTGAGTGTAGTAGTATCGCGGAGGCCGCTGACTGACCCTCGTCTCGTGCAGGTGGGAGAGGCGGACGGTACGCTGATCTATAAAAACACAGTTGATGCTGGCCCTGGCTACCTCGTTAGCCCAGGATCGGAGGGTAATCCACCATCGCTTGACCAGATCCAGCGGCTCGACGGCATTGTGCGCGCGGTCACGCAGGCTTCCGAGCAGAATACATTTATCTTTTCCACCAGTACAGAAGCATATTTCGTTATCGCCACGCCAGCGTTTCTAGGTTGGATCGCCAACCTGGACGACCATCCCGCGGGGGTCCGGCTCATCGCTGGAGTACTGCCTGCCATCAAAGTTGGTCCGGGGATGCATAAACTGAACTATACTTACGCCCCGTTATCTGTGCATATCGGTGCCATACTCTCGGCGATCGGCCTCCTGGCAGCCCTTGCGTGGCTCATCGTTGGACGCCACAGGGAGTCTGGCAAGCCTCATTGACTCAGGCAGCATGAGAGGACGTGTATCGGGAGTGCCATTCATACAACCCATCTCAACCTGACACGTAACTCCTATAGAAGACGTAACTATACTAGAGAGAGACTGTTTGCTTCAGTGCCATCAGTCGCTATCTAATGCTGATATATCAACTTTTCTCCTCCTAACCTGCTATATTGGTGCGTCGCGTCGTATAATAAAAGCGATATATCGATTTCTATCTTTTTCACAGACGACAAAGGAGCCCCACGTCTATGGATGATACAAAAACCGTACAGAGTATGCAGGATGGGCAACTTGCTTCGCAATCCTCTGCACGTAAAGTGGTAATGGATGTGCGCGATATTACCAAAAGCCTGCCGCTAGGCCGCGAGCGTATAGATATTCTTAAGGGCATCAGCTTCCAGATTTTGAGCGGCGAGTTTGTCTCGATAGTGGGGCCTTCCGGTTCGGGTAAGAGTACTCTTCTTGGCATTATCGCGGGCCTGGATAATCCGACCAGTGGCCAGGTCTTGATTGACGACGTAGATATCACAAAGATGACCGAAGGCCGATTGGCTGTGGTACGCAACAATAAAATTGGTATGGTCTTCCAGGCCTATAACCTGATCCCCACGCTTACGGCGCAAGAAAATGTGGAGGTTCCGCTCTACGTTGGCAAGCACACAGGTTCACCTTCCTCGCGTGCCAGAGAACTCCTTGAACTGGTCGGACTCTCACATCGTCTGACTCACCGTCCCAATCAGCTTTCAGGTGGAGAGCAGCAGCGGGTTGCCATCGCGCGTGCCCTCTCAACCGATCCCGCTATCGTCATCGCAGACGAGCCGACGGGCAATCTCGACGCCAAAAATGGCGAGAATCTGCTACAACTCATCTCGTCCCTACGTGAACGTACCGGCAAAACATTTATTATCGCTACGCATGATTCTGTGGTCGCCTCGCATGCTGATCAGGCCATTCGCATCGTTGACGGTTTGATTGCCGATGCAACTAATGGGAGCACCATCAAGTGAAAGCCTCAATCTACCTCAACTATACCACTCGTTCGCTCTTTCGTGGTGGTCAACGCACGCTGCTGGCTATCTTCTGCGTTGCGGTCGGCGTAATGGCGATTGTCGCCTTGCAACTGGTCGGTCTGATGATCAACAATGCTTTTAATGGCAATGTACGCGATGCCAACGGCGGTGATATCGCTGTGACCTCGCGCAATCAGCCATTTAAGCAGAGCGACTTGCCTGCCTTTGATAATCTCAAGAAGAACGGCACGATTTCTAACTACACCGCTGTCATCAACGCGCAGGGCTCAACTCCTGGTGCTGGCACCAGAAGCTCATTGCGTCAGACCTTTACCGTCCGTGTGGTTGATCCGAACAACTATCCTATCGTGACGCCGCCTACATTTACCAATCCCAAAAGTGGGACGGTCTCTGATCTGCTCAAAAATGACCAGGTGATTGCCAGCCAGCCGTTCATTGATCAGTATAAGAAGAAGGTTGGCGCTACCTTTGATATCTCGGTTGCAGCAAGCGATCGTACCATGCATACCATTCATGCTAAACTGGTGGGAATTGTGTCTGCATCAGGCGTTCTGGTACAATCGGGAAGTGTTGTCCTGCTCTCAATAAACGATTATAAAGCAGCGGTTCCCGGTACACTCCTGTACGATACTATCGATGTGACGACCGCTGACCAGGCTCATGTTGCTCCTGCCGTAAAGCAGATTCAAGCCGATTTCCCGATTGCTTCAACGCAAACAGCGCAAGATGCTTTGCAGCAGCAGAAAGATACTATTGACAATATCCGCAAATTCCTGGAGATTGCCGGCCTGCTTGCTCTCCTTATCGGTGGCGTCGGTATCGTCAACACCATGCAGGTCCTGCTCTCACGCCGCAAGACCGAGATCGCTATGCTCAAAACGACGGGATACCGCCGCTTCGATCTCTATTTACTCTTCGGCCTGGAAGCCAGTCTCCTGGGGCTGGTTGGCGGTATCGTCGGAGCTGCTGCAGCGATAGGGGTCAGTTACCTGGTGCGCAACCTCGTGCAGCAGACCTTTGATCTGACTATCCCGTTTGTGCTTGATCCAGTAACTATCGGTGGTGGCGTCGTAATCGGCCTTGTGACTGCTCTCATCTTTGGTCTCTTACCAATTGTACAGGCGGCGAATATCCGTCCTTTGAACGTGATCCGAGACCTGCCGGAGGGGCGTGGTGCCAGCAGTATCGCGCTGACCATTGGCTTGCTGATGCTGCTCTCCGTATTATTCTGCGGGCTGGCTATCTTTATCCTGAATAATGATGTTTTCCTGGGCGTCGTCTCAGTCTATGGTGCATTCATCTTCCTGGGCTTGCTCAGCCTGTTCTTCGGCCTGGTAATCCTGATCCTGAGCAAGCTGCCTGTCCCTGAGCGCTTCAATCCTGGCTACCTGGCTGTTGTACTGATAGGTATTGCGCTCTCGGTGCTGCTCTACCTGTACCAGCCGACGCTGGGTGTCCTGCTCATGGTGATCTCTTTGCTGGGTCTGATCGTCATGTTGCTGCCTCGTAGCGGCAAGTCTGTGACCAGGATGGCCTTACGCAACCTGGATCGGCAGCGAGCGCGTACCACAACCACCATGCTGGCGCTGTTTGTTGGCATCTTCACCATCGGTCTCATCCTGGTGCTGGGACAGGACCTGCGCGCCCAGGTCAATGATCTCATTGCCAACGCGCTGAACTATAACGTCGTCTCGATTACGACGAGCAACGATACAACGAATCTGCAAAATAAGCTCTCTTCGTTACCTGGACTCTCCAGCTATCAGCGCCATACGCTTGCTTCTACGGCTCCTGTTAGTATTAACAATCAGCCGATTCAGACGCTCTTGCCGACCGGTTCCAAAGCTGATCCCTCAACCACATCGCTGGGACGCAGAGGTGTGCTGTACTTTCTGAGTGGCGTTGAGGGCTTCGATGTGGGTAATAACCAGTTTCCCAACACGCGGTTTTTGAAAATCACCGCCGGTCGCAATCTCAATGCCCGGGATGCTGGTACCGATCATGCCTTGATCTCCTTCCAGTTGGCGACTCTGGACCCCCTGCATTTAAAAATCGGCGACAAAATCACGCTGACGAGCGTAGACCGCCTGGACTTCAGGACCATCACCGTTGTTGGTATCTATAAGCCTACGGGCTTTGGCAGCGGCCTGGACCCGATCCTGGGTACAAGAGATACCGTGCGTGGACTCAGCCCGGCAGGTATTGAGCAATCGATCTTCTACATGAAGATCGATCCTGACAGGCTCAATAGCGCTCTCGATGCAATTGGTAATACTGTCCCGCATGCTTTCGTCTTCAGTCTGGCGAATCTCACGGCCTTCATTAACCAGTTGCTCAATGATGTTCTGCTGACGCTCACGACAATTGCTTCGCTCTCGTTGCTCGCGGGTATCATCATCATCGCCAACGCCGTCGCCCTGGCCATGCTGGAGCGCCGACGCGAACTCGGCATTCTCAAATCAGTCGGCTACACCCGAGGTTCGATCCTCAGTGAAGTCCTGATCGAGAATGGTCTCGTTGGTGGAACGGGTGCCTTGCTCGCCATGATCTTGATTGTCCTGGCAACAACTCTGCTTGGCAACTACGTCTTCCATGCCGATTTTGGCGTTAGTGACTACATACCCTTCATTCTCGTCGGTGGCTCAGTCTTGCTAGCTATGCTTACCGCCGCCCTCGTCGCCTGGGGAGCTGTCCGCGTCCGTCCCCTGGAAGTCCTACGTTACGAGTAAATCGCGTTCTCTGTCCTGAGCATATCACATCTCTATCCTAAAATTATGCGTTGGCTTCGTCTATCAAGAAACTCCTCTTATCCTTATTATGGTTTCTATTGGAGCGAACTATGCCACTCTGTTGTATAAATAAACATATAAATGCTACTGGAATAATATGGTGTACCGCCTGTGAAAGTCTGGTCGCTGGAGTGCGCATTGATGACTATGTTATCGTCTCATATATCAGGCGAGGGAGTTCAAGTGTTATATACCTGGCGCACTCATTGAATAACCGCAAGGTGGTTCTCAAAGTTTTCCAGTCGATAAGCTCACGTGCAAACGTGGATGATTTCCAACGCGAGGCCGCACTCCTGACTTCTCTGAAGCACCCGTCTATTCTTCCGATCTATGGCTATGGTGTTATACACGAGCGCAGATTAAATAATGCTCCATACACCCCTTACCTGGTCTTACCTTATGCCGGGCAGGGATCATTGGATGAGGTCTTCTTACGTGAGGGCAGGCGACCCTGGTCTATCGACCGTGTCCTGCCCATTATTGAGGAGGCAGCCGCTGCGCTCTCGTATGCGCATGAACGCGGCGTGCTGCATCGCGATGTAAAACCTGCCAATCTTCTCTTGATGGGATCGCATGTCTTGCTCTCCGATTTTGGTGTCTCCTCACTGATCAACGCCGAGGAGTCGCATCTAAGTATTACTATGGCAGGGTCGCCAGCATTTATGGCTCCAGAGGTCTGGGAATGCCGCCCCGGTCGCTACTCCGACCAGTATGCCCTGGCGGTGACCTGTTTTTACCTGCTCACTGGAGACTATCTCTGGCCGCATACTGGCAATACTAATATGCACGCCTGGTCTCATCTGCATCGCCATATAGCGCCTCGTTCTCTACGTGCGTGCCGTCCCGACCTGTCTATGGAGGTCAGCATGGTATTGCAACGTGCCCTGGCCAAGGATCCACATGGGCGCTATCCCTCGCTAAGCATGTTTGCTTCCGACCTGAAAGCGGCTATGCTGGACACAACGCTGGATGTCTCCTGGGAAGTTTTGCGCAACCAGGCCATTCCATCCGTACAATCGCTGCCGCAGGTTCACTCTGTTCCGCAGGCAGATTATATGACTCATCGTCCTTTGCTGGCAGGACCGCCTGCGGTGGCTGTGCCTGTTACCCCAGCTCCTGCAGCAAATTTTCAGCAGGTGTCTGCCCGGCCTGCGACCTATCCTCCGAACAATGTGCAGTTACCAGTCACCCCGGTCCCGCAACCTGCTATTGGTAGAATATACAAAGACAGGTGGACAAAGCAGGCGCTGGCCCTGAATGTTCTGGTGTGCCTCTTGTTCGCAATCATGGCATATGGGCAAAATCGTAACCTGTCTGACGCCTTGCTGCTGGTAAGGGCTCTTTTGCCCGGCCTGATCGTCGGTCCCTGTGTCGCGCTCTGGTTTCGGCATAGAGTGCTGGTTTCAACTACAAAGGGTGTGCTTTATGGAGTCTGTTTCGGCTGCATAGATACGCTATTCTCCGCATTTGCCTGTTTCGTATGGGAGATGCTCTGGCGCACCTTTGCACTCCCCTGGGGACACTATTGGAGCACTCTCGCTCAGGGGCTCAGTTTTTTCGCCTCAAAAGGAAGCGAATTAATAGCGGTCGCGTCTATCATGGCATTCATATGCCTGGGCTTCACCGTCCTGGGTGGGGCCATCATCGGCCTCTTAGCAATCCAGAGCGATGACTGACTCACGCCCTGAAACTCCACGTGGGCTAAAGCCCAGTGGGTTCTGTTCGGTGCTTCTCCGCTTCCACACGGTCGTGCCGAAACACGAGAGGTGGCTCTAAGAGGGCTTCGGACAGACTTTTGGGCTGACGCGCTCTGGCACGGGGAACGCCCATGCTTCTGGGCAACGACTGCCCTTCATTCGCACGTTGTTTGACCACATCGTGGGCAGCCTGTAGGCGCGTTTCCACACCATCCCAGGCGTGCTTCCAGTACAGGCCACGAGGACCAGCACTCTCTGCACACCCAGGCCCACGAGGGGAAGAGAGCATTTTTGGCTCAAGGAAGGCGGCAAGAAAGGCCGAATAGAGGTCGCGCTGAACGGGTCCAATGCCACACTTGCAGGAATGGACACGAACACTCAGGGACTTCTTCTTGTACTTTCCGCACCCATGACAGAATTGGCTGAATCTGGTCTTCTGTGTGGAGAATTCGAGCAGGGTGCCGCCCGTACTTACAACGATGCGCCTCAAATGTTCGATAAACATCCCTGGTGCTCTCATTCCCACGCTTTTGCCGAAATTCTTCTGCCATGCCTTGTAGGAAATTTTTTCAATGTGAATGGTATTACCAAGAGCTACAATAGCATGGGCCATCTTCCCATGCAGGCTCTTGCGGTGAGCAGCCAGTTTCCGTTCTTTGGTCGCTTTGCGTGCTCGCGTTTTTTGATAGCTTTTACTGTTTTTCCAGTGCAGCCGTTTCCCCTGTTTGATCCGCCCTTTTTCATCGTAGTTATCGGGGTTAGCGGCTCTTCTCTGTCGGTCCATCTTGCGTTGCAGACGACGAATCGGTTTGGTCTCATGAGCGATCTCCTCGCAAAAGACGGAAAGCTGAGCTTCCCCTTCTCGTGGCACACTGGCAATGGTCGATGGTCCGAGGTCCATGCCCACCACATTTTTGCCGACCTTGTGCTCGAGCTTTGTGTGAGGAAGACCTTCCAGGGAGAGTTGCACCGAGTAGCGGTATCCCTGGGAATCCGCGCCTTCTGCTTGTGGACTGCTGGCTTTCCTCTGGATGATCCTCGCATATTTGATGCGATGGCGCAGCGCATGTGCAATGACCGGATCATCCCAATCAATGATGGCTTCGATGGCATCGTCTTTCCAAAGCAGGAAGCCTTGCTTCCCTTCTTCCGGTTTTTGGAGAACAAAACGCAGCCCCGTATCGTTGCGCTTGTTTTCGAGACTGGAAAAGCCGTGTCCTCTGCTCTTGAATCGGACACGACGTGCTTTTCCCAGACAGACGCGGTTGAGAGCCTGATACACACGGGTGCCGAGCTTCTGCGTAAGGGGTGCATCCAGGTGATCGGCGATCCAATCGGCACGCAACGTGATCGCAACCGCTTGGAGGGCATAGTCGGAAAAGCCGTACTGCGTGCGGAGGGCGGAAAAGGCGGTGCGGCGTTCTGCTTTCTGGGTCTGGGGGATGGCCCGCGCATCCTGCCACGCTTTGGAAGCACGCATGCGCTTGAGACGTTGGTTGCCTTCAGAGAGCACCGCATTATAGAGTTGCCGACCCGCTTCCAAGTGTGCTCTGATGCGTTTGGCCTCTCCTTCGTTCGTAACCAGAGGGAGTTCTACCAAAAAGGTTGGCGTCTTCTCTCGTGGTTCTTTTTCTTTTTTCGGCTCTGCTGGCTTCTTCCGTCGCGTCTTTTCCATCGATCCAGCCTACCATAGAGTGGCATGCACTGCAAGGGCTAAAGCCCAAAATCCCTTACCAACCTTTAAAAAGGATGGCTTGTGGGGGGCTAAAGCCCCAAAGGTCAGCACCTACCCCCAGGGGTAGGTTCGTAGAGGCATGCCTCTACGGGGAGAGTGGCAGGATCAGCAAAGGGATCTCCATTTCTTCAGGCAGCAACCCACCGTGATGGCCCAGGAAATGCATATCAAATTTACCATCTTCATACCACCAGACGGTTTCATTCTTGTAAGGGAGAATCACAACGTTGCCCACTCTGTTCAAGAATACCGCTGAGGGCTCCTGTAAGCCAAAAAAGTGCTGCTCTATCAATTCCTGGGTACGGTACACCTCTGCTTTGCCTGCGAGACGCTGCCGTAGTTCGGCAATTGCGGTGTCAATATATTCCTTTTTAACATGCAAAAACATGTCTCTAGGCGAACCGGCAGGAACGAGTACTGTCCCCTTTTTGTTGGTTTGCAGATAGCGTGTGAAGCCTGGTGCCTGTTTGTTCAGATACCAGGTAAGCTGCGGATCAACCTCAATCTGACCATGATCGGCTGTCAGCATAAGCAATGCATTGCCGATTTTGCCGCGCACGTTCTTATAAAAAAGCTGCTCTATCATTGTCATGCAGTTCTCTACCGTCTCCTCAAGCTGTCTGCTATACGGTCCATGATGGTGGCAGGCGACATCGATGCGGTCGAAGTAAAGGAAATAATATGCAGGCGTATTGCCGGGAGTTGTCAGGAGTTCGTTCAGGTACGTGAATGCACTTTGCAGCGTGTCATAAGGATGAACCTGTGCCCCACGGTAGACAACACTTGAGAAGGTCGAAGGTGTGTAAGCGCGATATTGCAACACGTGCGAAACGATCCCTTGTTTCTGCAATGTCTGATAGAACGTCTGCCTGGGGAAAAATGCTTCGACGGGAAGTGAGGTAGATCTTTTAATAGTATCGCGTGCAGTTTTATCGCCTGCGTAGGAGAAGAGTAACGGAGAGATAATCTCATCGAGCAGGGGTTCGTAATAGCTCCATTCGTAGACGCCGCTTTGCCCGACAGGAAGTCCAGTATGAATGCAAGTCACATGCGCGGCGGTTGTTGACGGAAACTGCGAGGTCATTTTTGAAGCAACCCCTTGCGCAAGAACCATCTTCAGGAAGCCAAATCTTTCGGCATAACGTTGAAAGAAGCGCCACCCAAAGGCATCGATGAAAAAGAGAACGACTTTGTCATACTTTGTGGGCAGATCACCTAGAACATCTAGCGGGAGTGCACTCTGTCCTTTGCCGGTAAGGAGAAATTCGATCGTGCCAGGGATGTTAGAAAAGCAATAGCTGTCGTAGCGTGGTCTGACGAAGCTGCGGGAAAACTTCGAGTTATTGACCACCTGTGATGCAGTAGTATTGAGCATGCTTATCCTGCTTCCTGTTAGTCGGGTGCCATACTCTCAGCGTGTTCTATTCCTGCTCAATAGTATACCATGCATTGCTGCGCAAAGAATAAAAAAAGAGCCCCGCTTGCTTCACATATATGAATAAGCGGGACTCTCTCAGTGATTCTATGGATACACTACTATAGCGGAGCCACTGCGCCAGCTATCAACTTAGCGATGATATGAGAACTTGCGATTTTATCCACTTTTAGGCAATGCCTCTGTAGCATATCGTGGCACCACCTCCAGTCGGTGAGCAAGAAACGCAACAAGGCTCCTGACTGGAAAAAAGCGCGGATATCACCTGGTGCGCTCTCGACCTTCTCATCGAGCGGCAGTGAGCACCACTGCGACATCGGAGACCGGAGGCGAAACCGGGGTGATATCGCAGGAAACGCTCCTGTGCCTCATCTCCCAACGAACGTGTGCTCATCGCGCGACACGTCTTCGTTCCCCAACCCGTGATCTTTGTCATGGTCAAATCTGGAGGAATTTCACTTCTCCTCCTGTCAAGATGCGGGTACACTCCTGTGTAGGAGCAGATGCTTCAAGAAACGGAGTGTTCCAAAGGAGGCGCGAAGCATGATCGATGGGTTTCCTCTTTCCTTCTTTCTTCCACTTATGGTGCATGCTCTGGCAGGACTGACGGCGGGCGTCACTGGGGTGCTGGCTTTCCGTGCGCCCAAACGCCGAGGGCGCCACCACCGCTGGGGGAAGTGCTACCTGTGGGCCTACACCGTCGTGTTTCTCACCGCGACCATCCTCTCAGTCCAGCACTGGCCAGCCGATGCCTATCTCTTCTTGCTGGCAACGCTCGGCTATGGCTTTGCACTTGGCGGCTACACCGCCCGTCGCTTTCGGCAGGAATCGCTGGTTCGGCGCTTGCTGGGGAAGCAGTGGGTGGTTGCCCATATTGTCGGAGTGATTGGGTCCTACGTTGTTCTGTGGACGGCCTTTTACGTGGATAACGCCCACCTGATCCCTGGCTTGAAGCAGCTCCCGACGCTCACGTTCTGGGTGCTTCCCACGGTCATCGCACTTCCGTTCCTGGTGGTCTCCATTTCCCGCTTTGCGCCACAAACGGCCCGGCCTGCGAAACTCGATGGCGCATCGAAAGGAGAGCCATCCCGATGAAGCTCCTTCTCTCCTGATCACGCTTGCCACAGCGTCGCGTGGTTGAGCAAGGAATGCCGTGCCTGTCTGGTTGCACGTTGAAGCTCATTTTGAAGGAGAAAGAACGCCATGAGGCAAGCACAAGTGGATCTGAGAGTTCCCTCTGAAAGGCCCGTCTTCGAGTTTTCAGGAGCCTGACAGTGATGAAAGAGAAAGGACCAAGCAAGATGTCAACGATATCGGTAAAAGGAAATATGGCGATGCAAATGAAAGTGATCGGCTATTGGGCGACCACCACCATCGTCGCGCTCGAACTTCTGGCAGGTGGTGTAACGGACCTGGTGCATGGGCCAGTGCTGCTCTTCGTCGGCCAGCCCGTCGTTGAGGTGCTGGCGCACCTTGGCTCGGCGCGGCAGCATCGGGGGCAGCGCGCGGCGATGACGCGGGCACGATTCTCTGGCCCCTCATCTTCGCCGTCCTCGCTCTCGCTTCGTGGGCACTTCGACCGCAAAGCCGTATCCTCGGCGTCCTCTTTCCCGCCAGGGCACATACGTAGGCCTGTCATGAACTCTCGCCCCTGTCGTTCATATGGGGGTGACAGGCGCAACGAAGCAAATTGCGACGGGGAGCCTCCTGACACTTGATGGTACTGAGGGCCTCGTCATCATCGAGGGAAACAGTATCGAGGAAGATCAGTCTGGACAACGGCGGTGGTAAAATGGAAGCGGATACCCGGCAACATCATTCACGGCACCGGAAAGAAGGGGCTCTGCTATGCGAGCACGAGACGATCACCGATGGCAAGCAAAGGGAAACACAAGCCAAGAGGGAGGCGAGACGAACGATGAAGTGATTAGGGAGAGTGGCGTCACCTCCCCCCTCTGGCAGCTCTACCAGCACTTCTGGCTTCTTATTTGTCTGTTCTTTCCTCTGGCTTCTTTAGTGAGCAAACCGGATGCCTGGCTTCGTCTCGCTGTGGGCAGCACGGCCCTGCTCTTTTTTGCGATCAATTATACCTGGATCATGTGGCCGCATCCCGCGAGCCGGGGAGCGCGAACACGTGGCCGATCCCGTCTGTCGTTGCTCCTCCTGGTTGCTCTCGGCCTCCAGGTCACCGTGTTCAGCTTCCTTGATGATCCTGCCTGGCTCTGGCTCTTTCTTGGGGTGAGTGCCATTGCTGGAGTGTTGCTCCCCATGCGCCGTGCGGGGATGGTCGTCGTGCTCTTGACGCTGCTGCCGCTCCTCATCACCATCTTCAC
>WNFY01001395.1_pt1 | contig 29421 bp, 33 predicted proteins | sample 5400091 | NCBI WGS metagenome assembly WNFY01 (sample SAMN13153364, study PRJNA577476) | soil metagenome | isolation source: 60 cm soil or saprolite under grassland replicate 1 | place: USA:California | collected 2016-06-15 | reverse complement strand
GCGCGGCCTTCGCCGCGGCGCGTCGCCGCCCCAGACCCCCTCGCTCGCTCCGGCGCAGCCTCATCCGGCTGCGCCTGCGCTCGAGGAAATTGCCGGCGCGCCTGAGGGAGGTCGCAACGCTAGGGCGTCTCCTCCGAGGCGAGCAGGCGCTCGACGCGCTGCGGCTCGACGCGGACGAGGATCGTCTTCTCCTGGCTGTAGGTGACCGCGCCGGTGGCGGCGCCCTTCGGCTTCTTCACGTACTTCGCCCGCGTGGCGACCACCTCGACCTGGGGCTCGCCGCGGGCGTCGCTGAAGTGGGCGGCGAGGTGGGCGGCGTCGAGCAGGGTCTCGCCATCGGGCGTCTTGCCGCGGTCGAGCTTCACGACGACGTGCGAGCCGGCGCGGCCGCGCGCGTGCAGCCACAGGTCGTTGCCGCGCGCCACCGTCACGGTGAGCGCGTCGTTCGCCTCGGCGTTGCGCCCGACGAGCACGGGCGCGCCGGTGGCCGAGCGGAAGAGGCGGTACGGCGGGAGCGGCTCGTCCTGCTTCGAGCGCGGGCGCGGCGGCGGGCGCGGCGCGGCGCCGAGGCGGCGCGCCTCCCGCTCCAGGCGGGGCAGCTCCTCGAGGCGGGCGCCGTCGAGCGCGGCGAGGAGCGCCGCGAGCTCGTCCCTGCGGCGGCCCACCTCGGCCTCGCGGGCGGCGACGCGCGCGGCGCTCTCCGCGATGCGCCGGTAGCGACGGTAGTACCGCTCCATGTTCTCGCGGGCGGGGAGCGCCGGGTCGAGCGCGACCTTCACCTCGCGCGGGCCCTCCGCGGTCCACTCCGTGAGCACGGCCTCGCGCGACCCGCGCGGCACCGCGTGCAGGTTCTGCTTGAGGAGGTCGGCGCGGCGGCGGTCCTCCTCGACGGCGGGGACGCGCTGCGCCTCCTGGGCGAGCTTCTCGAGCGCGCGCGCCGAGAGGGCCAGCGCGGCGCGCACGGGGTCGCGCAGCCGGCGCCGGCCCTCGACCGCGACCCGCTCCTCCTCGAGCGCGCCGTAGCGCGCCTCGAGCTCCGTCGAGATCGGGAAGGTCGCAGGGGTCACGTCTCCCTCGCCCCGCGCACCGGGGAGAGGCTCGGCGAGAGGCGCGGTCGCCGCAGCGGGCCGCTCGGCCGGGTACGCGTACGGCTTCCCCGGGACGAGGTCCCGCCGCTGCGAGAGGTTGCGGCCGGCGCTGGCGCGGATGAGGCCGTCGCCCCCGAGGAGGAAGAGGTTGCCGTGTCGCCCGGTGAGCTCCGCGACCAGGCGTCGCGGGCCGGCGGCGGTATCGAACGACAGCTCGACGACGCGATCTCCGGGGCGCGCCACGACCCCGGCGAGGCGGGCGCCCTCGAGCTCGCGGCGGAGCAGTGCCTGCAACGGCAGCGGCGGCGACGGCGACGGCGGGCGGCGCCGCACGAGGTGGAGCCTCGTGAGATCGGCCTCGGCGGAGAGGAGCAGGGTCACCGGACCCGCGCGGCCGAAGAGCTCGAGGGTGAGCGCGCGCTCCGCGTGCACGCGGACGGCGTCGACGCGCGAGCCCGCGAGCGGCCGGAGCTCCGCCACGACGGCGGCGATCTCGAAAGCGCTGAGCGACAGGCGAAAGACCTCTCCGCTCCGGCGCCCAAAATGCGACGGCCGCCCGGAGGCGGCCGCTGCACCAGCGCAGGATGGAAGCGCCGCTCGCTACTTCGACTTCCGCGTGGTCTTCTTCGCGGTCGTCTTCTTTGCGACCGGCTTCTTCGCTGCGGTCTTCTTCGTCGTCTTCTTCTTGGGAGCCATCTTCTTCCCTCCGTTCGAGGAGTGCTGTTGGGTAAGACGAGCGCAGGTTAGCGCGCCGCGATCGTGTGCGCAACTCGGCGTGCATGAAATTGCACGGGATCGAATACGCGATCGGCCGCCGTCGCTTGACGGTGCGTCCGTGACGACGCGGCGGCGCGCTCGCGCCGCTCACTCGCGCGTGTCGCTTGACACCCCCGCGGCGCGTTCCTTAACTAGCGCCTCACCCCTCGCGAGATCCATTCCCCATGCTCACGCAGAAGCTGCTCGCGGTGACCAACCTCGGCGCCGATTGGGTGCTGTGGCTGCTCGTCCTCCTCTCGATCGTGTCGGTCGGAGTCATGCTGGAGCGCGCGGCGTTCTTCCTCGCGCGCCGCGTCGCCGATGCGGACGCGCTCTCGGCGCGCCTCCTCGCGGGGGATCTCGCGGGCGCGCGCCAGGCGGTCGACGGACGCCACGGCATGGAGGCGGACGTCGTGCGCGCGGCGGTGGAGCACGCGGGCAAGGGGCCCGACGCCGTCGCGGAGGTGGTGAACGCGCAGATGGAGCGGTCGCGGCTCGAGTACGAGCGGCGACTCGCGTTCCTCGGCACGCTCGGGAACAACGCGCCCTTCATCGGCCTCTTCGGGACGGTGCTGGGCGTGATCCGCGCCTTCTCCGACCTCGCGGCGCATCCCGGCGCCGCGGGCGCGGGCACCGTCATGGCGGGCATCTCCGACGCGCTCATCGCCACGGCGGTGGGCCTCTTCGTGGCGCTGCCGGCGGTGGTCATGTTCAACCTGTACCAGCGATGGCTGCGCCGCGCGTCGCAGCGCTCGTCGGCGCTGGGCCATGCGGTGGTCGCCTGGCTCAGGGCGCCTCCCGCGGGGGGGAGCTAGCGTGGCGAGCCACGTCACGGTCGGCGGAGAGGGCGACGACGAGATGATCAGCGGCATCAACGTGACGCCGCTCGTCGACATCACGCTCGTCCTCCTCATCATCTTCATGGTCACCGCCACGTACATCGTGCGCGAGGCGATCGACGTGGACCTGCCGCGCGCCGCCCACGCGGGCGAGGCGACCGGCACCACGCTCGCCGTGGTGCTCACGAGGGACGGTGCCATCTACCTGGACGGCGTTCGGCGCAGCGAGCAGGAGCTCCGGGCGCGCACGCGCGAGGCGGTCGCGCGCGACGGCGAGACGCGCGCCATCATCAGCGCGGACAAGGCTTCGCTCCACGGCGCGGTGGTCCGCGTGATCGACCTCGTCAAGGGGGAGGGCGTGTCGCGCTTCGCCATCAACATCGAGAAGGAGCAGTGACGGAAAGCGCCGCCCGCCTCGCCGCGCCGCCCCGGGCGCTCGTCGCGTACGGCGCGTCGGTCGCGCTCCACGCCGCCCTCCTCGGGGCCATCCTCGTCATGCGCCCGCCGCCCGAGCGTCGCGCGACGCCCGTCTCCATCGAGATCGTCGAGACGCGCCCGCCGCCGCCCGCTCCGGCGCCGGAGCCGCCGGAGGCGCCGGCCCCGCCGCGGCGTGCCGTCCGTACCGCGCCACGCCTCGCGGCGGCGCCGCCGCCCAGGGACGCGCCCCCGCCCACCGAGCAGGTCCCGGACGCGCCGCCACCGCCGAACGCGCCGCCGTCCGCCCCGGCGGCGAAGCCCGGGCCCGTGCGGATCGGGATCTCGATGTCGTCCACGACGACCGCGGGCGGTTACGCGGCGCCCGCGGGGAACACGCTCTACGGAAGGGCGCCCGAGCGGGCGGGGGATCCCTCGGACGCGACTGCGTACCATTCGGATCGATATGTCCCGCCGACGCAGGTGACCCGGCTCCCCGAGCTCATCCCGCCCGACATCCCGAAGTCGGAGTATCCGGCCGAGGCGAAGGCCAAGCAGGTCGAGGGCCAGGTCCGGGTGCACGTGTACATCGACGAGCAGGGCCGGGTGCGCGACGTTCGACTCGCCGGAGCGGACCCGGGCCACGGCTTCGGGGAGCGGGCGCTCGAGATCGTGCGGAAGTACTACCGGTTCAGGCCGGCCACGCGAAACGGCGAGCCAGTCGCGACCGAGTTGACTCTCCCCGTCACCTTCGAGCTCGACTGACGATCACTCCAGCAGCGCCGCGCCGATGACCCCCGCGTCGTCGGCGAGGAAGGCGCGCTCGAGGGTGAGCCCCACCGCCGCGCTGCGCGAGACCTTCTCGTCGAAGACCTGCCGGACGAGGCGGTGCAGCTCCGGGCAGCCCAGGAGGACGCCGCCGCCGAGGATGACCCGCTCCGGGTTGAGGAGCGTCACCACGCCCGAGATGGCCCTGCCGAGCAGGTCCGAGACCTCCTCCCAGAGCGCGCGCGCGTATGGATCGCCGGCGGCGTAGGCCGCGTCGAGGACGGAGGCGCTCACGCGCCCGAGATCGCCCTGCACGAGGTCGCGCACCCCGGAGGCGGCGCCGGCGGCGAGCTCCTCCCTCACGCGGGCCGCGATGTTCACGCCGCTCGTGTACGCCTCGAGGCAGCCCAGCTCGCCGCAGCCGCACCGGCGCACCTTCGTCGTGGGGCGCATGGGCCGGACCTTCACGTGCCCGAGCTCGCCGGCGATGCCGCGCTGCCCCTCGTGGAGGTGGCCGCCCAGGATGAGCCCCGAGCCGACGCCGGAGCCGACGAAGACGAGCACGACGTGGTCGAGCCCGCGCGCGGCGCCGAAGCGGCGCTCGCCCCACGCCGCAGCGGAGAGGTCGTTCGCGATGCGGACCTTCACGCCGAGCGCGGTCTCGAGCATCTGCCCGAAGGGCACGTCATTCCAGCCCAGGTTCGGCGCGCACAGGACGACGCCCGTCCGCCCGAGGCACTGGTCGGCGACGCCGACGCCCACCTGGTCGAAGCTGCGCGGCTCGCGCCCCTCGGCGCGGGCGGCCTCGCGGACCGCGTGCGCCACGACCTCCACGACCGCCGCCGGGCTGCGGTCACGGTGCGACTCCCTGTGGGCGGCACCGATCTCGCCCGAGTCGCGGTTCACCACCGCGGCGCGCGCGTTCGTCCCGCCCAGATCGACCCCGAGCGCGAGAGCCGGCATCGCGACCCGGCGCGCGCTACGCGCCGACCTCCTTCTTCAGCTCTTCCACCTTCCCCGTGACGAGCTGGCCGATCTCCTTCAGGCGCTGCTCGCTCGTCGCCTCGAAGCGGAGGACGAGCAAGGGCTGCGTGTTCGACGCGCGCACGAGCCCCCAGCCGTCCGGGAAGGTGACGCGCACGCCGTCCACCGTGACCGCCTCGTACCTCGACGAGAACCAGGCCTGCGCGCGGCGCACGATCTCGAACTTCTTGTCCTCCGGGCAGTCGACCCGGATCTCGGGCGAGGCGAACGTCTTCGGCACGTCCGCGAGCAGCGACGAGAGCGGTGCGTCGGTGCGCGAGAGGATCTCGAGGAACCGCGCCGACGAGTAGATCCCGTCGTCGAAGCCGAACCACCGGTGGGCGAAGAAGATGTGGCCGCTCATCTCGCCGGCGAGCAGCGCCCCCTCCTCCTTCATCTTGGCCTTGATGAGGCTGTGGCCGGCCTTCCACATGATGGGGCGGCCGCCCTTGCGCGCGATGTCGTCGTAGAGGTTCATCGAGCACTTCACCTCGCCGACGATCGCCGCGCCGGGGTTCTCCTCGAGGAGCGCGCGCGAGAAGAGGATCATCATCTGGTCGCCCCAGAGGACGTTTCCCTTCTCGTCCACCGCACCGACGCGGTCCGCGTCGCCGTCGTACGCGATGCCGAGGTCCGCCTTCACCTCGAGCACCTTCGCCTTGAGGTCCTCGAGGTTCTTCTCGACCGTCGGGTCGGGGTGGTGGTTCGGGAAGTTCCCGTCCATCTCGATGAAGAGCGGCACGACCTCGATGCCGAGCGCCTCGAAGAGCGGCACCGCGATCACGCCGCCCGTCCCGTTGCCGGCGTCCACGACCACCTTCAGCTTGCGGCCCCCGAGCCTGAGGTTCTCCCGCACGTACTTCGTGTACGGCGTGACGATGTCGTGGAGGCGGGCCGTCCCGTTGCCGCTCGCGAAGCGCCCCGCCTCGATGAGCTTGCGGAGCTCCTGGACCCCCTCGCCGTGGAGCGTCGTCTTGCCCACCCCCACCTTGAGGCCGTTGTACTCGGGCGGGTTGTGGGATCCCGTGATCATGCAGAGACCGTCGACGTCGAGCGTGTTCGCCGCGAAGTAGGTGAGCGGCGTCGGCACGACACCGACGTCGACCACGTCCACGCCGGTGGCGTTGAGCCCCGCGATCATCCTCGCCGCGAAGCGGCCGCCCGAGAGCCGGCAGTCGCGGCCGACGACGACCTTGGAGCCGCCGGCCCTCCGCACCAGGGTGCCGAGGCCCTTCCCGACGAGGTGCACCGCCTCCTCGGTCAGGTCGTCGTCCACGAGCCCGCGGATGTCGTACTCGCGGAAGATGGTGGGGGAGATCGTGCTCGCCATGGCGTCGTCGTTCCTCGTGGTTGAATGTAAGGAGGCGAGGCCGCGCGTGGGGTGGGATCGCCTGCCGCCTCGCCCGCCACGCGAGCGCCGCTACAGCAGCTCCTCGCGGCCGCGCCGCTTCAGCTCCTCGACCGCCTTCCGGACGTCCTGCGCGCGGTCGCGCCGGCAGACCAGCACCGCGTCGCCCGCGTCGACGACGATGACGTCGTCCATCCCGATGACGGCGAGCGGTCGCCCCGGGAGCGCCAGCACGACATTGTTCTTGCCGTCGAAGATGAGCGCCTCACCCTCGGTCACGTTCCCGTTCGCATCCTGCGCCCGCACGTCGGGCAGCGCCGCGAAGCTGCCGACGTCGCTCCACCCGAAGTCGGCCGGCACCACCGCGATGCGATCGCTCTTCTCCATGACGCCGTAGTCGATCGAGATCGACGGGCACTCGGGGAAGACCTTCCTCAACACGCGGGCCGCGCGGGGCGTCCCGAGCGCGGCGCCGATCGCGTCGAGCTGCTCGCCCAGGACGGGCATGGCGCGCCGGATCTCGCCCAGGATGACGTCGGCACGGAACACGAAGATGCCGCTGTTCCAGAGGTAGCCGCCCTCCGCCAGGTAGCGCGCCGCCGTGACCAGGTCCGGCTTCTCGACGAAGCGCTCCACCTTGCGCGCGGCGAAGCCCTTCCGCGCCTTGTCGCCCGTGGCGAGCCGGGGCCCCACCTTGAGATAGCCGTAGCCCGTCTCCGGGCGCGACGGCTTCACGCCGATCGTCGCGATGGCGCCCCTCTCCGCGACCGCCGCGGCCGCCGCGAGCGCGTCGCGGAAGGCGGCCGGTCCCGCGATGTGGTGGTCGGCGGGCAACATCGCCATGACCCCCGTCGGATCGCGGCGCGCCACGTGGAGCGCGGCGAGGCCCACGCACGGCGCCGTGTTGCGCGCGCACGGCTCGACGACGAGGTTCTCCTTGGGGAGCTTCGGCAGGATGCGCCGCGCCGCCGCCGCGTGGGCAGGGCCGCACACGACGTAGGTGCGGTCGATCTTCGCGAGCGGTGGGAGGCGCGCGACCGTCGCTGCGAGGAGGGGCGTCTCGCCCACCAGCGCGAGGAACTGCTTCGGCCTCTTCTTGCGCGAGAGCGGCCAGAACCGGGTGCCGGAGCCTCCGGCCATGACGACGGGATAGATCTTCATGGAGCGCTCCACAGGGCGAGCAGCTGGTTCAGCACCCGCGCGGTCGCGCCCCAGATCGTGATCGCCGGGAGATCGTAGAAGTGCACCTCGTGCCGGCCGCCGTACGCCTCGCGCTCCTCGGTGCGGTGCGCTCCCTCGCGCATCAACGCGGAGATCGGGACGTACAGGATCGCCTCCACTTCCGCCGGGTGGGCCACGTAGGGGTACGGATAAGGCACCACCCCGACCCACGGCGTCAAGCGGAAGCCCGTGACCAGGACGAGCGTCTCGTCGAGCGCGCCGAGGACCTCCACCCGCGCCGGATCGAGCCCCACCTCCTCCTCGGTCTCGCGGAGCGCGGCGCGCAGCGGCTCCTCCCCGGGCTCGATGCGGCCGCCGGGGAAGCTGACCTGCCCGGCGTGGCGGCGCAGGTCGGCGCGGCGGCGCGTGAGCAGGACGTGCGGCTCGCCCTCGTGCTCGAAGAGCGGCACGAGCACGGCCGCCCGGCGCAGGCCGCCCTCGGGGAGCAGCTCGGGCGCGAGCGCCTCGAAGGCGAAGCTCCCCGGCCGTCGCGCCACGAGCCGCCCGCGCAGCGCGTCCAGCGTCGGCGTCATCGCACGCTCGCGGTGGGCGCCGCCGTCGGCCGCGGCGCCTCCTCTCCCGCCGGCAGCACCCCCCGCCACAAGAGGACCGCGATCGCCACCCCCGCGACGAGCCGCCAGGCGACGAAGACGTACGTCGTGCGCGTGCGGAGGTAGGCGAGCAGCCACCCGATGACGAGGTAGCCCGCGACGAGCGAGATGATGGTGCCGAGCATGGTCGCCGCCGCCCAGTCCGGGTGGCCGGAGAGCGCGGGCAGCACCTTCTTCAGCTTGTAGAGGCCCGCACCCAGCGTGATCGGCACCGAGAGCAGGAAGCTGAAGCGCGCCGCGTCCTCGCGCCGGAGCCCGAGCGCCATTCCCGTCGTGATGGTCGCCCCGGAGCGCGACGTGCCCGGCACGAGCGCGAGCGCCTGCCCGGTCCCGATGGCGAGGGCGTCGCCGAGGGCGACGTCGGAGAGCGTCCGGCGGTGGCGCGCGAAGCGCTCCGCGAGGAGCAGGACGAGGCCCCAGACGACGAGCGAGAAGGCGATGGTGACGTTCCCGAGCGCCTCGATGCGCCGCTCGAGGAGCTTGCCTGCGACCGCGGCCGGGATCGTCCCGAGCACGATGAGCCAGGCGAGGCGCGCCTCGGGGGTGCCGAGGGGACGGCCGCGGCGCAGCCCCGAGAGGGCGGCCGTGACGAGCCGCCAGAGCTCGGCCCGGAAGAACACGATGACGGCGGCCGTCGTGCCGGTCTGGATGATGGCGACGAAGGCTCGGAAGCGATCGTCGGCCAGGCTCTGGCCGAAGAGCTCGCCGAACACGAGCAGGTGCGCGGTCGACGAGACCGGGAGGAACTCGGTCAGGGCCTGGATCACGCCGAGCGCTGCCGCGACGAGGAGACTCATGAGCGGCGGGATATTACGAGCGTGGCGGCTCGCCCGCCAGCGCGGTCGCGCGCCGCGCGAGTTCGGGCGGGGGCTCGGTTCGCCGCGTCGCGCGCAGGAGCCGGCGGCGCACCCCGCCCGGTGCGCTCACGCACCGACGGCGCGGATCGTCGAGCCGCCCGCGGCGTGCCGGAGCGCGTCCTTCTTGTCCGTGCGCTCCCAGGTGAACTCCTTCTCGGTGCGCCCGAAATGCCCGTAGGCGGCGGTCTTCTCGTAGATGGGCCTGAGCAGGTCGAGCCCCTCGATGATGGCGCGCGGCTTGAGATCGAAGACGTCGCGGACCGCGGCGGCGATCTTCTCCTCGGCCGTCGCGCCCGTCCCGAACGTGTCGACCATCACCGAGACCGGCTCGGCGACGCCGATCGCGTAGGCGACCTGGACCTCGCAGCGGCGCGCGAGGCCGGCGGCGACCACGTTCTTCGCGATGTAGCGGCCCATGTAGGCGGCCGAGCGGTCCACCTTCGATGGGTCCTTGCCGCTGAACGCGCCGCCGCCGTGGCGGCCCATGCCGCCGTAGGTGTCGACGATGATCTTGCGGCCCGTGACGCCGGTGTCGCCCATCGGCCCGCCGATGACGAAGCGGCCGGTGGGGTTGATGAAGATCTTGGTCTTCCGGTCGACGAGCTTCTTCGGGAGCGCCTTCGCGATCACCTCTTCGCGGATGGCGGCGTGCAGCTTCTTGTTCGAGACGTCGGCCGAGTGCTGAGTGGACACGACGACGGTGTCGATGCGCGCGACCTTGCCGCCCCGGTACTCCACCGAGACCTGGCTCTTGCCGTCGGGGCGGAGGAAGTCGAGGCCGGCGCGGCGCGCCTTCGCGAGCTGGCGCGTCACGGCGTGCGCGTACTGGATGGGCGCCGGCATGAGCTCCGGCGTCTCGTCGCAGGCGTACCCGAACATCATGCCCTGGTCGCCGGCTCCGCCGGTGTCGACGCCCTGCCCGATGTCGGGGGACTGCTGGTCCACGGCGACGAGCACCGCGCAGGTGTTGCCGTCGAACCCCATGTCGCCGCCCGTGTAGCCGATGCGCTTCACGACGTCGCGGGCGAGGTTCGGGTAGTCCACCCGGGCGCTGGTGGTGATCTCGCCCGCGATCATGACGTAGCCCGTCTTGAGCAGCGTCTCGCAGGCGACCCGGCCCTTCTTGTCGTGCGCGAGGACGGCATCCAGGACCGCGTCCGAGATCTGGTCGGCCATCTTGTCGGGATGGCCCTCCGTCACGGACTCGGAGGTGAAGAGGTAGTCGGTCGCCGTCATGGCTGTGTTCTCCGGAAAAGGCCGTGAAGTTACGTGGTGAGAGCCCAGGGTGTCAATCATCAGCGCGGTCCCGCCGCGCCGCGCGATCGTTCCCCCCGCCGCGCCCCGGAGCGCTCCGGGGGATGCGCTCTAACCGGCGACGGGCCCGACGCTCGCGCCCGTCTCAAGCAGGCCGGGAAAGCGCCGCACCATCTCGGCGCGGACCTCGCGCTCGATGTCGTCGGCGGCGGTCAGGGTCATGAGCCGGTCGAGCAGCCTCCCGCCGTCCGCCGCCGACGCGGCGCGCACCACGCGCTTGACGAGCGGGATGGAGGCGCCGTTCATCGACAGCTCCGACAGGCCGAGCCCGAGCAGGACGAGCACGTACTGCGGCTCGCCGGCCATCTCGCCGCACATCGAGACCGGGATCCCGGCGCCGCGCCCCGCGTCGCAGATGAGGCGCAGCGTCCGGAGCACCGCCAGGTGCAGCGGCCGGTACAGGTAGGCCACGTCCTTGTTCTGGCGGTCGATCGCCATCGTGTACTGGATGAGGTCGTTCGTGCCGATGGAGAGGAACTCGCACTCCATCGCCAGCCGATCCGCGATGAGGGCGGCGCTCGGAAGCTCCACCATGATGCCGATGGGCGGCAGCCGCGTCTCGATCCCCTCTCGCCGCAGCTCCTCGCGCGCCTCGAGCAGCGCGCGCTTGGCCGCCCGCAGCTCCGCCACCCCCGACACCATGGGGAACATGACGCGCAGGTTCCCGTGGACGCTGGCGCGCAGGAGACCGCGCAGCTGGGCCCTGAACATGTCGGGGTGGCGCAGGCAGTAGCGGACGGCGCGCAGCCCGAGCGCCGGGTTCTCGTCGTGGCTGCGCACGCCGGCCGGGAGCTTGTCCCCGCCGAGGTCGAAGGTCCGGATGGTGACCGGGCGTGGCGCGAGGCCCTCCAGGATCTGGCGGTAGTTCTGGTAGTGCTCCTCCTCCGAGGGGAGGTCCGTTCGCCCCATGTAGAGGAACTCGGTGCGGTAGAGGCCGATGCCCTCGCCGCCGTGAGCGAGGAGGCTCTTCACCTCCTCCGCGAACTCGATGTTGCCGACGAGCCGGACCGAGGCGCCGTCCACCGTGGTGGCGGGCAGGTCGCTCGTCGCCATGAGCTCGCGCTCGGCGGCGAGCCAGCGCTCGCGCGCGACGTCGTAGTCGCTGCGCTCCCCGGGCGACGGGTTCAGGATGACCATCCCGCGCTGCCCGTCGACGACGATCCAGTCGCCCTTGCCGGCGAGCGCGCTGATGCGCCCCACCCCCACCACCGCCGGCACCTCGAGGGCGCGCGCCACGATCGCGGTGTGGCTCGTCCTCGTCCCGGCGTCCGTGACGAAGGCCGCCACCTTCCGCTCGTGCAGCAGGAGCGCCGTGTCCGCCGGGGAGAGGTCGTGCGCGATGATGACCGCGCCCTCGGGCGGCGGCTCCTGCACGTCCACCACCTCGCCCATCAGGTTCTTGATGATGCGCTCGCCCACGAAGTCGACGTCGGCGCGCCGCTCCTTGAAGTAGTCGTCGGCGAGCTCGCTGAAGGCGTTCTTGATCTTGCGGACGGCGCGCTTCACCGCCCACTCCGCGTTCACCTTGTCGTCGCGGATGAGGCGCTGCGCCTCGACGACCAGCATCTCGTCCTTCAGCATCATCCGGTGCATGTCGATGATGGCGGTGTGCTCGGTCCCCTCGAGCTGCTCCACCTTCTCGCGCACCTCCGCGAGCTGCTTGTCGGCGGCGTCGAGCGCCGCGCGCATGCGCGCCAGCTCGCCCTGGACCTCGTCCTGCAGGATGCGGCGCTTGGGCGTCCTCACCTTGCGCCGGTCGAGCGGCCAGCAGCGCCCGACGGCGATGCCGGGGCTCGCGGCGTGGCCCATCAGCGTGGTGGAGGAGCCCATCGTCCTCACTTCTCCCCGAAGCCGTTCTCGATCATGGTGGCGAGCGACGCCATCGCGGCGTCGGCGTCCTCCCCCTCGCAGGAGACCACGATCTGCGTCCCCTTGGCGGCGGCGAGCGTGAGCACGCCCATGATGCTCTTCCCGTTCACCTCCATGCCGTCCTTCTCGACGTGCACGTCCGCCTTGTATCGGTTAGCGGTCTGGACGAGCTGCGCGGCCGCGCGCGCGTGCAGGCCGAGCGTGTTCACGATGAGGAAGGTCCGCTCGAGGCGCGCCATCGATCAGAGGCTCCCATGGAGGCGGCCGGCCACGAGGGCCGCGCCGACGCCGGCGGCGATGGCGGCGTAGGTGGCGGGGAGGAGGCGCGCGCCGCGCGCGAGGGCGAGATATCCGAGGGCCGCCGCGAGCGCGGCCACCGAGACGGCGCCGGGGCGCGGCATGAGGTCGGCGCGGGCCGCCACCGCCGCGGCCGCGAGGCCGCACAGCGCCGCCCCCCCGAGCCGCAGCCGATCCGCGACGACGGGCAGGGAGAGGCCGGCGATGGCGCCGACGATGGCGTCGCCTCGGCGGTAGCCCGCCCGGAAGAGACCGATGCGCAGCGCGAGATGGATCGCGTTGTAGATGGTAAGGGCCACCACGACGGCCGGCCAGCCGAAGAGGAGGGCGCCCAGCGCGGCCAGGGCGCCGAAGAAGGGGCGCAGCGCGGTCCAGAAGAAGCCGTCGCCGATCGCCGCGAGCGGCCCCTGCAGCGTGGCCTTGTACGCGACGGGCGTGCCCGCCATCTCCTGGCCCGCCGCCACCTTCTCCTCGTGGTGGATGGCGCCCCCCAGGATGGCGGCCGCCATGTAGGGATGGCAGTTGAAGAACCCGAGGTGGCGCCCGAGCGCCTCGCGCCTCTTCGCCGGGTCGGCGTAGAGCGCGCGCAGCGCGGGACCGATGGCGTAGGCGAACCCGAGGTTCTGCATGCCGCGCCGGTTCCAGGCGGCCTGGAGGAAGAGGCAGCGCCAGAAGCAGCGCGCGAGGACGGTCCGCGGCAGCCTCACGGACGCCCTCCCGCCAGGACGGTCGCGCCGACGAGCCCGAGCCCGACCGCGAGCGCGCCGGCGTAGAAGGCGGGCGCGCGCGCGGCCCGCATCGCCTTCGCGCCCGACGCGCACGCGAACGCGGCGAAGGCGACCCACCCCAGCGCGAGCGCGGAGAGCGCGCCCGGCGCGCGGGAGAGCACCGCCGGGATGACCGCCGCGGCCAGCGCCGCCCCGAGGGGCGCGAGCAGGAACCCGATCGCGAACGGCAGCGGCAGGCCGTACAGGTTGACGCGCGCGGCGGCGTCGAGGTCGCCCTGCGCCAGATCGCGCTCGGCGCGCGCGTAGAGCCGCTCGTTCCAGCGCTCGACGAGCCTGTCCGCGCGGCGCCCGACGAGCGCGAGCGGCGCGCAGACGATGACCGCGAGGACCGCCACCGCCGGGAGGAGCGCCGGCCCCGAGACGCCGCGGGCCTCGAGCGCGCGCGCGGCGAGCACCGTCCCACCCGCGATGGCCGCCGTCCCGAGCGCCTCGTGCACGGGGAGCGCCGCACCGAGGTTCACGGCGCCGAGCCAGAGGAGCTCGAGCGGCACCGCGACGAAGAGGCCGCTGGCCGTGTCGCCGAGCGCGAGCCCGGTGAGCGCGCCGAGCGCGATCGGCCGTGACAGCATCGCCTGCAGGAAGCCCTTGCGCTCAACGGCGGCGAGGCCCGCGACGACACCGAGCGCGAGGTAGGAGGCGACCATCGACCCTAGCCTACCGTTTCTCGCCCGCGGCGTCGTACTTCAGCGCGAGCTCGCGGCCTCCGGTGGGGGCGTCCGACGGCACGGCGCGCGCCTCGACCTCGAACCCGGCGAGCGCGAGACCTTGCAGGGCCGCCATCTCCTGGCTCGACAGGAAGACGGACGGCGTCACCGGCCGCCGCCCTGGAGCGTAGTGCACGTTCCCCAGGTTCACCTTGCGAACGTGCTCCGGCGTGAGCCCCGCCTCGACCGCGCGCACGAGCGCGGCGACCTCCCGGAAGAGGAGGAGGGTCTGCGCGGGCGCCGCCGCGAGCGCAGCCCAGTCGATCTTCGTCACGGGCAGGACCTCCGCGGCGAGCTCGGGCGGGAGGCAGAGCGTCATGGCCGCCTTGGCGAGGGCGCTCCCCGCCGCGAGGTCGTCCGCCACGACCACGCGCGAGATCTTGAGGCGGGGGACCCAGGCCTCGAGGATCTGGCCGTGGAGCAGGCGGTTGTCGACCCGGGCGAGGGCGATCACTGGTAGCGATCTAGCTTCGGTTCGTCCGCGCGCGCGTGCGGAGGAGCTCGCTCGCGAGGGTGATGTTCTTCTGGCCGTACCCGGCGAGCATCTTCGCCGTGTCGCGCAGCGTGGCGCCCTCGCTCCGGCAGGTGGAGAGCTTCACCAGCATCGGCAGGTTCACGCCCGTGACCACCTCGATGCGCTCGTCCAGGAACGTGAGCGCGAGGTTCGCCGGCGACCCGCCGAACATGTCGGTGAGCACGAGCACGCCGTCGCCGCCCTCCACGTCGCGGATCGCCTGCGCGAGCTGGGCGCGCGCGACGTCCATCTCGGAGGTGGAGGCCACCGACACGGCACGGCATTGCTCGAGCTTCCCGCACACCGCCTCCGCGGTGCGGATGAGCTCCTCCGCCAGCTGACCGTGCGTCGCGACGACGAGACCGACCATGGCCGAATCTATTCCTTCTCGACGTCGCGGTGCCAGAGGCGCACGTCGGTGCCGCCCGCCTCGAGCCGGCGCGCCAGCTCTCCGGCGACTGCGACGGAGCGGTGGCGGCCGCCGGTGCAGCCGATGGCGAGGGTGAGGTAGCTCTTCCCCTCCGCGCGGTAGCGCGGGAGCAGGAAGCCGCAGAGGTCGACGGTCCGCTCCAGGAACGCGCGGGCGTCGTCCTGGCCGAGGACGAACTCGCGCACGCGGTCGTCGGTGCCGGGGAACGGCTTGAGCTCGGGGATGAAGTACGGGTTCGGCAGGAAGCGCACGTCGAGGACCAGGTCGGCGTGGCTCGGCAGACCGTAGCGGTACCCGAACGAGACGACCGTCACGCCCATCTTCTCGACCTCGCCCTCGACGAACCGGGCGTGGACGAGGCGCTTCAGCTCGTGGACGTTGAGCGACGTCGAGTCCACGACCTCGTTCGCGATCGCCTTCAGGCCCGCCAGCGCGCTGCGCTCGGCCGCGATGCCCTCCTGCACCGAGCCGCCGCCGCCCGACAGCGGGTGGCGGCGCCGCGTCTCGGAGTAGCGCCGGAGGAGCGCGTCGTCGGTGGCGTCCAGGAAGACGACGTCGACGCGCGTGCCGGTGCGGCGCACCTCGTCGATGACGCGCGGCGCCTCGGCCAGGAAGCGCCCCTCGCGCGCGTCCACGACGAGCGCGATCCGGGTCACCTCGCCGGCCGTGTGCGCGGAGAGCTCGAGCAGCTTCTCGAGGAAGACGATGGGCAGGTTGTCGACGCAGTAGAACCCGGCGTCCTCGAGCGCGCGCAGCGCGGTGGACTTTCCGGAGCCCGAGACGCCGGTGAGCATGACGACCCGCGGCTCTTGCGCCGGCCGGCCCGGGTCGGGGAGCTTCCTGTCCGGTCCCTCGCGGCCCTTCATTCGACGTCCATCTCCCCGCCGCGCCCGCCGGGGGCGAGCGCGATGGCGCGGTTGAGCCGCTCCTGGAACTCGCGCGCCGAATGGTGTCCCTGCAGCTTCAGGAGGTGGTTGCGGGCGGCCACCTCGACGATGGTGGTCATGTTGCGCCCGGGCCGGACCGGCACGATGAGCATCGGGATCTCGACGTCCAGGATGCGGAACTTCTTCTCCTCCACGCCGAGCCGGTCGTACTCCACGTTCGGGTCCCACTCGACGAGCTCGAGCACGATCTCGATCTTCTTCCGCTCGCGGATGGCGGCGACGCCGAACAGGTCCTTGATGTTGATGATGCCGAGGCCCCGGATCTCCATGTGGTGCTTGATGATCTCGGAGCCGGTGCCGTAGACCGACTCGGGGGCCACCCGCTTCACGTCCACGATGTCGTCCGCCACGAGGCGGTGGCCGCGCATGACGAGGTCGAGCGCGATCTCGCTCTTGCCGATGCCGCTCTTGCCGAGGAGCAGGATGCCGACGCCGAACACGTCGAGGAGCACGCCGTGCATCGACGTCTGCGCGGCAAGGATGTCCTCCAGGTAGTTCTGGACGCTCTCGATGAACGTGCTGGAGAGGTGCGAGGTGGTGAGCACCGGCACGTTCTTCTCCTCGGCCGCCGTGATGAGCTCGGGCGGGACGGGGAGGTCCTTCGTCACGACGAGGCAGGCGATGTCCTGCGAGAAGAAGTCGTGCAGGACGTCGCGCGCGCGCTCCTTCGGCATCGTGGCGAGGTAGCTCATCTCGGTGTTGCCGAACACCTGCAGCCGCTCCTTGTGCAGGTACTCCGTGAATCCCGCCAGCACGAGGCCGGGCTTCTGGATGCGCGAGCTCGAGATCTTGCGCGACAGCCCCTTCTTGCCCGCCACGAGCGAGAGTCGGAGGTCGAATTTGCGGTCGTCGAGGAGCGCCCCGACGCGAGTCGCGTCCATGCGCGGCGGAGTGTAACCCGCGAGGTGCCCACCGTCGACCTTGGGAGCGCTTGCCCCGGCGCGGCGCCCCGGCGCCGGCCGCGCTAGATCGTTTGCGTTGACCTGCCCCTCGGCTGGTCACTAGATTGCCGCGCTCCCATGCGCCTCAGGGTCCTGTACCACGCGAACTGCTTCGACGGCTGTGCGTCCGCGGCGGTCTTCAGCCGGTTCTTCGCCGAGCGCGAGGGCCAGCGGCTCGCCGCGACCGACTACTTCCCCGTCCAGCACCAGCAGGGCGATCCCTTCCCGCCCGGCGCGTTCGACGCCGACGTGAACGCGTGCGTGGACTTCCGCTTCTCTCCCTCTCCGCGGCTGCACTGGTGGTTCGACCACCACGCGAGCGCCTTCCAGCCCGCCTCCGACCGGGCCGTCTTCGAGCACGACGGGTCGGGCCAGAAATTCTGGGATCCGCAGGCGCCCTCCTGCACCGGGTTCATCGCGCGGATCGCGCACGAGCGCTTCGGCTGGACCGCGCCCGACCTGGCGGAGCTGGTGCGCTGGGCCGACGTCATCGACGCGGCGCGCTTCCCCTCGGCCGCGATGGCCGTCCGCCTGGAGGAGCCGGCGCTCCGGGTCATGACGCTCCTCGAGACGACGCAGGACCCGGCGGTGCCCACCCGCGTCATCGAGGCGCTGAGATCGAGGCCGCTGGCCGAGATCGCGGGCGAGCCCTGGGTGACGGAGCCGCTCCGGCCCGTCCTCGACCGGCACTTCCGTTCCATCGAGACGGTGAGGAAGCTCGCCAGGGTGGAGGGTGGCGTGGTCGAGATCGACCTCTCCGAGAGCGGGATCGACGGCGCGAACAAGTTCATCGCGTACGACCTCTTCCCGGACGCGCGCTACACGGTCGTCGTCTCGCGCGACAGGAAGCGGAGCAAGGTCTCGGTCGGCTCGAACCCCTGGTCCGCGGTCCCTCGCTCCCACGATATCTCCAGGATCTGCGAGAAATACGGGGGGGGCGGGCACCCCGTGGTGGGTGCCGTGTCGCTCGAACCCGAACGCCTGCTTGACGCGCGCCGCATTGCGCGCGAGATCGCGGGGATGCTCCGGGACGGCGGCACCCCACCATGACGCCTGGCCAGTACATCCTCGTCGTCGACGACGACGACGACTTCCGGGAGGCGCTCTCAGAGGTCCTCACCGAGGCCGGGTACCCCGTCCAGCAGGCGGAGAACGGCGAGGTGGCGCTCGCCCGCGTGACCGACGAGCAGCCGGGCATCGTGCTCCTCGACCTCAAGATGCCGGTCCTCGACGGCTGGGGCGTGATGGAGCGCATGCGCGGCGACGCGAAGAGCGCCGCGGTCCCGATCCTCATTCTCTCGGCTTACGGCTTCGAGTGGGAGGCCGAGCTCCTCGGCGCTCAGGGCTACATCCCGAAGTCGGTCGGGATGGAGGAGATCCTGGAGCGCGTGCGCAAGGCGGCCGGACCGCCGCCGATGCGCCATTAGCGCGGGCGCCGCGGTCCGCCTCGGCCTCGCTCTCCTCCGCCACCTTCCGTGGGGGGTGTGGGGGGAGCGTGGCCGCTCCCCCCAGACTGAGGGCTTGCTGCGGCTTCATGCAGCGAGCCCGGAACTCTCACTGACTCGCCGCGAATAGCGATCGTCTGCACGAAGAACGGGACGGCGAGTCAGTGCGGTCCGCTCGCGTACGCCTCGGCGGCGTACGGCTGCTCCGCCGGCTCCTCGATCTCGACCACCCGGAACCGGCGGTCGAACATCTTCCGGAGGAGCGGCATCGCGACGTTGTAGACGGGCACGCCCTTCGGCGTGCGGCCCTCGAGCGAGCCGTGGTGCGCGTGGCCGTGGAAGACCGCCTGCGCGCCGAAGGCGTCGACGGGCATGGCGAGCCGGCCGGTGCCGAGGAAGGGGCGCAGCTCCGGCACCTCTCCCTCCGTCGTCCCGACCACGGGCGCGTAGTGCATGATGACGACCCGGTGCGCGGTGTCGATCTGGGCGAGCGCCGCCTCGAGCTTCAGCGCCTCGTTCACCGCCTCCTGCACGAACGCCTTGATGGCGGGCTCGCCGAACGCCTGGAGCGTCCCCTTGCCGAACCCGCTGGGGAAGCCCTTCACGCCGGCGACGCCGAGCCGCTTGTCGAAGACGGCGTACTCGCCGTCCAGGACGGCGACCTTCACCTCGCGCAGGATGCGGACGATCTCGCGCTGCTGCCCCGCCTCGAAGTCGTGGTTGCCGAGGACGGCGGCGCAGGGGACCCGCAGGACGGCGAGCACCTCGGCGAGCGTCTTCGCCTCGTCGACGAGGCCGCGATCGGTGAGGTCGCCGCACAGAACGAGCCCCTCCGCCTCGGCGTTGACGGACTTCACCAGCTCGCGGAACTTCCCGTGCTCGTCCTCGCGGCAGTGCAGGTCACCCAGCGCTGCCAGGCGAAATGACCGCGGCATCGTCGTCTCCTTCGACCGCCAGCCGCCGCTCGGGCGTCGCGCCGGGCTCGCCGCCGCGCACGTCGTCGAACCCCAGGTGCTCGAGGGCGTGGCGGTACTGCACCTTCGAGAGGAGCGGGCCGCGGCAGACGCGGCGCGCGTGGTCGCCCGCCGCGATGCCCTCCCACGTCCGGCGGAGCAGCTCGCGCATGACCCAGTCCGGCACCTGCGAGCGCTCGCTCGGGAAGGCGAACCGGTACAGGACGATCTGGGCGAGCAGCACCTCCCAGTGCCGGTCGAAGCGCGCGAGGAGGCGATCCCAGTCCATCTCGTGGCCGCGGGCGCGGATGAGGTTCGCCACGTCGTTGCCGTCGAAGCGCTCCCGCTCGCACACGAACGCCTTCGACCAGACCATCTCCTCGGGCGGCGCGAGCAGCACGGGGCTCCCCATGACCTCTGCCGGCCGCGCGTGCTCGAACCAGGCATCGTCCACCGTGCAGAGGCCGTTGCCGGACGAGAAGATGAGGTCGACGAACCACTCGCCGCGGTAGCCCTTCCCGATCCAGACCGGGTCCAGGAGCTCGGTCCGGAACCCCGCGCGCTCGAGGGCCCGGAATGCCGCCTCGAGGTCGCGCCGGCGCAGGAAGACGTCGAGGTCCTTCGTGTCCCGGAAGATCCCCGTGTACTCGAAGAACGCGTAGGCGCCCGCGACGACGTACGGGACCGGAGCCGCGTTGAGCGCCCGGAGCGCGTCCGCCCGCGCGTCGAGCTCGCCGGCCGTCCGCTGCTCGGTCGCAGCCTCCTCGCCCACGCGTTCAGGTGCCATCCCGAAGAAGATTTGCATCCGCCCCGCACGCGGGAACCGCCCGCGCCGTCCCCGGGCACCCGCGCCTCGGCTCGTCGTGCGGGCAGGCGAGCGACGTCGCCGCGCTGCGTGGGGCGCGACCGCGACAGAGGCGACGGGCGGCTTCGACCTGCGAGCCGTCAGCCCTCGTCGTCCTCGTCGGCGAGCGTCGCCTTGCGCAGCGCGCCCCGCCCGAACCGCTGGTTGACCGCGTCCACCGCGGCGTTCAGGGCGGCGCGGCGGGGCGCGTCGGGGCGCGGGGCGAACAGGCCGAGCTGCTCCGCCGGCCCCGCGTCGAAGCCGCTCGCGGAGACCCCGGTGAGCCGGACGGGCCTCGCGAGGTCGGCGCGCTCGAGCTGGGCGCGCGCCGCCTCGAAGAGGACCGTCCCGTCGTCGGTCGGCGACGGCAGCGTGCAGCGGCGCGTCACGAGCTCGAAATCGGCGTACTTCAGCTTCAGCGTGACGGTGCGCCCCTTCTTTCCCGTTTCCCGCAGCCGCCGCGCCACCCGCTCCGCCTGCGCGAGGAGGTGCGGCAGGAGGGCGTCGCGCCCCACGAGATCGCGCTCGAACGTCTCCTCCGCGCCGACGCTCTTCGCCTCCTCGTCGGCGACCACCTCGCGCGGATCGTCCCCGCGCGCGAGCGCCTTGAGGTCGCGCGCGTGACCGTGACCGAGCGCGGACGCGAGGAGCGCCTCGGGCGCGTCCGCCAGCTGGCCGATGCGGTGGACGCCGAGCCTCGCGAGCGCCGCCTCGGTCACCTTCCCCACCCCCCACAGCCGTGACACCGGGAGCGGCGCGAGGAAGGCGCGCGTCGTCCCGGCCGGCACCTCGACGAGACCGTCGGGCTTCCCGAGGTCGCTCGCGATCTTCGCCGCGAGCTTCACGTCGGCGACGCCGGCCGAGACGGTGAGGCCGACCTCGTCCTTCACCGCGCGCTTGACGGAGAGCGCGATGGCGCGCCCGCCGCCGTGGAGCGCCTCGCTGCGCGTCACGTCGAGGAAGGCCTCGTCGAGCGAGAGCGGCTCGACGAGCGGCGTGTACCGGCGGTAGACGCCGAACACGCGCGTGGAGAGCTCCTCGTAGCGGGGGAAGCGCGGAGGGAGGAAGACGCCGTCCGGGCAGAGCTTCCTCGCGCGGGCGGTCGGCATCGCGGAGCGCACGCCGAAGCGGCGCGCCTCGTAGCTCGCGGCGCACACGACGCCACGCGCCGACGGCCCAGCGACGATCACCGGTCGGCCGCGCAGCGACGGAGCGTCGAGCTGCTCCACGGACGCGTAGAACGCGTCCAGGTCGAGGTGGAGGATGGCGCGCGGCCGGTCCATCAGGTCGAGATGTAGCACCGAGCACCGCCCCGGAGCACCCATGCAGGCCGGGACCACGGACCCGCGGCGGGGTGTCGTCCACGTTCACTGGGGCGGTTGCGCGCTGCCTCCCCCCTGGGGGCGTCGCTTGACGCGCGTCAGCTCGCTTTCATATGGGGAACCCGTGGACGGATCCGCAGCCAACAATCCCACGCCGACCGTCCGCGCCGGGATCGCCGAACGGCTGTGGGACGCGTCTCGGATCGAGTTCTCCCTGCGCGGCTACCATGGCGCGCGCGTGCAGGGCATCGCGCGGCGCGCCGGGTGCAACGTCGCGCTCCTGTACCGCCACTGGAGCTCGAAGAAGGCGCTCTACCTCGACGTGCTCCAGTCCATGTGGACGGGCATCCTGCGCGAGGTCGTGACGCTCATGGAGCGCGGGAGCGGCGCGCCGGCGGTGGTCGGCGCCTACCTCGACGCGAACATGCGCGACCCGGTCGGCGCGCAGATCCTCATCCGCGAGTTCCTCGACGGCGGTCCGTTCCTCTCCCAGCTCATCGCCTCCGACCCGAGCATCATGGAGCCGGTCCGCCGCGCGGCGAAGGCCATCGCCACCCCGGACGCGCGCCCGGAGGAGACGCTGCGCCCGGGCGTCGACGCGTCACTCACGGTGCTGTCGATCGGCGGGCTCGCGGCGCTCGTCGCCTCCGCGCACGAGGCGGCGCGCCCGTTCTTCGACGAGCCGATCGCGCCGGATGTCTGGCGCCGGCACCTCTACGACATGCTGCTGCACGGCATCCTCCCGTGTCCGCCGGCGAACACGTAGCGGCGGTGGCGCCGTCGCACGCCCGCAGCGCCGCGCCCGCGCCATCGGTTCCTCTTTCGCGCCGGGTGTCGCGCGGCTACTCTCCCGCCCCATGCGTCACGACGTGGTCGTCATCGGGGCGGGGGTCCAGGGGTGCGCGGTCGCGCTGAGGCTCGCGCAGGCGGGGAAGGACGTGCTCGTCCTCGAGCGCAGCATCCCGGGGGCCGAGGCGTCGAGCGCGGCGGGCGGCATCCTCTCGCCGGGCGTGGAGGCGGTGGAGCCCGGGCCCTTCTACGCGCTCTGCCGGGCCTCGCTCGCCCGCTACCCGGCCCTGGCGCGTGAGCTCGAGGCGCTCGCCGAGCTGCCGGTCGGCTTCCGCGGCGGCGGGACCCTCGAGGTGGCGCTGGACGACGATCACGCGCGCCTGCTGGCGGGCCGCGCGGAGCGGCTCCTCCGCCACGGCATGCCCGCGGAGATCCTCGACGGCGACGCCGTGCACCGGCTCGAGCCGGGCGTGTCGCCGGAGGCGCGCGGCGCGCTCTTCTTCCCCGACGAGGCGTCGGTGGACCCGCGGCTGCTGTCGCGCGCGCTCTACCTCGCCGCGCACGCGGCGGGCGCGCGCTTCCGGACGGGCCAGGTGCTGCGGGTGGTGCACGATGGGGGCCGCGCCGTCGCCGTCGAGCACGAGGCCCCTCGTCGACGGGAGCGGGCTCCCGCGCGGCGCGGTGCGCCCGGTTCGGGGCCAGATCGCGCTCCTCGACACGCGTCCCCGCCTCCTCTCGCGCGTCGTCTTCAGCGACAAGGGATACGTGGTGCCGCGCGCCGACGGCCGCGTCCTGTGCGGCTCGACGATGGAGGAGGTCGGGTTCGAGAAGGCGGTGACGGCCGGCGGGCTGCGCGGCGTCCTCTCGCTCGCCATCGAGATCGCGCCCGGGCTGGCGAGCGCGCCCGTCCTCGAGACGTGGTCGAGCTTCCGTCCCGCGTCGCCGGACGGCTGGCCGGTGCTCGGTCCCTCGGCCGTGCCCGGGCTCTTCTACGCCACCGGTCACACGCGAAACGGCATCCTCCTCACGCCCATCACCGCCGATGCCGTCGCGGCGGCCGTGCTCGGCCAGCCCCCCCCGATCGACCTGTCGCCCTTCACGGCGGGGCGGCTGGTGGCGCGCCGCGATTCCTGAATCGCGCGCGCCGGCGCGTGCGCCCAGGTCACTCGACCCAGTCGGCGATGAAGATGTTCGTCTCGCCCGGTCGCGAGCCGTTGCGGTTCGAGGCGAAGACGAGCTTCTTCCCGTCCGGCGAGAACATGGGGAACCCGTCGAACGTGTCGTTGGTGGTGACGCGCTCGAGCCCGCTGCCGTCGTCGTTCACGATGAACAGGTCGAAGTTGCGGCCCTTCGGATCGCCGTGGTTCGAGGCGAAGATGATGCGGCGCCCGTCGGGGTGGAAGAACGGCGCGAAGCTGGCGGCCCCGAGCCGCGTCACCTGGCGCTGGTCCGAGCCGTCCGCGTTCATCACCCAGAGCTCGAGCTCGGTGGGGCGCACGAGCTTCTGCGCGAGCAGCGCTCGATAAGCGGCGAGCTCGGCCGCGTCCCTCGGGCGGCTCGCTCGGTACACGATGCGCGTCCCGTCGGCGGAGAAGAACGCACCGCCGTCGTAGCCGGGCGTCGAGGTGAGCCGGGTGAGCCGGGAGCCGTCGAGCCGCATGCGGTAGAGATCCAGATCGCCGTCGCGCGTGGAGGTGAACACCACCCACCCGTCGCGTGAGACGGTGGCCTCCGCGTTGTAGCCCGGGGCCGGCGCGAGCGGCCGCACGTCGCTGCCGTCGGGGCGCGCCGTGTAGAGCTGGTAGTCGTAGAGCGCCCACACGTAACCCTTCGACATGTCGGGTCTGGGCGGGCAGCCCGGGCCGCTCGCGTGCGTCGAGCTGTAGAGGATGCGGTCGCCGGAGGGAAAGAAGTAGCCGCAGGTGACGCGGCCCTGGCCCGTCGAGACGAGGTGGGGCGCAGAGCCGTCGGCCCCCATCACGTACTCCTGATCGCACTCGCGGCCGTCGCGGGTGGACTGGAAGACGAGCTCCTTGCCGTCGAAGCTGAAGTACGCCTCGGCGTTCTCGCCGCCGAAGGTGAGCTGCCGGACGTTCGCGAGGTGTCGCTCCCCCGGGAGGGCGAGATCGCGCGGGGCGGCCGCCGGCGCCGCCGCGGGGGTCAGGTGATGGGCGCAGCCGAGCGCGAGCAAGAGCGCGACGAGCAGACAAGGAGGGGAGCGCATGATCGTCAGCATATCGAGCGGACGGCCCCCCGCGGGATGCCCAGGAGGGACGGCCAACGGGGCGGCCAGGCGCCCGCACCCCGCGTCGCCACGCATGGGGCCCGGCGGGCCAGAGGCCGGACGGCTTGCGGGGAAGCCTGACAAGCCGTAGTTTTTTCCGGAGGGGTTCGGCGGAATGTTCTCGATCTTGGGCCTCCTTTTCGCGCTGCGCGTCGGAACGGCGGCCACCCGTCCCGAACCGGCCGCGATCTCGGTTCGCGCCGAGGCGAGGGCGGTCGCGGCCGAGCTGTCCGCCTCGGCCCTGCTCGACGACACCGCGGCCTGGAGCGCGGGACCCCAGGCGCCCGCGTGGCCGCTGGCGCAGGGCGGACCGTCGGTCGGCCCGATCTTCCCGGCCTACCGTCCCGAGGAGTGGGTCTCGGCCATCGCGCACAAGCTCAACATCGCCGATACGGGCGTCGCGCACGCGGCGATATGGGTCAGCGCCTGGCCGGTGTGCGTCGACGTCTCGCCCCGGCGCGTCTACGTGTCGGTTCGCTTCCGCGGGCCGTGAGCTGCCGGGCGATCGCTCGCCCTCACGCCAGCCCGTCGCCGCAGATGCGCCACGTTTGGTCCCGCTGCCCGCGTTGTGGCAGACTTCCGCTCGGTGACCAGCCGGTCGTATCGACTCCTCCTCTCCACGCTCCTGCTCGCAGCCGCCTCCTGCAGGCGCGCGGGACCGCCGGCGCATGCCGCCCAGGCGAGCGCGCCCCCACCGGCCGCGATGCGCGGCCAGCTTGCGGGCGTCAGGCCGCCGCCGCCACCATGCCTGGGTCGCGGCCCCACGGCGCCACACCTGCTCGCGCAGCGCGCGGCGTTCGAGCTCGATCGCGGCGACCACCCGAAGGCGCTCGCGTGCGCGGAGGAGGCGCTCCGCGCCGCCCCGAGGCTCGTCGCGGCGCTCAGCTCGCGGGCGGCCGCGCTCACCGCCCTCGGGCGACTCGAGGACGCGCGCCTCGCCTGGGCGCAGGCGCTCGCCGTCGACCCGGACGACCCGGAGACGCTCTACGGCGCCGCCGACCTCTACGCGGCCCGCCTCTCCGGCGAGCGCGCGGCGCTCGAGCTCGGTCTCGAGTACGCGGTGCGTGGCGCCCGCCTCGCGCAGCAGCCGCCCCGGCACGACCCCGAGCTCGCTGGCCGGCTCCTCGTCGTGGCGGCCATGGCGGAGAACGACCTCGGCGCGACTCGCGACGCGCTCGCGCACGCGGGGCAGGCGCTCGCGCTGCACGGGGGAGACGACCCCGACGCGGAGTACGAGCGTGGCGTGGCGCTCTACGAGCTGTGTCGCTTCGGCGAGGCGCGGGCGGCGCTCGAGCGCGTGCGCGCCGTCGAGCCCGACGACGCCTGGACGCTCCACTACCTCGCGCTCGTCACCGAGCGAACGGGCGACGGCGCGCGCGCCGACGCGCTCGAGCGGCGCGCCCGCGCCCTCGCGCCGGACGAGCTCCGCTCGCCGGTCGAGGTCGATCGCACGGCGTTCGAGCAGGAGGTGCGCCGGGCAGTGGCGGCGCTGCCGGACCGCGACCGGCGCGCCCTCGCGGACGTGCCCGTCGAGGTGGCGGACGTGCCCGAGCTGGACGACCTCACCGCGGTCGACCCGCCGCTCTCGCCGTCGATCCTGGGCCTCTTCCGCGGCCCGTCGGAGCTCGAGCCGTGCCTCCCAGAAGACGGCGCGCGCTGCCGCAGCATCGTCTTCTACCGCCGGAACCTGACGCGTTTCGCGAAGAGCCGGCGCGAGCTCGAGGAGCAGGTCCGCGTGACGCTCCTGCACGAGCTCGGGCACCTCCACGGCGAGTCGGACGACGACCTCCGCGCGCGCGGGCTCGAGTAGTCGCTAACCCGGATCCTGCTGCGCCGCCGGGCGCGCGGTGTCGAGCGCCCACGCCCAAGGCGCAGCGGCGATCGCCTCCGCCGCCTCGCAGATGCGCTCGCCGCAGAGCGCGGGCGCGTCCTTCCGTTCGCGCTCGTCGCGGGCGCCAGCCAGGACCTCGAAGCGCGCGCTCTCGCTCACACCCTGCACGTGATAACGCATGCTCCACCGCCCGCGTGAATGGTGAGCTTCGACCCTATGCGCGGCGGTGGCCTGCTTCAACCCGCGACGCCTCCATGACACGTCTTTCCGTTGGCCTTGCGTCGAGCCCCCCGCTAGGTGGTCGGCATGCCAGACGACAATCCCTGGGCCCCTTGGGGCATCGTGCGCTCCGTGCGGGACGGGCACCCGATCCTCACCGAGACACAGCTGTGGCAGCTCGACCTGCAGCACCCCGAGGTGGTGGAGCGCGCCGGGAAGGACGAGGTCTACGTGCACCTCGAGCAGCCGTACCGGCTGGTGACGCTGTCCGACAGGGCATTCCGTATGCTGATGCCGGCGCCGGGACGCGCGCCGCCCCGGAGGTCCGCCTAGCCCTCGCCAGAGCTACCGCCGCGGCCCCTTCGGCCCCTCGTCCGTCCTCACGTGCACCGCGCCCACCTCGGGCGACTCCGGTGGCTCGGGCTCGGCGAGGTTCGAGAGGTCGTCGTCCGACCCCGGGAGATCGCCCCCCGAGTCGCCCCCCAGCATCGTCGGAGCGGCCCCGCCGACGTTGTCGAGGGGGACGAGGCGATCCCCGTCCTCCTCCTCGTGCTCGGGGCGCTCGCGCGGGCGCGCGGTCGGCTCCGGCGCGTCCGGGCCGTCATCGTCGGGATCGATGGGTGGGCGAAAGCCCCGTCCACGGTTCGGCACGGAAACAAGGTAAGGACGGGGGGCGCTGGCGGCAACGGAACGGGCGCGCGGCCTTGCGCGCGGTCAGCGGGCGAGCACGCGCTCGAAGAGCTCCTCGTACTGCTGCGCGCTGTGCCGCCACGAGTTGTCCTGCGCCATGCCGCGCTCGACGAGCCCGCGCCAGGCGCGCGCGTCGCGCGACACGTCGAGCGCACGGCGGACCGCCGTCAGCATCGCGGCGGGGTGGTAGTCGCGGAACCTGAACCCGGTGCCGCTGCGGAACCCGTCGAAGTCCTCGACGGTGTCCTCGAGCCCACCGACGGCGCGCACGATGGGGACCGTGCCGTAGCGGAGCGAGTACATCTGGTTCAGGCCGCAGGGCTCGAAGCGGCTGGGCATGAGGAACGCGTCGGCGCCGGCCTCGATGCGGTGCGCGAGCGCCTCGTCGAAGCCGACGTGCACCGCGACGCGGCGCGGGTGATCGCGGGCGGTGCGCGCGAAGAGCTCCTCGTAGTCGTGCCGGCCGCTGCCGAGGAGCGCGAGCTGCACGTCGAGGCCGAGCACGTCCTGGAGCGCCGCCGCGACGAGGTCGATCCCCTTCTGCTCGACGAGCCGGCCCACCATCGCGACCAGGGGCACGTCCCGGCGGACGGCGAGGCCGAGCTCGAGCTGGAGCGCCGTCTTGCAGTGGGCCTTGCCGGAGAGATCGCGCGGCCCGTACCGCGCGGCGAGGTGCCGATCGCGGGACGGATCCCACGCCTCGTCGTCGATGCCGTTCAGGATGCCGGTGAGGTCGCGGGCGCGGTGCCGCAGGAGCGCGTCGAGGGAGCAGCCGTGCTCGGGCGTCAGGATCTCGCGCGCGTAGGTGGGGGAGACGGTGGTGAGGGCGTCGGAGAAGACGATCCCGGCCTTCATGAAGTTGAGCTGGTCGTAGAACTCCATCGCCTCGTAGCGGAAGACCTCCCACGGCAGCCCGACCGCGGGCGTGAGCTCCTTCGGGAAGACGCCCTGGTAGGCGAGATTGTGGATCGTGTACACGCTGCGTGCACGGCGCGCCCACGCCTCGTGCCCGTGCTCGTGCCGGAGCATCCAGGCGCCGAGGGCGGTCTGCCAGTCGTGCAGGTGGACGACGTCCGGCTCGAAGCCGATCGCGCGCGGCAGGTCGAGCGCGGCGCGGCACAGGAACGCGAAGCGCTGCGCGTTGTCCCCGTAGTCGCGCCCGTGCTCGGCGTAGGGCGCGCGCCGCGAGCCGTAGAAGCGCTCGTGCTCGAGGAGGTAGACGTTCGCCCTCCCGAGCTTCGCGCCGAGGAGCGCCGCGCTCTCGCCGCGGCCGTGCACCGTCGCGCCGAGGCGCTCCAGCCGGTGGGCGGCGGGATCGACGAACCCGTAGCGCGGCGTCACCACCGCCAGCTCGTGCCCGCGCGCCGCCAGCGCGGCCGGCAGCGCGCCCGCCACGTCGCCCAGGCCTCCGGTCTTCGCGAAGGGGGCCACCTCCGAGGCCACGAACAGGATGCGCATGGGGTCGGGCGGGGGGACCGCTCAGGTGATGACGAGCCGCAGGAACTCGGCCGCCTCCTCGGGCGGGACCGGATTGATGTGGAACCCCGAGCCCCACTCGAACCCGGCCACGTGCGTGAGCGCCGGCATCACCTCGATGTGCCAGTGGTACGAGAGGCTCGGGGTGTCGCGCAGGGGGTTCGAGTGGACGATGAAGTTGTAGGGCGGGTCGCCCAGCGCGGCGCCGAGCCGCTTCAGCGTCGAGCGGAGCGCCTGCGCGCAGTAGCCGAGCCGCTCCTTCGGCTCCGCCTCGAAGTTCGACTCGTGCCGCTTCGGGACGATCCAGGTCTCGAAGGGGCTGCGGGGCGCCCACGGCGCGAACACCACGAACTCCTCGTTCTCGAGCACGAGGCGGCTGCGCTCCTTGCGCTCCTGCATGACGATGTCGCAGAAGATGCAGCGCTCGCGGTGCTCGTGGTGGCGCCGCGCGCCCTCGATCTCCTCCTGCACCTGGCGCGGCGTGACCGGGAGCGCGATGAGCTGCGAGTGCGCGTGCTCGAGGGTCGCGCCCGCCGGCTGACCGTGGTTCTTGAAGAGGAGGATGTAGCGGAACCGGAGGTCGTTCCGGAGGTCGATCATGCGCGCCTTGAAGGCAAAGAGCACCTCCGTCACCTCGGCGTCGGAGAGGTTGCCGAGGTCCTTGGCGTGGTCGGGGGTCTCGATGATGACCTCGTGCGCGCCGATGCCGTTCATCCGGTCGTAGATGCCGTTCGCCTCGCGCTCGAGGTCGCCCTCGATCATGAGCGCGGGATACCGGTTCGGCACGACGCGCACCTTCCAGCCGGGGCCGTTGGCGGGCGCCGACGCGGGCCGCCCCG
>WNFY01000766.1_pt1 | contig 29438 bp, 22 predicted proteins | sample 5400091 | NCBI WGS metagenome assembly WNFY01 (sample SAMN13153364, study PRJNA577476) | soil metagenome | isolation source: 60 cm soil or saprolite under grassland replicate 1 | place: USA:California | collected 2016-06-15 | reverse complement strand
GAGCACTCTGCAATTCTTATCATACCATCTCTAATAGACATCAATATCTCAAATGCATCACGATAGTGCACGGTATCACAGAATGATCTCACCTTTGTGATGTAAGTATGTTATAGATGTGAATCGCATCTATCTTCTGTGTGGGGATATATTACAATGACCTACAGCAATTGCTCCAGTTCCTCCGGTGTGTTCACTGGTGCCTGGCAGGCGAAGTTCTGACAGACATATGCGGTTGCTTTCCCCTCTTTCTGGGGTCGATTAGCCAGTAATGCGATGCTCTGCACTGCATGCGTATCGTCGGGAGCACTACAGGCGAGCACACTGTTGGGCAGGTAACGACTGTTGATGATCTCCAGTAGAGCACGCGTATCGGCAGCGCGAGGATCTCCGATGATGGCAAGCTCCTGGCTGGGAGAGAGGGCGAAGTCCAGTGCGCCGAGGGCGTGTCCGAATGCCTGTGGATGCTGCGCCATGAGTTCGGCGAGTGGTTGCAGGTAATCATCGGCTCGTTTGCGATAGGACTCCTCACCAGTAAATGCAGACAGGCGTAGCAGGACATCAGCGGCGACGCTATTGCCAGCCGGAGTTGCGTTGTCCATGATATCCCTGGGCCGACTGATCAGTGCCTCATGATCGTTTCCAGTATCAAAGAAACCACCATTCTGCTCATCCGCAAAGAGAGCTATGGCCTGATCTATCAGGGCACGTGCCTCGTTGAACCAGCGCGGATCAAAGGTAGCTTCGTAGAGTGCCAGCAAGCCATCGGCCAGGAAGGTATAGTCTTCCAGGTAGCCATTCAGCCGGGCGCGACCATCTTTATATGTGCGCTGCAAGCGTCCATCCTTGCGTAAAGTATTGAGTAGGAAATTGGCATTGTTGATGGCGATTTGCAGATAGTCGGGACGACTTAGATAGCGTCCGGCCTCCGCGAAACTACGTAGCATCAGGCCGTTCCAGGAAGTCAGGATCTTCTCGTCACGGCCTGGCTTCACGCGTCGTTCGCGATCTTTAAAGAGAATCTTACGGCCTAGAGCCACCCTCTGCTGTAGTTCATCCAGGCTGATCTGCGCGTCGTCTGCGACTTTCTGGGCATCCTGCGCGACATGCAGAATATTTTTGCCCTCAAAATTACCACTCCGAGTAACATCATAGTATTGCATGAAGTGTGGAGCGATCTCGGGAGGAAGCAAGCGCTCAACTTCCTCAGCCGTCCAGGTGAAGAATTTACCTTCTTCACCTTCGCTGTCGGCGTCCTGCGTTGAGTAGAAGCCACCCTCGGGCGAAGTCATTTCACGAATAACATAGTTGAGTGTCTCTTCGACGATACGGCTATAGAATGGCTTACCTGTCACAAGATAGGTGTGCAGATAGATACGACTGAGCAGGGCATTATCGTACAACATTTTCTCAAAGTGCGGGACCAACCATTCGGCATCGACCGAGTAACGATGGAAGCCACCGCCCAGTTGGTCATAGATACCTCCATTCGCCATGTGTTGCAGTGTACTCTCGACCACTTCCAGTTCGGAGTATTTTGCTGTCTGCGAACTCTCGGTCTTAAGCTCACCTTTGAGCCGGTGCAGGTGAACACGTAACAGGACCTCCAACGCCATCGTATTGGGGAACTTGGGCGCGCCCTTAAAACCGCCATGCACAGGATCGAAATCAGCGCGTAGTTCACCGCTGGCGACCTCAAGCAGATTCAGGGGTAGCGTTGTATCTGGATTGATGGCTCCTCTACCGCGTATCGGTGCGCTACTGCGCTGCTTCAGGTAATTGGCAAGCTCATTTGCCTGTTCCTCTACCTGCTCTCGTTGCTGTTGATAGATCTGCGCCACGTATTGTAAGACGCGCGGAAAGCCCGGCATCACCTGGCTACCATGGTGGCGATCTTCTGGTGGAAAATAGGTGCCACCCGAGAAAGGACGTCCATCAGGGGTCAGGAACATCGTCATAGGCCAACCACCCTGGCGTGTGAGAGCCTGTACCGCCTGCATATAGATATTGTCTAGATCTGGCCGCTCCTCGCGATCAACCTTAATAGACACAAAATACTGGTTCATGAGTGCTGCGGTCTTCTCATTCTCAAAGGACTCGCGCTCCATCACATGGCACCAGTGGCAGGCAGAATAGCCGATACTTAGCAGAACAGGTTTATCTTCCTGTTGTGCTTTGCGTAGTGCCTCTTCGCCCCATGGGTACCAGTCTACAGGATTGTGTGCATGTTGTAGCAAATATGGACTTGTCTCATTGATGAGTCGGTTGGTATGCTTATGTGGTCCAGATGTATGTGTATCAGCCATGAATTTGCTCCTTGCTGTTACTATCGCTCGTCGTGTTTCAGGCATTGTACGACATTGAAGTTGAAATGAGAAATTGAAAACGTTGTCAGTTTGGGAGTCATTATCAATGGAAGCTTAATTATTATTTAGAGGTTAAGGTTTTAAACCTGGGTGCTGCTCGGATGTTGTCTAGCACCAATCCTATGAGGCTTCTGGTGGGTTTCTGTTGCTGCGGTGTGGTATAACGGTGGGGAGTGGGGGAATACCAGCCCGTCCAGGTGGGCGAAAAAATTACAATGGCACCTTATAAAGTCTATTTTCACAAGAACTTTTCACGTAAAATCAGCTTTACAAAGCGTCTGTAGACAGGTAAGCAGTTTGACCATTGCGCTAGAGGAATGAACATTTACGGTGGGAACGCTGCTCTGGTTGGTAAGTCCGGCTTCGGCCTTCGTCACCGGCGTGGTAATACCGATTGATGGAGGCTTCTCATCCTTCAGTGGCGTTTAGAAGAGGAGGAAACACATTATGGTTCTAGGGAAAGGTTCAACGACCACAACGTTGACAATAGAGGATATACAAGAACTGCTCGCATCTGCAGATGATGAGTTACTCGTAGGAGCCGGGCTGGATCCGGCCCACAAGCGAGTGCTGGTAATTATTCCTGACGGAACACGCACTGCTCCGATTCCGCTCCTCTTTCGCCTGCTCTATGAGCAATTTGGACGACGCGTCGCACAACTGGATTACTTAATTGCCCTGGGAACCCATCCACATATGTCGCAAGAGGCAATTGACCACCTCGTAGGGGCGACGGCTGCCGAACGAGCGGAGCGCTATCCCAACGTGCGCATCTTCAACCATGATTGGGCCAATCCGCAGATGCTTCAGACTATCGGTGTCATCTCGCGCAAGGAGGCAGACGAGTTGAGTGGGGGACTGCTCGCCGATGATGTACCGGTCACGCTCAACCGCTTGATCTTCGAGTATGATCTCTTGCTGATCTGTGGGCCCGTCTTTCCCCACGAGGTCGCCGGCTTCTCTGGGGGAGCCAAATATCTTTTTCCCGGCATCGCAGGCCCGGATATTATCAATTTCACCCACTGGCTAGGAGCGCTGGTGACCAGTATGGGCACCATCGGCATCAAGGATACCCCTGTCCGGCGCATCATCTCCCGAGCGGCTGCATTTGTGACGTGCCCACTCCTCTGTCTGACGTTGGTGCTTCAAGGTCAGGAACTTCATGGCCTCTACATCGGCTCCCATACTGAAGCCTGGAGCTGTGCAGCAGACCTCTCGGCGCAGCTCAACATCAGGTACGTGGATCGCCCTTTTCGAAAGGTGCTCTCAGCCCCGCCCGAGATGTACGACGACCTGTGGACGGCAGCCAAGGCGATGTACAAAACCGAGCCAGCGATTGCTGATGGAGGCGAAGTCATTATCTACGCCCCGCATATCACCGAAGTCTCCTATACACACGGCAAACTGATTGACGAGATCGGCTACCATGTCAAGGAGTATTTCCTCAAGCAATGGGGCCGCTTTCAAGACGTTCCTGGAGGCATTCTGGCACATAGTACACACGTCAAGGGAACAGGGACCTACGATGCCACAAGCGGCATCGAAACGCCTCGCATCTCGGTTACGCTGGCTACCGGCATTCCAGAGGAACGCTGTCAGCGCATCAACCTGGGCTATGCCGATTATCGGGAGATTGACCCCGAAGCATGGAAAGGACGTGAACAGGAGGGCATTCTCTTCGTGCCACACGCCGGTGAGATGCTGTACCGCGCTCATGGCATATAGAGGAAGAAGATTTCTCCAATTTTGTGACATATAAAATATGCGGCCAGGGGCGACACAAGATGGCTCGTTCATCCTGATAAGGCCGCTTAACATGTGGCGCTGCGCGTTTTGCGTACAAGGTAGAGCGCCTGAATGCGCTCGGCATCTTGTAGACTCATGCCAACTTTGCAACGAGCATAGGCGAGGGAGGCGCGCAGCAGAAGCTTTTCGGCGTGGACCTGTGGCCATTGCCAGTTTTCGATATCTGCTTTACGCTCTTTGAATGCCTGATTGAGGGCGTCAATGTCGTCTACACGGTCGCGCATGGTGCAGATGATGGCATGCTGCTGGCGTTCTGGCAATTGTAATACAGCGTCAACAACCTCTTTTATACGACTGGTGAACTCGACCTTTTCCTCGTACTCCTCTGCGGGATCATTCATGCCTGCACTGGGAGCAATCAACATGTGGCCCTGATAGAGTTCTCCCTCCTCGTCCACGGGGAGAGACTGGGCGTGCTGGGGCTTGAGACGGCGCACCAGATCGATAAATTCGCTATTGACGATGCGCTTGATATATGTCCTGGGATAGTCGATGTGTTTATCCTCCAGGGCGCGCCAGAATTTGATACGCACCCGCTGAACGAGTTCGTCAGTTTCCAGATCAAATACATCTACATGAACGACATGCGGATGTTGGCGCATACGTTCCTCCACCTGTCTGATAATATACGCATCGTATTCTTCCAACGTTGCCACTATTTCAGCATTATTATCTTCCACACTGGCTGTGTCATGCGCAGATAATCGGCACTGAGATGTTCCCATGACTTTCACTCCTCGCATTTTTGTGCTGTACATCACCATCAATGTCCTATGCACATAACTATAGCGCCATTTTTGTGAAAAACTGCACACGTTTTGTGCCAGATTTCTGACAATAAAGGCATGCCTCTACGGGTCGTTTGAAGCGCCCTGTTATGAATGCAGTTCTACCAAACAAAGGAAAAGTATCGTACAATATTTATACTACCTGGTAGAAAGAATAGGCTATGACGACACAAATACCTTTTGATACTGTTATTGCTGTCGCGTCCGACACGCAAAGAGATGCTCGAACGTGGTGAAATATGGCGTCCTTATCGCACCTTTGCAACGTGGTATATGTGGGGAGCGCGTCGTCTTGCCCAGCGAAATGAACGCGAACGAACACGTATTGTATCATTATGAGTTCAGATGGTAATATAGTGAACAATGGACACACCTGAGAACTATTATGCTGTTTTAGGCGTTCCCATAGACGCTGATATTGATATGTTAAAACGAGCCTACCGCCAATTGGCCCGGCGTTACCATCCCGACCTGGCTGGTCCAGAGGGAGCTGTAGAGATGAAGCGCATCAACCGGGCCTATGCTGTGTTAAGCGATCCCGAAAAGCGTCGTAGTTATGATATGGTTATTGGTGGGGTGATCGACCTGCGGAGAGGTGGTTTAGCACGCCCACGCCCGCAACCACATGTGTTTGATCCGACTGAAGACGTGGAGTTCTTCGGTCTCAATATCTTCAGCACGAGAGGACCTTTGAGCGCTGGCGCCGTGATTCATAGTCACCTTGGCGTTATTTCTGCACTCAATTGTGTACGGACGGTGCATGGTATGGTCATAGCGGCGGGTTCTCTGGATGGTAAGGGGGCGCTCTGGCAATTAGTCAATGGGAAGGTTGCGGAACCTATCAATTTTGTTGCCGATCCGGCGCTTACCATCGAATCGTTGCGCGAACTACGTTTCTCTCAGGCCGGTGCCTTACTCTCCGGTTGGGGTCGCCTGGGGTTGCACGTCTGGGATGGTCTCAATGGCACACGGCTCTGGAGCTATTCGCTGTTGCAACGTGCCGTCTCGGCGCACTATTCACTGGACATGTCCTTGCAGGTAACTCCTGATGGGAAGCGCCTCGCGTGGATCGCCTTGCCTTTGCTCGTTGATGATGCGCGTGCGCCTCGCGCATGGGGAGTGCGGGGTACCGATGTTGTGAGCCATGAGATGGTTGCGGCTGATGCCAGCTTGAGTGAGCCGCTTGTATGTGCTGAGGAGGGAATAGAAAAGCGACAGTTCTGGGCCATACGTCTGCGTTCATTGAGCCAGGATGCCAGTACATTGATCACACTCTCGTGTGCACATTTACCGAATGACCAGCAAGAGATGGCGATTGTGCGGCACTGGGATCTGACTGCCAGAACACGCCTGGGCAAAATTCGTCCACAGATCAGCGCCTCAATCGTCGTTGGACGGTGCGCTGATTGTAGCCCGCCCTATGCAACTACTAGCGATGGGAAGATGGTGGCCTTCGTATACCAGGGAAGGAAACTGCGACTCTGCGATACTGTCGAGGGTACGTATAGCGAGCTGACAAGTGGAACAATGGGCAGTAGCTCGAAGCTAGCGTTATCACCGGATGGTCAGTGGGCTGCCGTGGCGCGTGAAGACAGCGAGGTCAATGAAGGCGTTATCGATCTCTGGTCGGTCATCACGGGCCAGATTGTGCAGAAGCTGTATCATCCCTGGCAAATCAGTGCGCTGCATTTTGCAGACAAGCAACTTGTCGTCGCACTCACAGATGGTACCATTCAAGTGTGGAGTTGAAATTTGTATCTATTAGTCTGTTTCGCGCGTTCTAGTAATAGGTTAGATAAATGCACTACTTGTGGGATGTAAGAAACGAGGTAGGGGGTTTTATGCTTATTTCTGTTGTTGTTCCCGTCTATAACGAAGAAAAGACAGTGGCGGAGGTTTTGAAATTACTTGCGCAGGTTGCTCTTGATCTTGATGTTATTGTAGTGGATGATGCCTCAACCGATCGTACATGGGAAATTTTACAGGAACTGCGGCAACAAGAGCCATTTAACAATTATTTCTATGTGCGTCATGAGAAGAATCAGGGCAAGGGTGCAGGATTACGTACTGGCTTTCAGCACGTCCGTGGGACCCTGGTGACTGTGCAGGATGCTGATATGGAGTATAACCCGCATGATTTGCCCACGTTGGTACACAAATGGGAAGAGGGACGAGCCAGTGGGAACAAGAGGGTAGCGGTATATGGCTACCGGAGTCTCAGCGGGCAGAAGTTTACAACTCGTTGGGGTAATCGTTTCCTGACAGAAGTTACCAATATGCTATTCGGCTGTCGTATCCATGATATGGAGACCTGTTATAAAATGATGCCAGGAGAGCTGGCGAAGGCATTACCAATGCGAGGACGCCGGTTCGAAATCGAGCCGGAGATTACCTCTTGCATCCTGCAGGCAGGCTACACTATCCTCGAAGTGCCTATCCGCTACACTCCTCGTAAGGAGAAGAAGCTTGCACCCTGGAAAGATGGTTGGCCAGCTCTGGCTATGTTACTACGTCGCCGTTTTGGCAAACCATTTCAGTTTACCTCTGCTGTTTCTGAGCAGGAGAGTGTGGTCCCGGCGAGAACTACATAAACTTTGCTTTAAGAAAGAGAAGATGAAAATATGCTGAATATTTCCTGTTTTTGGCAAGAACAATCTCCAAAAAGGTTGACAATTTGCATTGTCTTCTCTATAGTTCAATCATACGTATTGATTCTTGTGTAGATTTATGTGTCGTACTGTGCAGCCATGTTGCGCGGTAGAGTGAGGGAAAGAAATGACGCGCGAGGGCACCCTTTTAGAGAAAGAACCAGGTTTGAAAACTGTCTTTCAAGGTGAAGAGCATGCCTATGTCCGGTGTGTCATTGCCGACATAGCTGACCCTGAGCGTCACTTCGAATGTCGCGTCTTAGATGAAGACGACATACCAATCTCTATTGGTGAAATGATTAAACTTGACGTGGTAAAAGTGGTAACGGAACGACGGAGCGGAGTTGTACGCTTTGATTGTCGTTTGATACATACAGCACAATAACAGGGAGCGACTTTATGAACTGTTCTCGATGCGCAGCAGAACTGCCAGACTCAGCCACCTTCTGCCCCAGGTGTGGAACGACCACTACCTCAGGCCCGTTCACAACATCAACTTTCTCGTATTTACCAGCCGGGGCGCCTCCCTGGCCTGCTACTGTGCCACCAAAACCTGTTTACACAACCGATACAGTTGCATCTGTGCAGGCGGCGAGTCCCGGGCCTGCAAGTAAACCAAAACGCTCGACGGGGAGCATCGTCACGACTGTAGCGTTAATTGTACTTGCTCCACTGATAGGCGTCGGGATCACATTAGCCATATTAGCCAGTCAGGGTCTCTTCCCACCTGGTACGGCTTCTGCACGGCCAAAAACTAATACAGTTATCAAGCCAGCACAGGCTACCGCAACTCCTAGTGCCGTCGTTCAAGGAAATCAATTGCCGACTCCCACATCTTTTAAGACGACCAGTAGTAAAGATGTCAATGCCTCCGTCCAGTATCCTGGAGACTGGGTAGCAGACAGTCCCCAGAAAGAGACCAACTTTACCCAACTGGCTATTCATCCTCCACAAAGTCAACAGATAACTATAAACTTCTATATTGTTCGTTACACTGACGCTATATCTGCAACAGTTACCAGCCCGGACGAAATCAATCAGGCTAATGTGACGGGCATCAGTCAGCAGCAAGGTAGTGTAAGCAATTTTCAGACATTGCCTGCTCCAGCGACTCAGCCCACTATTGGTGGTACACAGTGGACGGAGGAGGAAGCTACCTACGTTGACACCGCCAGTAGCGTTAAGGTACATTTTGTGACCATTTCGGCGCAGCATAACAAGGTCTACTACAACATTGCCTTCATTATGCCTGATCAATACTACAATGAGGCCTTGCAGAAGTATATTCAGCATATGCTCGACACATTCCAGTTCCTATCATAGCAAAAGTTGTTACTTTTCAGCTCTCCTCGCCGCCTGCGGCGGCTCGCTTATTTGTGTGGATGGCGGGTTGGTGGCCGCCGACCACCAACCCGCCATCCACACAAATGGCTTACGAAGCGCCTGCGGTGCTGAGGAATCAAGAAGAGAGCATCTGAAGAGTTACAAGTTTTCATAAAAATGGCTCATCGTGTTTTACATACGATGAGCCATTTTTATGAAAACTTGTGAGTTGAAAACTAGTACTCAGGCATGGCCGGAGCAGCAGGCCTCTCCTTCTCAGGCATATCGGTGACGAGTGCCTCGGTAGTCAGGATCATCGCCGCGATGCTGGTGGCGTTCTGCAGAGCAGAGCGGGTAACCTTGGCAGGATCTATGATACCGGCCTCGACCATGTCTACATATTGATCGGTGAGGACGTTGTAGCCAAGGTACTTGCTGCCACGCTCCTTCTGACCGCGGCGGGTGCCTTCGACGATGACCGAGCCATCGCGACCGCCGTTAGCGGCGAGTTGGCGAATGGGCTCCTCAAGGGCGCGGCGCAGGATGGTGACGCCGGTTGCTGCATCCCCGCTCAGGTTCAGATTGTCCAGGGCTTCGACAGCGTTCAACAGCGCGACGCCACCACCAGGAACCATACCCTCTTCGACACCAGCGCGGGTTGCGGACAGTGCGTCCTCAACGCGGGTCTGGCGATACTTTAGCTCAACTTCTGTACCGGCGCCAACCTTAATGACGGCAACGCCACCGGCCAGTTTCGCCAGCCGCTCCTGGAGCTTCTCACGGTCGTAGTCGCTGGTGGTCTCATCGACCTGAGCTTTGATCTGGCGCACACGAGCCTGGATATCTGCTGCCTCGCCATGACCTTCGATGATCGTCGTGTCATCTTTATGAGAAGTGACCAGGCGGGCAGAGCCGAGATCGGCCAGCGTAGCGGAGTCGAGACGGCGGCCCATTTCTTCGCTGATAACCTCTCCACCCGTCAGAATGGCGATGTCACGCAGCATTTCTTTACGGCGATCACCAAAGCCAGGAGCCTTCACGGCCAGGACGTTGAGGATACCGCGCAGTTTGTTGACAACCAGGGTAGCCAGTGCCTCGCCATCGACATCCTCTGCGATGATCACGACCTCTCGGCGGCCCTGCTGGACAATCTTCTCGATAACGGGCAGAATATCCTGGACGGCACTGATCTTTTTGTCTGTGATCAGGATATAGGGGTTCTCAAGCGAGGCTTCCATCTTCTCCGTGTTGGTCACGAAGTAAGCAGAGATATAGCCCTTGTCGATCTGCATACCTTCGACATAATCGATCTCGAAGTTGATACCACGGGACTCCTCAACGGTGATGACGCCATCTTTACCAACGCGGTCCATCACTTCGGCGATCAGGTCACCGATGGTATCATCCGCAGCGGAGATAGAAGCGATCTGGGCGATCTCTTTCTTGCCCTCGACCGGAATAGCCATTTCGCGGATGTACTCGACGACGGCCTGCGTGCCCTTGTCGATACCGGCCTTCAACTGCATCGGGTTGGCGCCAGCAGCAAGGTTCTTCAGACCCTCATGCACGATGGCCTGGGCCAGCACCGTAGCAGTCGTTGTGCCATCGCCAGCGACATCATTGGTCCTGGTTGCAGCTTCCTTGAGGAGTTGAGCGCCCATATTCTCGAAGGCGTTCTCAAGCTGAATCTCTTTAGCGACGGTGACGCCATCATGGGTAACGGTAGGGGCACCGAACTTCTTGTCGAGTGCGACGTTACGGCCTTTAGGACCAAGGGTCGATTTGACAGCACCTGCCAGGATATCGATGCCCTTCTTCAGTGCACGACGAGCTTCTTCGTCAAATACAAGCTGTTTTGCCATTTATATATATCCTTCCTCGTGAGTGCTATGCAATAACGGCGAGGATGTCGTTCTCTTTGAGTACCAGGTACTCTTCGCCATCCAGTTTGAACTCGGTGCCACCATACTTGGCGAACAGAACGCGATCTCCCTCGTGTACATCGATTGGGGCACGATCACCATTATCCAGAAGACGCCCATTGCCTACAGCAATGACTGTGCCCTCCTGGGGCTTCTCTTTTGCGGTGTCAGGAATAACGATACCGCTTCTGGTAACTTCTTCTCTAGCCGCTGGCTTCACTACCACGCGGTCGCCAACAGGACGAAGCTTTGCCATAAATGTGTACTCCTTTTCGTTATGCAGATCTAGCGCCGATGCGTCCAATAAAGGGGGAGAAGAATCGATCAGGCGCGGGCATCATAAATGGCCCTTATCCTGGTCGGTGGACATCTCCCTTGTCTCTGCTCAACTACATGCCGTAGTGGATCACTCCTGCAATTTTCGTGGAGTGATACTGCGAATAATCACAATTACAGGGACCACCAGCAGCACATCCGGTGCAACAGTAGGTTTTTTCCCGTACCACTATCGGAGGCCAGAGGATCTCTATGTCGCAGTTTGCACAGCGTACTGGCGTCTGAGACGGGTAGCGATGTTTCTCATGTTGTGTGCTTTGTGATTGATTGCTCTCTGCGTACATATATCTTCTTATCCCAGGGCTTTTCAAACCCACCTCTACGGATACGTTTATGTCCGACCTCCTGACCTAGTATGGCATAAGAAATGTTAGAATGTTATAGGAGAAATGTTAGAGGAACGTTAGAAATTAAATATGGTACAATATTCTCAGGGGCTAGAGATGCCAGGGGAAGGATAGATATCTATGTCACATATTGTTACGACGATTCATGGTCAGGAGCATCATGTCGATACGGGTGAGGATGAGCATCTGGGGACAATTACCCTGGATGGGCAGACGCATCTCATCGACTGGAAACAGCTCGCCCCACTTGCAACGGATACGAAGGGGCACGTGGATGTAGGCGGACGCTACAGCCTGATCATTGAGGGAAAGACGTACGAAGTATTTGCGCGGCGTACCACACGCGCGGATCAGAAAAACGGTCAGACCTACGAGATCTATGTCGGCGGACAACGCTTTGAGGTCAAAGCGGAGGACGAACGCGCCAAGCTGCTGGCAGGATTAATCAAAGGTGGTGATCATAGTGGTGAGGCAGCCATACACGCTCCAATGCCTGGACTGGTAGTGGGAGTGCTGATGGAGGCAGGAGCCGAGGTCAAGGCGGGGCAGCCCGTCGTCGTCCTGGAAGCCATGAAGATGGAAAATGATCTTTCTTCGCCTATCAACGGGAAGATCAAAGAGATCCTCGTGAACAAGGGACAGACGGTTGACCTGGGTGATGTCCTGGTCGTTATTGGAAATGATGCTGAAGAAGAGTAAGTAACGTTGTCAAGATTGGCGCTTCATCGCCTGTTGTCCTATTACGATCTGTTGAACGTATGTGAATGGGAACATAAGAGGTGAAGCGCCAAACGTGTCTTAAAGGTTTGGGAAGTGCTGGAGCTCGTCCTGCATCTTTTGTAAAGCCAGTTCGGCTGCCTTCAATTCTCCTGTGAGTGCTTGATGAAGGTATTTCTGTATGATTTTTGTCGATACTTCAGTATAATGAGGTGAGCTAGGGCGTTGTATGGCATCTTGAAGTATATTTGGAATTATGTTCTGGCCAAAGTACGCATACGCATCTACTAAATCTTTGTGATTGTCTTCGTCGTAAATGGATTGTAGGGTCATAAGCCAGCCATTATTTTTGGCAGCAGTTTGCTGGGCTTCTGCTTGCATCATCCAATAAATGAACTCCCAGGCAGCATCCCGTTGATTGCTAGGAGCTTTAGCATTGATAGCTAGGCACCAGCCTCCAAGACAAGAACGTCCTACTCGTTTTTTAGGGTCTTTCTCATTTTCATTATAAGGTAGAGCGGCAACACTGAATCTCCCAGCGACTCCTGTACCGCGCTTATTGCTAGTTACGTACTCGTAAGGCCAATTTCTCATAAAAGCTGCATAACCAAGTCGCCAGATATCTCCAGAACCATCCTCATCGACGATGGTAACAGCTGGAAGTCTAATGTTTGTAGAGGTTACTTCTAACGATACTGTATTCACCCATTTTATCATCTTATTCAAGGCAAATATGGCTTCTGGGCTGTTAATTGTCTTTAAATCGTGCAGGTCAAACGTACCACCATAGCTATAGAGGACCTCTAGAAAGTCACAGACCAGTCCCTCTCCATACTCTCCCTGCCAGACGTAACCATATGGGGTGCGATTTGTTGCCTGTGCCTGTGCAGCTATATTTTCCATTTCCACCCATGTTTTTGGTGGCTGTGACGTAATATCTGTGCGATAGTAAAGTAATCCAAGATCAGTACGAAATGGAGCTGCGTATATTTTATTATCAATGGTTACAGCGTTCATAGGAAGAGGGAAGTACTGAGTACGATCCTTTGCAGACCAGTAGTCGCATAATGGTAGTGCATACCCTTTGCTTGCGATCTCAGGTACCCAAATTACATCTATTGAGAATAAATCAGGAGACACACCAGGTACATAGTCAGCTGCAAGGGAATGGACAAGGGCGTCATGGTTCTGATTATCCTGTTGGGAAATGGTAATAGACGGATTTTCACTTTGAAAGAGACTCGTAAGATCCGCATAGAGTGTGCGTGTATCATCCTCGCTTACCCACTTGAGTGCAGTTGATCCGCTCATGGCCTTCATAGGTGTGACTTTATCTCCACAAGAACTGGCAGGTACAACATTAACAGAACCACAACTGGTCAGAAGCATAGGTGCCAAGCTACTTGCTAACCCTGTATGTAATATGCGTTTGATCAGGGTACGCCGTGTGGATCGTTCTGAGTACACAAGCACAACCTCCTTTGCTATTCTACTATGGTAGATTAGTACTAACCGGATGCTATGGACATCAAATGAAGGTTACCTGAAGTATCTCTCCTTAAAATAAGGACAGGTTTATCGTTGGCGCTACCATCGCTATTAAATGTGATGTGCCCACTAACGCCATATGTATCCCTCATGTTTTGCAATGTCTGTTGCATTCCCTGAGGATTAAGTTGCCCGTTAAGACTGGCATATAAAAATGCACAAGTCGCGTCATAGGCAAGGATAACATCACTATCGGCACGCACATAGCCATAGGGATTGCCAACATGTTTGGAAGTACCAAATTGTGTTGTATACTCAGCAATAAATTGATCTCTTGTTAACTGCAACCAGTTCTTCTGTGCCAAAAGTTGTGCATTCAGGCCTAACTGATCAGTTTCGTCTGGGAATGCTGGTGCGGTGAAGTAGAGCTCATCGGGGCTACTCTGTGGACATATGGAAAGAGGACAATGGGCCATCTGATAAAGGGCATCTCCACCTATTACATGTACACCTTGGATCTGCTGAAGAAGTTGACTAGCATCGGCTGGATAGCCAGCAAAATAGAGCAACTTCAGATCGGGGGTAGTCTTAACAAGGCTAGTAGCCTTCTTGATAAGCTGATCAGGTTGGTCTGTAGAATATGTGTCCTCACCAACGATTTGGCCATCAAAATGGTTGCTGAAAGCTGAAGCCAGGTCGGTGCTGTATTTATCATTAGGATCATAGAAGATGGCTGCTTTGTTCAGTTTCCATTGTTTTCTGGCATAGTTCACAGCAGCCATTGCCTGGTCGTCAATAGACGGAGCTGCGATAAAAAAGTATCCCCCTGTATTCGAAGTAATATTTAGTGACCTGGGCGAAACTGTTGGAATATGTGCTTTACTCAATATATTGATTGCATCATCTGATCCGTCAGGCCAACCAACGACTCCCACAATGTTATTTTTCTGTGCTACATCTACAATCTGTTTGGCAACCTGTGCAGCATCATGAACTGGGTCAGGTACATTGGCAATTAGCAACTGCATCTGGTCTGGATGATGCCCTTTGTTGTAGATCTCTTGCGCTATATATGCTCCCTGTAGGAGGTCACGACTGGAACCAGTTGCATGTTCATCTTTGCTATCTCGTTGCACAAAGGTTGTAATAATGACCAGAGTAAAAAATGGTAGTGGGCCTTCTCGAACCTGTTCATCTTCCGCATAGATAAGTGTCTCAGCATCAGTATTATCGGTGTTCCATGCTAATTTCCAGATGGCTTTTGCATTATTACCGTGCCCCTGTAATAATGCAGTTGCTGCATTATTTTTCGTTATACTGTCAGAAAACCCCATATCAAATGGGTAGTCTCCATTGCTAATGCCGATGGGTGATCCATCTGGTGCGGTAGTGATTTCAAACTGTAATTGAAGGATTGGTGTCTGTGAGGCAGAAGCGCCTGGAGTAGACTGAGGAGATGGCCGAACAGGCAGCCGGGAGAGATCTATCTTGAGCCAGCCTGTAATGAAGCCACTCCCGATTAGCACACAAACAACTGCTATAGCTATTAAAGTGTGGAAACGTCTTAACAATCCCCAATGAGGATGCTCAAGAAAGTGGTTAGGAGTATGTTGGAAGTGAGAAGCATTCGTGGAGGCTGTAGGTGCAGTTTTAGTATCTTCTAACAAAGAGGCCGGTACAGCTTTTTTATCCAAATCCTCAATGGCTTTGCGAATATCCTTCACAGCGCTTGTAAATGCTTCATCAGGATCTTTCCCTTTCCCGATGGGTTTATCCTTTGAGGGAGGTATTAATTTGGCGAAGGGTGCTCCCTCCCAATCAACTTGACGAAGGATGATTGGGATGACGCGTGCTTGGTTAGCATCGTGTCGTTGTATTGCCAATTCCATCTCTGTACTGTAGCAGAGCTCCGAATTCATGAAGTCAGCACTGATCAGTAGGAGAATGATCTGTGCCGTGTTCAGGCGACTCTTGATTTGCTGTTCCCACTCGGTTCCTGGACTGATGTCGTCGTTGTTCCAGTCACTAATGACCTTTTGCCTCCGCAGGTTGCTCAGGTGTGCTTGAAGCTTTTCGTAAAACAACCGATCCTCTTGGGCATAGGAGATGACGACCTCGTATGGCATGGTATCCTCCCTCTATCCATTGTGTATCGATGTTTTTCATTATACAGGAGCTTTGCTGATGTGGCAAGGAATTTTATCGAAGAGCTGTTATTCGGATGTTTTGCGCTATGATAAAAAATGGAATCCTCTCTCATTGCATTGTCATTTTTTCTGAATATAGTTCATATCGTTAGAGTAAATGAAACTGACAAACCGCTTTTGATCTTGTACTACGAAATTTGTTGCTCTTATACGTCAATGCTATTAAAAAGGAGTTTTACTATGGACATACAAGTTGATGTTTAGACTAAATCATATGAGGCGGCTTGTAGAGCGGGATGAAGCCATATTACAGTGAATAGGGCTGAAGCCCCTTCCCGCCTGGCTCCATAAGAATTTAGTCTAAACGCCAATACAAGAGGCATGCCTGAATAACGAAAAGCAGCCTATAGGTAGTATTACCCATGATTTTGTCTACATTTTGCAGTAAACTCGATAGAGGGGAAACTATTTACGCCCGCACCTGCTTGATTTTATAAGTAATGGGAGTATCTTTTGTGAGAGATTAATCGTTGACGTAACGTAATTCACCGTGGATGCGGTGACGGCAGAGAATGCCTTGCTGTACCAGTTTTTCCAGGGCATGCCTGGCAGCCTCTTTTTCTTTACGACCAGACTTATTTTTATCAGGGGGAACAAATTGCTCAGCGATCTGGTCCGGTGTAAATACTTGCAGTTCGCCTGTATATTCGTTCAGATGGCGCTTGATAGCATCTTCGTACCATATGACGAGATTGGGAGGATGGGGAGCATAGCGAGCAACAGGCGGTGGGACGACAATCATCACAGGACAGGGAGCCAGTTGTAAGACTCTACGTGATATGCTGCCCAGAAAGATCCGTCGCAGTCGTTCGCGCAAGGAATTGCCGTGGCAACCAATGATTATGAGGCTGACCTGCAATTCTCTAGCTATGCGTATAATTTCATCGGCTGGTACTCCCACGCGTACCATACCTTCTGTGCGTGTAAGTGGAATTCCTTGCATTTGTAAGAATAGACGAGCCTTGTACACTGCTTCTTCGGCCTGGTTACGTTGCCAGGAAGGGATTGTGAGCGGAAAGAGCTGCCCTGCATACATGCCCGGATGTGTTGAGATTACCTGGGCGGTAGGAATAACGGTAAGAAGGATAAGATGAGTTTCTGGTGTCGCCTGTTCAACAAGCTCACCAACCGTATGTAATACGTGTTGTGTCGCCGGGGAGAGATCGTCGGCGACGCCGAGCAGAATTCGCTTACTCATCGCTGTCTGCACCGTTTTGTGCGACTGGTCACTATCAAATGGTTATGCGCGACATTGTATAACACTGCCGATACATGTATCCTTGAGTATGTATAGAGTATACCTGTTTTGTAAAGAGGTCGCAAGAAATGGGACAAATGACACGCCCCACTAGAATAATATTCGTCTATACTGAACACTGTAGAGATTGGTAGCAGGCAGATCAATTCCCTTGACTTTGCTTCCAATGTAGTCTAAGCTAAGATCAGCTAAAGATTGTTCTATACAAGATGAAGTTATTTTTAATTGTAGCGTTCTCTGCTTACTTGAATGCAACCTTGATTGTCAGGGGCAGCACTGGTAAATTACTTCTCTCTTCTTAGTGAACTAATCCTGCATTGCAGGCATACAATTTAAATACAACGCGAAGCTACGTCTAATATCGTAATGAGGAATGTCAACGTAAGCCGTACCGGACTTTCAGCCTTTGCTGGAGGGGAAGTAGGTAAAGAGCATGGGTATCAGAATGGATGATAGACCTCCTGGTAAGATGAGCTTGACGGATCTCGCAGAGTGCTGCACTTGCGAGATGAAAAAGTACCGCCACAAAGAGCCGAGCAATGATAAATATTGCCTGGAGATCTTCCGGCGCGCCGTGGTACTGCGGAATGATGACGCCTGGGCGGTCTTGCAGCGGCAGTTCAGCGAGAGTGTGCGTATCTGGCTGGGTCGGCATCCCAACAGGGATGCAGCGCTACGACATGATTGTGAGCAAAGCTACATCGATGATGCCTTCAGACGCTTCTGGCAGGCAGTAAGCGAACAAAGGCTGGCATTCAATACGCTCGCAAGCGCGCTCAGTTACTTACACCTCTGTTTAAATTGTGCTCTTATGGACGCACTGCGTGCGTACTCGCGCCCAAAAGAGGAGCCAATCCCCGATTACGGGCAGTCCGATGCAGACGAGCCACTGGTCGAGGATAGCTACCAGGAGAACGAGTTATGGGAGGTCATCGAGGGGTTGCTGCCTGGGGAGAAGGAGAAGCGGGTCGCGTACCTGCATTTCCACTGTAACCTCAAGCCCCGCGAGATCATCCGTTATTGCCCTGGCGAGTTCAGCGGAGAGGCCGAGATCTATCGTCTCAAGCGCAACATCATGGAGCGCATTCTCCGCAACGCTGACAAGATCCGCTGGCGCCTCAGTGGTGACGAAAAATGAAAGTAAAAAATCAATCGGAGAGCAAACGACAGGATTGCTCTCCTTTTTATATTCCAAAAAGGGAAGCCCAAAAAAAGCTCTAACCAGCGTTTATACAGCGATAAGAGGTTGAAGGTTGTATAATAGGCGGTGAAAAATGGTGCTAAAAGAACAACATGAGGGATTGCTAATGATGGACTGTTTCAACTCAATGGCCCCCAGTGACGAGGAACTTTTGAGACTGGCCCTGGACGAGGTACCTTTGCAATCGAGTGCAAAGGAGCACCTTGAGCACTGTACTATCTGTCAGCAAAAGCTTGCGCAGTACAGGCGCACCAATAGCTATCTGCTCTCGAAACTGTATCGTAGCCAGTGTCCGACAGCTACCCGGCTCAATCTCTATTGTGCGGGTATGCTCCCTGATGATGAGAGTAGAGGCATTGTGCATCACATCGCCGAATGCCCGCTCTGCACCCATGAAGTCATCGATATTCGCCGAATGCTTGCTGGCTTCGAACTTTTTCCCCTTGTCGAGAAAACATCATCAATGCATACCGTCCTCAAACGTATTATTGCCACCCTCGTCCCCTGGCAACCGCAACTGGTCACGCGTAGTGGTTCTCTGGATGCTCGTTGGCCACGCCAGTATAGCGCTGAAAAGATCAACATATCTCTTCACCTCTCGCGGGGAAGTAAAGGAGAAATTATTCTGCTCGGCCTGTTTACCAGCGAGGGTCCTGACGAAACGATCGAAGAGCTTGAGGGTATCTCTGTTGATCTGTATCCGGCACCGAACCCATCCGTCTCACTGCATGAAAATGAGCAACAAGACACTCCTCGTGAGGAGCCAGTGCTGTCTACCAGGATTGATGATCTCGGCAATGTCGTCTTCAAAGCTGTCCCTACGGGGGAATACATCATGATTGCGCGCTTGCCCGAGAGCGAGCTGGTCATTGAGGGCCTGGTTATTGAGCATGGACCATAGGGGAAAAATTATTTAAGAGCATGCATTACGTGGTAGATAACAGAGACCGCATTTACGATGGAATGCGGTCCCTTCATGTTACCTGTATCGATACATTTGAGAGATCTGTTTTCTATCCAGGACAGGGAGAAGGCAAGGGAAGGGTGTATATCCTGGTAATAAAAAGAGAGGGCGATCCAGAATGATCGCCCTTCTCCTCATCTGTGCCCTGAGTGCCATTAGCAGGCACCCTGCATTGCGCTTTTATTATAAAGTACGACGGGTGCCACCAGCGACCGCGCGCAGGATTGCGATCAGGATACACGCGCCGATGAATGCTACAAGGATGCTATAGAGGATGTTGCCACCAGAAGCAAAGCCAAGTGCATTCATAATGAAACCGCCGATAAGCGCACCGACGATACCAACGACGATATCACCAACCACACCATAACCGCCACCACGCATCACAACGCTCGCCAGGAAGCCGGCGACCAGACCAACGATAATCCAGAAAAGCAATGCTGTTAACATAATTAGTTTCTCCTTCTTTAGTTTAACTGATCTATACCCTGACAAATGCCTTTCTATCAAAAGTTATGCTTGAGCTTCAAGCGATTCGTACAATTACATTTGCCTTTTCTATATTAACCGAAACTTTTATAGAAAACAAGTCATAAACAAGCTTGAAATGACACTCTAAGAAGAAGCTAAACCACAGTTAATTTTACTCTAATATTCTTAAGAAATGGTGTATAACTCTCCTTTTATCTCGTTTACCTGAGAGATTGTTCCCTGTTCTTTTGGCCATTGCCGCAGCATAAAAGAATATGCTACGCTATGCGTATGTCCTTTGTTACCAGTTGGGAGTCTGTCTTGCATGTCCATGGCGTCTAAGCCTTCTTATGAAACTAATCAAACACGACCAGGTAATGCTACTCAAAAATATCTACCGGGATCATTTTTCTGGCATCTACCGAGAAATGTCTATCTCTTACTTCTTTTTACGATAGGGAAGGGATTTCAGCTAAGCATCGCTCTGCTCACATTAAATTATTATGCTCATAGCCTGGGCTATCGTCCCGATTTTATTGGAGTGTTCAGCGCTGTTCCTGCGATTGGTGCTCTGATTGGAGCTGTCCCGACTGGTATGCTGGCGGACCGTATCGGACGCAAGCCTGTGCTGGTGATATCTGCTATTCTTGCTCCGCTGTTCCTGGCGGCGACCGCGTTGGTCACGCAGGCACCTTTGCTGCTGCTGTTGAGCATGTTGCAGGGTCTGGTTTCAACGGCATACTGGGTCACGAATGTACCATTATTGGTAGAGGAGACAACAAATGAGCAGCGTGTTGGGGTTCTGGCGTTGAATAGCTTCCTTCTGCTTGGCATAGGTGCGCTGGGTAATCTACTGGGTGGGGCCATTCCTGAGTTCGTCGCTGGCCTCCTGCATGTGTCCGCAGGGAGCACTGTTCCTCTGCGCCTGGGTGTCATTACAGCCGCGTTATTTACATTTGTCTTTGGGTTACCTTTGTGGTTTTTGAAGGAAGGAAAACGTCAACCCGTCGCGACAACAGCATCAGGTAAATTGAGGCAGGAGACAATAAAAGAGAGGCGACCTGTATCGCTGTTTATTCAGTTATTAGTGCCGGACCTGGTGTTCACAATGGGAGAAGGTGCGGTGGTGGCTCTGATGCAGATCTACTTTGTGTTGCGCTTCAGTCTTTTGCCAGGTCCGCTGGGGATTATCTTCACTATCTCGGGACTGGCTGGAGGGATCTTCTCACTGACAGCGCCGCTCTTTGTGCATCGCTGGAGCAAACTGCGCATCATCACTACTGTACAATACCTGAGTGCGCCGTTGATGATACTGATCGGTTTTGCACCCGCGTTGCCCCTGGCTATTGCTGGTGAGTATGCGCGTTCGTTTATGCGCACATTGATCGACCCCGTCTATGCCGCATTTGCGATGGAGAAGGTCTCAGATCGGCAGCGTGCAACATTGGCGGGTTTCTATTCCGTTACCTGGAGCGTTGGCTTCAGTGTAGGACCAACGGTTGCCGGCTGGTTGCAGACTGGTTTTGGCCTGTCTGCGTCTTTTATATTTGGCGCGTTCTGCCTGCTGGTAGCTCCTAGCCTCTTGCTTATGTTCTTTGCCAGGAAGCGCGTGCGACTGCATAAGGTTGAAAGCTAGATTAGTAAGAGCAAGGCTGTATAAAAAAGGATGTTAGTCATGCACTACTCAGCAAACACTAGCTTTGTGTTGTTTATCATGCTAAACTGCTTGTAGTATCAGAGGGTACTAAAATTACTGTGTAACTCAAAGTGTTTGTTGACTGAATAGTGAGGGAAGTTGCTGTGCCTCTTGGGAATGCTTTGTACTCAACACCATATGGTTCCGCTTATGTAGGCGATTCTTTAGAACTGCTTGATCAATTAGATGCCAATTCAGTCGATCTCGTCATAACCTCTCCCCCTTTTGCTTTACAACGAGAAAAAAGCTATGGGAATGTTAATCAGGAAGCCTATGTTGACTGGCTCGTAAACTTCTGTAGGAAGATTTATTATGTATTAGCTCCTACAGGTAGCTTTGTGATCGATTTAGGAGGAGCGTACCAAAGTAAGCGACCAGTAAGATCACTCTACAATTACCATCTTTTGATCAAATTATGCGAAGAATTAGATTTTCGGCTTGCTGAGGAATTCTTTTGGTTTAACCCATCGAAACTTCCCTCACCAATTGAGTGGGTGAATAAAAAGAAAATTCGTACAAAGGACTCTGTGAATACTGTATGGTGGCTATCAAAAGGCGACTATCCTAAAGCAGATGTCAGGCGTGTACTTGTACCGTATTCCGACAGAATGAAAAAATTGCATCGGAACCCTGAGAAATATTATAGACCCAAATTGCGACCCTCTGGTCACGATATTGGTGCAGGTTTTGCAACCGATAATGGGGGGGCAATACCATCAAATCTGCTGCAAATTCCTAACACAGACAGCTCGTCTCAGTATCTTCGACTTTGTAAAGATCTGGAGATCGATTCTCACCCCGCTCGGTTTCCACTAAAGTTGCCTAAATTCTTCATTGATTTTCTGACTGAACCTGATGATCTGGTGCTTGATATGTTTGCAGGTTCTAATACAACAGGCTTAGCTGCGGAGATTTCTCAACGTCGCTGGGTTGCTTTTGAAAAAGATCCCATATATTTAGCTGCGTCTGCTTTCCGGTTTATTGAGAAGGATGTATCTGTGGAGTATGCTAAAGCTTTATATGCCAGGCTCACTGATTTTCAAGAGACAGTGCGTTTAGAAGTGGCGGATGTCACAGTTGAGACTCAAGAGGTGCATAGTGCTTACAACCCGCTTATTGCTGGTACGCCACGGTGAGACGCTTGCTAACCGCGAATTTCGTTATATCGGTGCGCGCGATGATGTGCTCTCGGAGCGTGGAGAAGAGCAGGCTCAGCGATTGGCCGAGGCGCTGTCCATCTTTCCCGTTGCTGCTGTCTATAGTAGTCCCTTGCTACGTGCTTACCATACGGCGCTTCCAATAGCCGCGCGGTTGCATATGGATGTGCAGGTGTTGAGCGAGTTGACTGAGGGGCGCTTTGGAGCATGGGAAGGTCTGAGCCGGGCTGAGGTGCTGGCGAGTGGTCCGCTTGCTGAGCAACAGTTGCGCACGTGGGAGGCTGATCCTACCCTGGCACCCCCTGAGGGAGAGAGCTTTGCTGATGTGCAGATGCGCGTCGTAACCGCGGTTGAGCGCCTGGCAGATGTGCATCCAGATCAGACAATAGTACTTGTTTCGCACGTAGGTCCTATCAAGGTTTTGCTTTGTAGCGCGCTTGGTACTCCCTTAACTTCTATGTTCAACATCTTTCTCGATCCGGCCACAATCAGTGTGATCGATTGGCGATTGCCCCGGCCTGTTGTGCGGCTTATGAATAGTCATGCCCATCTTGGGTGGGAGCATGCACGCTGGCGTAATATGCGATAAAGAGTCCCCGTAGAGGCATGCCTTGCGTGTGCCGCGTCGTGGGGGTCCGACGCTCAACGGGATGCTCACCGGCTACGCGGCACACGCAAGGCATGCCTCTACGGAGTATGAATAGGGATAGACAAAATGGTGTGATTGCAGGTAAAATGAGAGTGTGGTGCTATAATCAAGGGTGGTTACGTTTTGGGGGGGGACGTCTCCTTTTTCTAGAGCATATGAATATTTTGTCCCAGATGTGAGCTAATCCACTTCCATTACACGGTTTACATAGTATACTAGAATATATTGCTAAAATGGGCTTGCCGCCAGAATAGCGTAGATTGGTGTTGTACTAGAGGAGTTCTTGATGCGGTCGAGTGTTGTTGATGCTCAGCGGTTACCTGAGGGGGAGAACCGCAGCGCAGGATATAAACCTGTTTTTCAACCTCCAATGCCTGGCCCCAGGCGTTCAACTACGAAACTTGCGTCGCGCTCCTTACCGCGCCGTCTTACTCCTGTAGAAGGTTGGTCGCCTCTATTTTTTCTGGCGATAGCACTGTATAGCGTTGTCTGGTCGATCATTGCAGCCAACTGGGTGAACCATAGCATCATTCTGCTGTGGAGCCCCGCATTTGGCTTGCTGATTGGTTTAGTTATCGCCAGGTTGCCCCGGTTGCCGCAGGCTGTGCTCCATCTTGCTGCATGTCTTGTTGGACACTGGCTGGCGATCTGGTTGACCAGTGTGGCGGCATTTCATATCAACTGGCTATTGTTGTTGGGTGGGCTGCGTTCGGCTATTACTGGTACCGTGATGACAGGAACAATGCCTACCAGCGAGATCGTCTTCTTCTTCTATCTTGCCTTCCTGTGTTTCTTTCTTGGATACTTCGGGAGCTGGCTGGTGTATCGCGCGCATCTGCCGTGGCTGGTCGCGCTGGTCTATTGCTCGATTCTGCTGGTCAACCTCAACTATGTGAAGCAAGACCTGGCCTACCTTGTGATTATTCTGGTCGGAGCGCTGATTTTGCTGATTGCACGTGTGCATCTGGTTACTCAGATTCAGAACTGGACGGCGGAGGGTCTACATACAGATTCAACCTGGCTACGAAGTATGACGACGCGTTGTATGCAGGTCGCCTGTGTCCTGACATTGCTTGCGCTGCTACTGAGTTGGCTGTTGCCGGTTCAAAATCAAACTACAAGCGGCAGGAATTTCTGGGACGAACTCAATAACGCCTGGAACAATCTCATCAATGGACATGTTACATTGCAGAATATTGGCTCGCTTACGCAACCTTATCAGTCACCAAGCAACTTTTTTAGCGATCAGCTAACCGTTAGTGGCAGCGTGCGTCTCCCCGTTGGCGAGGTTCTGTACTATACGAGTACAAATGGTCTACCGCGCTATCTTGAAGGATTTACCTACAATCATTTTGATGGACATACCTGGACGACATCGCTGAACGATACACAGCCATTTGATGCAAATACTCCCATGTCAGTTGATATTAATCGCAACGATTACTCGCAGGTGGCAACAGGGATCACGGTGACACAGCCTCCAGATGGACCGAAACACTACATTTTTGGTCCTGCTCAACCAATAAATTTCGACACTGCCACAGTTGTGTATAGCGATGGTATGGCGGGTGCATGGACGCAACAAAGTCCGCTGGCGAAGGGAGAACATTACAACGTCGTTTCGATGGTTCCTACCACAGATAGCAATGTGTTATCAGAGGTGCCTCTACCCATGGCTCAGCCGGACGTATGGCATAACGATGCGAATTACCAGAAGCTGGCCATGGATTATATGCAAACGCCGCAGGATCTCTCACCCAATGTCGGGTCTACAACAAAGCTGTGGACGCAGGGAGCAACGAATGCCTATGGTGCGTTGAAGCTATTAGAGTCGCACCTGAGTAACCAATCTGTGTTCAACTACTCGGTGGATAACACACCAATTCCTTCCAATACTGACGTGGTTGACTGGCTTTTTCAGACGCATAGCGGGTATTGTACGTACTATGCCACTGCGATGTCGGTGATGGCACGGCAGCTTGGCATTCCGACGCGTGTAGTGAACGGCTTCAGCCAGGGACACTTCGATCTGGTACACCATGTGTGGTCTGTGGGTGGGCAGGATGCGCATAGCTGGGTGCAGGCCTATCTGCCCAGTTTCGGCTGGATTAGCTTTGATCCAACGCCTGGCTTTGCACCTGATGCTGCTCCCAGGCCAGCCCCAACGCCTGCTCCGACGAAACCAGCAACGAAGGCGACGCCAGTAGTAACGCCTCCTCCTGCTGTGAGCACGACAACTCCACCTAAGCAGCCGACGGTGCCTCCTATCAAACCGCCCGCGCAGAATCATCCCAGAGGGCCGAATCCAGTAGACTCGAATGTGTTGATGGGTATGTCGATCGCCGTCTTATTGTTGTCGCTATTAGTCTTCCTGACCGCTATTGCTTCGTACTGGTGGCGGAATCTCTACGCGGAAAATGGTTTTGCGGCGGCTATGTTCTGGCGCCTGTGCCGGGTCGCGAGCTGGGCTGGCTTCTCTCCGAAGTCCTGGCAGACACCGTATGAATACAGTGGCATGCTCAGCAACCAGTTTCCGCGCAAGGCCAGTCCTCTGTGGCGTTTGACAGAACTTTTTGTGCAGGAACGTTGGGGACCACCTGCTCACACGGCGACAGTTGACGAGGAAGAGGTCGTAGAACATCTCTTGCCCAACTTGCGCGGTATGTTTTTACAGTTGATCATGCACAAAGTAAAAAAACCTACATTATAATTATGGATACATCAATATACGTTACAAATGATTGTGACCATCGTTACTGTATTATGAGACGATAGATAACATTTGTAGTTCCTCTGTTACCAGCGGGGAGGATGGGGTATGACGTTGCGTGAGCCTATAGTGGAGTGTATATATGGATGGGGCAAGGTGATGCGGCTGTATGATGACCACCTGGATGTTAATGGCGCTTCTTATGCTCTGGTTGAACTTGTCTCTGTGCACCCAATTTACCATCATATTATGGGTGTTTCCTCAGCCCGTCTCGAACTGCGTTTCAGACACAAGAAGGTGGTATTGCGTGGCATAGCTGCTATCGAGAATGCGCAGAGGGTAGTGGCATACCTGAGCGAACGCTGTACAATGCATACCGTTACCGACAAACATGGCATTGACAGCGCTCCTTTGCTTAGTCCGCCTCATGTTGATGCCAGGGTGCCTGGAGGGGACTGGCGAACTGAAGATCTATTGGCGCCCTCGAATGAGCGAAGCTCGCTGTTGCATTCCGATCGTGCCGACCATGTTCAGACTACTGAAGAATATAGGCTGGAAGAGCATGTCAGGCTCTCTACGACGCCGATCAAGATACCGCGCTGGCAGATGATACGCCAGGAGCAGCGTGCACGTAAGCTCAAACGCGCACAAGCAGAGAGTGCAAACCGTGAGCATGGCTTCGATGTTGAGCAACTGGCAGTGCGCTTGCAAACGGGATTACTGCCGCAGGTGTATGTGCCGACACGCTTGCTGGCTGGCGAGTACGCTCACTACTGTACCGATGCCACATTATGTGAAGAACCATTGCCTGGTTCCGCGCAGCGCAGTTATCAGGTCAAAGATCAAGGCTTACTCATCCTGACGAGCAGGCGAATGATCTATATCGGACGTAAGCGCCAACTTGTTCTTGGCTATAGTCGCCTTTTGCACGTCTCACGCTTGCGAGGTGCAATTGCTGTGCTTAGCGAGACCTGGTCGAAGCGGGAAATATTTGAGGTGCGCCTTCCCCTGGAATGTACTATGTACCTGGATGCTATTCTGCTTCGCTTTCGTCAGCAGGAGCAATACGCGCATGACAATATGAAACAGGCTCATGTTCGCCATCTCTATCCTGACACAAATGTCTATCCTTATCATGCGCGAACAACTACGACTATGCAGTCAGAAACAATGACGCATCAGCAACCCCCTGGTAATTTCAATCCCCTCAAACGGGGCGGAAAAGAATAGGATCACTCCCGCTGTGGTTCAGTAGACTGATGAAAACCGAAACGGTCAAGTGGAAATGCATTAAGGACAGGACTATTCAAACGTCGTGCGCGTGGACCCGTAGAGGCATGCCTTGCGTGTGCCGGGTGGCCGGTGAGCATCCCGTTGAGCGTCAGGCCAGTCCACCCCCACGACGCGGCACACGCAAGGCATGCCTCTACGGGTCCACGCAAGGCACGCCACGCGGCACACGCAAGGCATGCCTCTACGGGAACGTTTGGATAGCCCTGCATTAAGGAGAGAGATGTGTTAGATACATTTATGGCGTTGTGGAACCAGAAGCATAAGGAAAACAGGCGAAAAATAGGCAAAGCAGTTCTAACTTTTCTCTTTATATGTATTAGTATATCGTTACTTCTATTTACATACAATAATTTTTTCTGGTCTATGTTGCCGACTAAGAACCACGTAACTAGCAATACGGTGGTGGAGTCTGACCAGGAGGCGATGGCACAACATCGTCTCCTGGTCGGAACGGCGCAAAGTAGTGTGACGCCTACGAAAACTGTGATTGCTTCACTGCCCTGTGTACGCATTCCTCCTGCTAGAACGAGTCCGACGGTGCCTACAATAGCTCGACGAAAAGAGGGAATATATCCTGTCAATCGTGGAAAGTGGAGGCATCCACATCCAGAACGCACGCACGCCAGAACCAAAAAACGGACCGTCCGGGCGACGCCAACGGCTAAGATCACCGTCACACCTACTCCTGTAAGCAGTAGTACTGCAACAGTGACTCCAACTGCGACAGTGATTGCTACAGTAACTCCAACTGTAACGCCAATACTCACTGCAACAGCGTCACCTGTAGCCTCTGACACGTCAGGTGATGTTATAACTACAGCTACACAGGATGGATCAGCGGCGTTTACCACTTCCTTTGCTCCTGGTGCTCGGATAAAAGGACTCGTTTCAATCTCGGCTGCTAACAAGACTGACGAGATTGGCAGGGCTCATGGAAACAGCCAGGAAGTTGGAAGCTTGCCTGTAAGCTGTAACAGCGACGATATCGAAGCCGCCATGAGTGCGGATGCTGTGATGGTGATGGAGCAACATACAGGGTGGTTGCTGGGAAGTTCTCTATCAGGAATCATCCTGTTTTTCGCGCTGGTGAGTGCTGGCAGGCGAAAAATGGGTGTTTTTTATTATAACTCAGGCCAGTGTCGGCGTGCGAGCGCGCAATCCACGTCTGAGTGCGATGGGCGCGATTTATAGGCCCGCGCATCGGCCTGGGAGCGCCACGGGCTTATAAATCGCGCCCCTACAGCGGTCGGTTGGTCAGTATGGCTTTTCTCTATATTGTCCTACGCAGAGCGCAATGGGGGAACATGTTTCCCATAAAGGCCATATGCTCTCTTCACCGATGCAATGCCAGCGCTCGTTTCTACAGAAAGGATAAAGTACTTATGGCTAAAATCAGGATAACAAGAGTACAGGCTAGACGTGCAAGGGGCGAACGTATATGCGTTATTATCTATTGCCGCGTAAGTACCGATGATCAAGAAGATAACGGTACTAGCCTGGAAACACAAGCTGAAGAGTGTAGAAGATGGGCAGAATTACAAGGATACATTGTTATTGATGTAGTGCAAGAAACACATAGCGGCTATGAGCTAGACCAACGCAAAAAGTTTAAATCTATTATGGGTAGATGCGCTAATAATGAGGCAGACGGCATTGTGTTTAGGACGTATGATAGACTAAGCCGCAATAAAACACACTTCACAGTTATACTGTATGAAGCGGAGCGACATGGGTATGAATTGTTTTGCGTCAATGAACAATTTGACCTAAATAACTTTTGGGAGCGTACAATGCGAGAAATTGTCGCAATATTCGCTGAGTTTGAGCGTGCTAAATTTCGGGAACGCTCAGAAACAGGGAGACGAAAACGGGCGGAAGAAGGCAAATTAATAAATGGCGGTAAACCTAAATGTCACTGGACATAATTACTGGCCAAATCACTGACCAATATATTGGCTCATGGCCACATTTGGTGAATCCGCTCGCTTGCTTGATGAAAAAGAGAAGAACAGAGAGAAAAAGGCTATTTGGTAGAAATTGTGCGAGGTACCGGTAATACTTGACAAAAGAAATATTCCTCGCGTCATACTC
>WNFY01000917.1_pt1 | contig 29451 bp, 32 predicted proteins | sample 5400091 | NCBI WGS metagenome assembly WNFY01 (sample SAMN13153364, study PRJNA577476) | soil metagenome | isolation source: 60 cm soil or saprolite under grassland replicate 1 | place: USA:California | collected 2016-06-15 | reverse complement strand
TGGCCGCCGTGATCATGATGCGACATGGCCATCTCGGCTCCATCGTGTATCAGATGGTCTGAGTTCGATGTTGAGCGTTGGACGCCTGCTCGCGATTTATCGGAGTTGGGCGTTCGGCGTTTCTTTTCCTTTATCGGAACGAGTTTCATCCCGCATTTGGGACAATTGCCTGGATGATCCACCACGACTTCCGGATGCATGGGACAGGTGTACTTCTGTTTCTTCTCCTGCTCGCCTGCCGCGCCGTAGCTCTGCGAAGACGGATGCTCGTGATCGTCAGTTGGGCGATTGTGGTCAATCGCCCCTATCTCTGCGCTGACGCGTATGGCGAATGCGAGTACGCAAATTAGACCTACGAATTCTTTTCGCATTTTGTTCTGGTTGTAGGGCAGGCGCCTCGCCTGCCAGCTGGATGAAACGGCAACCGGAGCGGTTGCCCTACAAACAGAACGCGATTACCTGCGCTCTAAGCGCCAGAAGGTGGAGCGTGAGCGAAAAGGCTCTGCTGTAAGATTAATTGAGCGAATGAATGCGCGTCGGGCGGCCCCGTGTCCAATAACAGGGGCGGCAGCGTACGCGCGGCACATTTGCTGCGGGCGCGTTCCTTAACGAAAAAGTCGACGTGGGAAAAATCCGCGTCATCGCGCGCCCAGGTTTTTGACTGTGCAAGAACAACTGCTCGCAGGATTTTGCAGCACTGCGCCTGTGACGATTGCTGTTTTTCCTTTGCCGGTTTGGAATGAAACGGGCACGCCGATTGCGTCGAATCGCTTTTTGTAGCGATCGCAGCAAATGCGCAATGATTAGAGATCGCGATCCAGGAACAGATCGCAAGTGCAACGCCTATGCAACGAATGCTCGCCTTCACGAGAGCCGTACTTAGTCGAACCACAATCAAGAACTCAAACATTTTCTTCTGCGGGATCTACAGCCGACGTGACGGGGCCCGAAGCAATTCCTCCCGGCGGCACGGCTTCGCCTGGCTCGCTTAATTTCTCGCCGGGCTGATCAAATTGCGGTTGTTCTACGCGCGTCGCGAGCAACATCGCGGTGAACAATAACGCAGCCGCCAGATAATACGGAGCGCCAGGAATATGAAACGAGTGCTTCGGGTTAATGAACCACGCGAATATTCCGGAGAAGAGGAACGGCCCAATGACAAACGCGATTGATCGAAGACTCTGGATCGCGCCCTGCAATTCGCCCTGTTCCCGTTCGCTAACGCGGTGGGTCATCATGCCTTGTGCTGCCGGAAAGGAAATATTCCACATCGAAATTATCGGAATCGACGCGATGTAAACAACGCTCGTTCTGGCAAGTCCAGCGATCAGCATGCCGAGCGCACCGAAAAATTGGCCGATATAAAGTGTGCGACGCTCACCGAGCCATCTAACGATTCGCCCTGTGAGTCCGCCAGAAATCGCCGCGGTGAAAATGCCGACGATCGCCAGCGATACGCCGATCATGCCTGAGCTCCACTCGTAACGGTAAATCGCGTAAAGCGCCCAGATCACGAACACTTCGTGCGAGACGTAGGCAAGAAACTGTAGCGTAGCAAGCTTCCACAGTTCCGAATGCGAGCGAAGCAACACCAGCGAGCCTATCGGATTTGCCCGCCGCAATGTAACGTCTTTGCGATGTTCTTTTCGCAGCGATTCGGGGACGAAGAAGTAACCGTAAAGCCAGTTCGCCAGACTAAATCCAGCGGCGACCCAGAATGGCAGCCTAATATCGATGTCGCCGAGCGGACCGCCAACACCTGGACCAAGAATGAAACCGAGACCGAATGCCACGCCGATCAAGCCGAAAGCGCCTGCACGCTTCTCTTTCGGTGTGACGTCGGCGATGTACGCCATGGCAGTTGGAATACTGGAGGCGGTGATGCCAGAGATAACGCGGCCGAGAAAAAGCCAGCCGATCGTAGGTGAAAGCGCCATCACGATGTAATCGAGGCCGAGACCAAGGTTCGACAGAAGAATGACCGGCCGCCGTCCGAACTTGTCGGACAACACGCCTAACACTGGTGAAAAGAAGAATTGCATCAGCGCAAAGACTGTCCCGATCGAGAATCAATTTCGGCAGCACCGGCGCGATTAACCCGAGCGCCAGCATGTCGAGCATGACGGTGATGAAGATAAAGACGATGGCGGCGGGCCGATTTTTCATTGCGAGTGGAGCATGAACGCAACGTTGTAGCGGCGATTGTGTCAACCGCCGAAGCCGACGAAGCTGTTCGCCGCGGCGAACAACTCTAATCTGTCGCGAAATGATGATGCGACTTTCTTATCTCTCGCCGAAAACGGAAGTTCGTGAGAGTAAAATCCATGGACACGGTTTGTTCGCCACGGATGACATTTCCAAAGACGAAGTCGTGGCGGTGAAAGGGGGGCACATCGTTGATCGAAAAACTTTGCGCGCAGAAGTCACGCCACGGCTTGGCCCGGTGGAAATTCAGATCGGCCAGGATTTGTTCATCGCGCCCGTGACCGACGAGGAGCGCGAACTCTCGATGTTGTATTCAAACCACTCATGCGATCCGAATCTTGGGGTGCGCGGTGAAATCACATTTGTCGCGATGCGTGACATCTGCGCCGGCGAAGAGCTCACGCATGATTGGGCGATGACGGACGACGACGATTATTCTGTCGAATGCAAATGCGGCGCGCGGAACTGCAGGAGAATTCTGACCGGCAAGGACTGGCAACGGCCGGAATTGCGGCAGCGGTACGCCGACTACTTCTCAGCTTATCTGGCGCGCAAATCGATGTGTTGTCATTCCGAGCGAAGCGAGGAACCTCACGACCGAAGCCGCAGTCGGGCTGAGTAGCTTGCGTGACGAACAATCAGCGAGAGATCCTTCGCTCCGCTCAGGATGACCACGTGAGATATTTCTCGGCTCATCTTGCGCATGAGATCGCGCGGCAGAGCTATTGTTGACGCATGAAATCCCTGTTCTTCTTCTCTTTCGCCTGTTTCGCAACCGTCCTCGCTCAGATGCCGAGCGATGAGAGCGCGGCGGTTCTTCAAGCTGAGCATGACGGATGCGATGCGTACCTGCGCGGTGACGCAGACAAGATCGCTAACTTTTTGACCGACGATTACACGCTAACAAACTCAAAGGGCGAAATCAGCACGGCCGCCGACGACATCGAAGACGCCCGAAGCGGCAGGGTTCATTACGATGTTTTCGAAAATTACGATATGAAGGTGCGAATTTACGACGACCACACTGCGATCGTCACGGGCAAGACGAAAGTTAAGGGCAACGCCCAGGGTAAACCAATCGATATCATTGTTCAGTTTACGGATACGTTTGTGAAAAAGAGCGGCCGCTGGCGGCTCGCTGCCGGTCATGTGTCGCGCCTCAAGGGATAGCGGCTGATTGGTTTGGATATCCTTAACTTATCTCACACGCGAAAAGGTTTCTGCTCGATCTCGGACTTTAACCGCCAACATAATCCGCCGAATACATGTACGAGCATCGAAAGCAGCCTCTTCTGAGCACGGCTAAATTTCTCAGGCGTCTTGCGCGACACGGACTTGTGGCGTTCGGAGTTATGATCGGTGGACTCGGCATCGGTGTTGTTGGCTACCATATCTTTGCTCATTTGAGCTGGATCGATTCGTTCTTAAATGCATCGATGATTCTCGGAGGAATGGGTCCAGTCGGCGATCCGTTGCCCACCAACAGCGCGAAACTTTTCGCTTCCCTTTACGCTCTGTTCTCGGGACTGGCGTTCGTTGGCATCGCATCAGTGCTCCTGGCACCCTTTGTTCATCGCCTGCTGCATCGCATTCACGCTGAGGAGCAATGACGAGATGAACCTGTTGAAGCGTTTGGCACAGGGCGAGCTCGATCCGGGCCGGATCGAGGTGTTCAGCTTATTAAATTGGTTCGTCGCAGCGGCCGCTCTAGCCGGAATGATTGGTTGTGCCCAGATAAAAAAGCCGGCGCCGCAGGCCCGGGCGATGCCGACGGGATTGCATTTCGATCAAGTCGGCCGGGTGACGCTTTATGCCGGTGAGCCGTGCACCCCGCAGATCATGTTCGATTTTCATGGCACAGGATCGACGGTTTGGCTGGCAGCGCCGATGTGGGAGACGAAAATCCTCACGGGCGCGGCCAACAAAAACCAGCGCGTTCATGTTTCGGGAAAATGGCGACATGGCGGACAATCGAAGTGTAGCTACGTTGAAGTCACAACCGCGGAGTTAACCAGATGAAATCAAAAGAAATTGAGGAAGTGCGGGGAGCGTTTGGCCCCATTGCAATTCGCGCGCTGGCCGTCGGCGCGCAATCGATCGGCGCTATCGCTGTCGGCGCCCTTGCGGTGAGCGCAGCCGCCCTCGGATTCATCGCCATTGGCCGGCTCGTCATCGGTCACGCAAAGATCAAGCGCCTTGAAATTGGCGAGCTACGCGTAACGCGTTTGCACGTGACGGACTCAATCGACACTCCGTCGCAACCGCGGTGATCAATTCAGGAACAGACTCTGTAACGCCCACACCAGCCGGCGGCCGTTCCACCAACGCCTAGTAACGGTAATGCTCTGACTTAAACGGGCCGTCGATTGGGACGCCGAGGTAGTCGGCTTGTTTCTCGGAGAGTTTGGTGAGTTTCACTCCGATTTTTTCCAGGTGCAGGCGCGCGACCTCTTCATCCAATTTCTTCGGCAAAACGTAAACGCCGACTTTGTAGGTGTCGCGATTTTTCCAGAGATCGAGCTGTGCCAGCACTTGATTGGAAAATGAATTCGACATGACGAAGCTCGGATGACCGGTAGCGCAACCGAGGTTCACGAGCCGCCCTTCGGCGAGCAGAAAAATTTCATGTCCATCGGGGAATGTGTACTTGTCCACCTGAGGTTTGATATTCGTTTTCTTCACGCCTTTGGCGGCGTTGAGCGCATCGACCTGAATTTCGTTATCGAAATGACCAATGTTGGCGACGACCGCCTGATCTTTCATCCGCTGCATGTGGTCCAGCGTAATGACATCGAGATTGCCGCTGGCGGTGATGTAGATATCGCCGCGGCCGAGCGCTTCTTCGATGGTGGTCACTTCGTAGCCTTCCATCGCGGCCTGGAGCGCGTTGATCGGGTCGATCTCAGTGATGACGACACGTGCTCCCTGACCCCGTAACGATTGAGCGCAGCCTTTGCCGACGTCGCCATAGCCACAGAGGACAGCCACTTTTCCGGAAAGCATTACGTCCAGCGCGCGATTTAATCCGTCGACCAGCGAATGCCGACAGCCGTAAAGATTATCGAATTTGGATTTCGTGACAGAATCGTTCACGTTGATGGCCGGAACCAGCAGCCTGTTTTCCTGCGCCATTTTGTAAAGGCGATGCACCCCCGTCGTGGTTTCTTCAGAAACGCCGCGCCAATCCTTCGCGATCTCGTGCCAGTGATAAGGATTTTCACGATGAATTTCGAGCAGCAAATCTTTGATGACCTGCTCTTCCTTGTTCGCCGATTTGGTCTTCGCCCAATCGCTCCCTTCTTCCAGTTCGTAGCCTTTGTGAATGAGCAACGTCGCATCCCCGCCATCATCGACTATCAGTTGTGGACCTTTGCCGTCCGGGTGCGAGATCGCTCGATAAGTGCACCACCAGTAATCTTCAAGTGATTCGCCCTTCCACGCGAAGACAGATATGCCGCGCTTCGCGATCGCCGCTGCGGCATGATCTTGAGTGGAAAAAATATTGCAGCTTGCCCAACGCACGTTCGCGCCAAGGTCGATGAGCGTCTCGATCAACACCGCTGTCTGAATCGTCATGTGCAACGATCCAGTGATTCGCACGCCAGCGAGCGGTTTCTGCGGCGCGTACTTTTCGCGAATCGCCATTAAACCGGGCATCTCTTTCTCGGCGATGGAAATTTCTTTCCTTCCGAAATCCGCCAACGAGATATCGGCGACTTTGTAATCTTGTTTTGTCTTTGGGTTAGTGATTGTCGTGCTCATAAGTTTTCAGAGATAGATTTCATCCACAGATTTCGCAGATTTACGCGGATTTTCAGAAGGCGTCAGCACAAGCCGCTTGAACTCAAGACTGGGCCCTCCGAAATTCAGTAGCGGCCCGCGCTCAAGGCCTGTCGCCTTGAGCTGGTTTATCACTTGTGCGTCATCAACTCGAGGTAGTTCGGCAATTGCCTTTGTTTCAACGAGCAAATCTTCGAAGCAAATAAAATCGGCGCGATACCCACAAGTAACGAGTTTGCTTTTGTAGCGAATCGGCAGCGCAACCTCAGCCTTCAAAGGAATGCTTCGCTGCTGAAATTCGAGCGCCAAAGCGCATTGATAAACGGCTTCGAGAAATCCGAATCCAAGCTCTCGATGCACTTCCATCCCAGCTCCGATGATTGCATGACTCTGCGGATCCTTCTGCATTTCTAATCTCCGTAAATCTGCGAAATCTGTGGATAACTAGCGCACTGCCTTTTTGAGCGCGTCGGCCTTGCTGGTCTTTTCCCACGTGAGCGCATCAACATCGTCGACCCGCCCGAAGTGACCGTAATTGGTTGTCTTCCGATAGATCGGGCGAAGCAGATTGAGCTGTTTGATAATTTCAGCGGGTTTGAAATTGAAAACTTCCCAGATCGCGCGCTCCAACTTCTCCTCATCCACTTTGCCCGTGCAGAACGTATCGACACTTACGCTGACTGGCTCCGGGTGACCAATGGCATACGCGAACTGGACTTCACATCGCTCCGCCAAACCCGACCCGACAACGTTCTTTGCGATCCAACGTCCCATGTACGCGGCGCTGCGATCAACCTTGGTCGGGTCCTTCCCGGAAAACGCGCCGCCGCCATGACGTCCCATCCCGCCATAGGTATCACAGATGATCTTGCGACCCGTTATGCCTGCATCGCCTTCGGGGCCGCCGATCACAAATCGGCCCGTTGGATTAATTAAGTAGGTCGTCTTCGCGTCCAGCCATTCTGCCGGCATCACTTTCTTGATGAGAAGTTCCGTCAGCGTTTCGCGGACTTCTTTTTGTTTCACATCCTCGGTATGCTGCGAGGAAACGACCACGGTTGTGGCTCGCACAGGCTTATAGCCGTCGTATTCGATCGAGACTTGCGTTTTGCCGTCGGGACGTAGCCACGGTATCTCGCCCGATTTGCGCAACCGTGTCAGCTCGCGTCCCAATTTATGCGCGAAGGAAATCGGCGCCGGCATCAGCTCCGGCGTTTCGTTGCAGGCAAAACCAAACATCAGTCCCTGATCGCCTGCGCCTTGCTCCGCCGTCGCTTTCCCGTCCGCAGCGGCGCTATCGACTCCCTGTTTGATATCGCGTGATTGCTCGCTCATTTCGCAGATCACGCGGCAGGTATCGGCGTGAAAAATACAATCGCCGTTGATATAACCAATGTCGCGAATGCCAGCGCGGACGCGCTCCTCAAGATCAAATTTCGCGTTGCTTGTAATTTCGCCGGCAAGCACGACGAGATTGCCCTTGGCAAGCGTTTCGCAAGCCACGCGGCTCAACGGATCCTGTTCGAGACACGCGTCAAGAATGTAATCGCTGATTGTATCGCAAACTTTGTCAGGATGGCCTTCGGTGACGGACTCAGAAGAAAAAATGTAACGGCGAGACATGGTCAAAAGGAGTTCAGGTTTCAGTGTTCAGGGTTCAGAATCGCGGCGCCGGGCTTGGTCTGAAACCTGGCGCCTGAACCCTGAATCTTTTGGTCAACATATTGACCAATCATGATGCGTCGATATATCGTTGGCCGACCACATGGCGTCAACCATTAATTTACTGCGATTGCTGGCAGACCCGACCCGGTTGCGTCTGCTGCTTCTGCTGGAGCAGGAAGAGCTTTCCGTGGCGGAGTTGCAGCAAATTTTGGGTATGGGCCAATCGCGCATCTCCAGTCATCTTGCTCAACTGAAACGCGCGGGCGTCGTGGCCGATCGGCGCGTAGGAAAGAATGTTTACTACGGCGCAAACCACCATCGTCAAAAGGCGCAGCAGAAGCGTGTGGCGGAGATCACACGCTTGCTTTCGCACGAATTGACGGAAACCTCGCGCGATCGCACGAGTCTCAAGCTGATCCTGCAAAAGCGTCAGGACAAAGCGCGGAAGTACTTCGATGAACTCGCTGGCAAATTCGGCCGAGGATATGTGCCGGGTCGGTCATGGCAAGCGCTTGCCCACACGCTGATCACATTGCTGCCGCCGCTGACTGTGGCTGACCTCGGGGCGGGTGAGGGGACACTTTCGCAATTGGTGGCGAAAAAAGCACGCAAGGTCATCGCCGTGGACAATTCGCCCAAGATGGTTGAGTTCGGCTCGCAACTGGCGAAGAAACATGGGTTCAAGAACCTCGAATACCGGCTCGGCGACATTGAAGACCCCCCGATTGCGAAAAACAGTATTGATCTTGCGATTTTGAGTCAGGCGTTGCATCACGCCATTCACCCTGAGCGCGCCATCGATGCAGTTCATCGGATTTTGAAGCGCGGCGGTCGTCTGGTCATTCTCGACCTGTTGAGTCACCGGTTCGAGAAGGCCCGTGAACTTTATGCAGATCACTGGCTCGGATTTAGCGAAATAAAATTGCATCAACTCTTGGAGAAAGGCCGCTTCCGGGATATCGAAGTCAGCGTGGTTTCTAGAGAAAAGCAGAGTCCGCATTTCCAAACCGTCTTCGCGACCGGCGTAAAGTGAACGCCGGGGCTTCTTTGCCTGTCAGTATTGTCGTAGTCGACTTAGTTGGGGACTAACCAAATCTGTAGCCATGACGGGCTTCTTCGACGAAGTGAAGCGGCGCAAGGTCTACCGCGTGGCGGCAGCCTATATCATCGCTGCCGGCGGGGCTATCCAACTGGCCTCTGCTGCATTTCCGGCGTGGGAATTGCCAAACTGGGCGCTGCGCTTGGTCATCGTCCTTTTGCTTCTCGGCTTTCCCATCGCGCTGATGCTAGCGTGGGCGTACGACATTACAGCGGAGGGCATTCGGGTCACCCCGACAATTGCGACGCCGCGATCGCATCGTCGCCGTAACATAGTCATGCTTGTCGCAACCGGCGTGATCATTTCCGCCGCCGCCGGGTTCTTTCTCCTGCCTCGCGTCTCAACGCGTAAGGTCGACAAATCGATTGCGGTGCTGCCGTTTCAAAATCTCAGCGCCGAGAAAGAAAACGCCTACTTCGCCGACGGGATTCAGGACGACGTGCTCACGAATTTGTCGAAGATTGGCGATCTAAAAGTGATCTCTCGCACCTCCGTCATGTCATATCGGGGAAAAGCGTCCAACATTCGTGAAATAGGAAAAGCGCTCGGCGTCGCCACCGTTTTGGAAGGCAGCGTTCGCCGGATTGGCAATCGTGTGCGCGTGAACGTCCAATTGATCGACGCCTCGAATGATGAGCACCTGTGGGCGGAAGATTACGATCGCGACTTGACCGATGTGTTCGCGATTCAAACTGATCTGGCACAAAAGATCGCGCATGAATTGCAAGCGAAGTTGTCATCAGCGGAGCAGGCGCAGATCGAGCGCAGGCCAACCCAAAATGGCGAAGCCTATCTGGCATTTGTGCAAGCTCACGATTTGTTCACGCGTCCAGACAGATTTCGCGCCGACACAGAAAAGGCCGAGCAACTTTTTGAACAGGCAACAAGACTCGATCCGGACTTTGCAGGAGCATTTGCCGGACTGGCATGGGTCCATGATTGGATCTATCACACCTTCGATCCGACGCCTGCGCGAAAGGAAAAAGCGCGAGCGGCGGCAATGGAAGCGCTGCGTTTGCAGCCAAACTTGCCTGAGGCACATCTCGCAATGGGTTTTTATTATTACTATTGCCAGCGTGATTATCAGAACGCGCTGAACGAGTTTGCGATTGCGAAACTAAGTTTGCCAAACTCAGCGGAAGTTTACATGGCGATCGGATCCATTGAGCGCCGCCAGGGAAAATGGGCGCAGTCCACCGCCAATTTCGAGAAAGCGGCATCCCTCAGTCCAAAGGACGCATTTATTCTTGTAAATCTCGCCGACAATTATGGCGCCAACAAAGATTTCGAAACCGCGGACAAGATTTTCGATCGTGCCATCGAAGCCGCCCCCAACGCGCTTAGCGCGCGCGCGGAAAAAGCAATGCTTGCGTTCGATTGGAAAGGGGACCTGAGCAGGATGCAGAAAGACCTGGCGGATATGCCGCCAGGGGTCGATCCGGAGGGTCTGGTCACGTTCGGCTGGGTGCAACTTTTCATGCTGCAACGAAAATTTCCGGAAGCTCTTGCCACTTTAAAGCAATTGCCCCAAGCCGTCCCTTATGATGATAAGCCAAGAGAATTTTTCGAGGGTGTGATTTATACTTTTTTGAATGACAAAGAAAAGGCGCGCTCTGCCTTTGAACGCGCTCGCCCGATTGCAGAAAAGGCCTTGCGCGAAAGTCCGGATAACGCGTTTCGGCATGCGCTGCTCGGTCAGATTCTCGCCGGGCTTGGTAAGAAGGAAGCAGCCATTGCTGAGGGTAAACGCGCGGTCGACCTTCTGCCCGAATCTCAGGATGCTCTCTCTGGACCAAAAGCTACGCTTGAGCTCGCCAAAATTTATACGTGGACAAGTGAAACCGATCAGGCGCTTCAACTCCTCGAGCATTCGCTGAGTACGCCCAGTGGAATCACAGTTCCCCTTCTGAAACTCGATCCGGTCTGGGACCCGTTACGAGGCCATCCGCGTTTTCAGGCTTTGATCGAGAAGCACGACGCGAAAGCTTAGAGTCGGCTTCTCTTTGTCATTGCCGGCAAACAGCCATTGTCGCGAATGGCCCGAGAAAAGTTCGCAAAGCAAATGACCACCATGTGAAGTGAACGCGGCAGGCACTTTTTCTGTCTAATCCGCGCCTCTGTTGTATCGTCCCGTGCAAACCCAATCTCTTTCTATGAGCGGTTTCTTCGAGGAGGTGAAACGGCGAAAGGTTTACCGGGTGGCGGCGGCTTATGTCATCGCCGCGGGCGGCATCATCCAGCTTGCTTCCGCCGCATTTCCGGCCTGGGAATTGCCAAGCTGGGCGCTGCGTCTGGTGATTGTGCTGTTATTGGTCGGTTTTCCAATCGCCTTGATCCTCGCCTGGGCTTTTGATGTTACACCGCAAGGCATCCGCGCCACACCCAGCGTGACTGCGCCCAGAACATACCGCCGTCGCAACGTAATTATGCTTTTGGTTACCGGCGTGATCGTCTCTGCAATTGCGGGATTTTTCCTCCTCCCCCGCATTTCTTCCGCGCGCAAGGTCGACAAGTCGATTGCGGTATTGCCGTTTGAAAATCTGAGTGACGAAAAAGAGAATGCCTATTTTGCAGACGGCATTCAGGATGATGTGCTTACTAATCTGTCGAAAATAGGCGACTTGAAGGTGATCTCGCGTACTTCGGTCATGCCCTATAGGGGTAAGACATCCAACATTCGCGAGATCGGAAAGGCGTTGGGCGTCTCCAATATTCTGGAAGGAAGCGTCCGCCGTTCTGGAAACAAGGTGCGGGTGAACGTCCAATTGATCGACGCGAACAGCGACGAACACATTTGGGCAAACGATTACGATCGCGATGTAACTGATGTTTTTGCGATCCAAAGCGATCTCGCCCAAAGGATCGCCGAAGCGCTCCAGGCGAAGCTTTCGCCCGGCGAAAAATCGCAAATGACACAAAAGCCGACTGAAAACGGCGAGGCGTATCTGGCTTTTGTGCAAGCGCACAATCTTTCCTGCGAAGTTGAAGAGCCTGCAAAACTGAAGCAGAGCGAGCAGCTGTACGCTCGCGCCATTGAATTGGACCCAAATTTTGCCCTCGCGCTCGCGCGCTATTCGCAATTGGAAAGTTGGTTTCTGCATGACGTCGACCCTACACCGGAACGTCGCGAACGAGCGCGCAGTCTGGCTGAACGAGCCTTGCGGCTACAACCCGATTTGCCGGAGGGCCATCTCGCTCTGGGCTTCTCTTACTATTACGGGGATAATAACTACGACGCGGCGCTGAGAGAATTTGAAATCGCGCAGCGCGATTTGCCTAACGAATCGGAAGTTTATCTTGCCATCGGCGCGATTCAGCGCCGGCAGGGAAAATGGGCCGAATCCACGGCAAACATGGAAAAGGCGGTCACTCTGAATCCGAAAGACACCTGGCCGCTGCAGAATCTGGCATTCAATTATCAAATGTTACGAGATTTCGGCAAGGCGAACCAGACTATCGATCGGGCGCTCGCATTAAACCCCACAGGATTCGCGCTGTGGGAAATCAAATCGAAGTTGGCCATCTTTGAAAAAGGCGACTTTAGCGTGGCGGAGAAAGGATTTGAGCTCCTGAACTCCGCTTCTCTGACCGACGACCAGAGACTCAAGGCCGCCGACGCGCGGGCCAACGTTCTTCTCTTGGAACGCAAGTACCAGGAAGGATTGGAGGCAGCGGAGAAGCTGCCGGACAACGAGATCGCTGCTTTTCCAGGACACTTATGGAGCAAGTATTACTACATCGGCTTTGCACGAAAGGCGCTCGGCGATGAGACCGGAGCGCGAGCGGCTTTCCTGAAGGCGAAAAGTATCGTCGAAGGTCAACTCAAGCGGACTCCTGACAATGCGGACATCCACATTCAGCTGGCAAAAGTTCTGGCGTACCTGGGCGAAAAGGAGTCAGCGCTGGGAGAGGTGCAGCGCGCGACCGAAATAGTTCCTGAAGGCAAGGACGCTTTTGGGGGCCCGGAAATTATGACCGGGGTGGCTGAGGTTTACGCAACTCTGGGCGACAAGGATCGCGCGATCGAAATCCTCGATGGATTGTTAAGCCGGCCGAGCTCCGTCACCGCGCAGGTGCTGAAAGTAAATCCGATTTGGGATCCCCTGCGCAGCGATCCGCGCTTTCAAGGTTTGATCGGCAAATACGGTGCCAAGGCTTAGGACTCTTGTCCTTTTCTTCGCTTTTGCGACTGCCGCGCATGCGGACTGGAAGGTTCTCTCAGTTGAGTCAGAACCGGGTCGCGCAGGAATTCAGCATCGACACATTGTTGTGGAAAACACGTCTGCCGATAAGCGGGCCGATCTCGATTTTGCGGTTTTCTCCGCCACATCGTGCGCTTTGCGAGTGATCGACAATCCCGACGGCCAAACATTGGCTGGGGTGCTAAAGCGCGCAAACTGCGCGTGCGGTGTGAATGGCGGCTACTTCGATGCGAACTTTGAGCCGATCGGCTTGCGAATCGTGAATGAGCAAATGATCGCGCCGCTGCGGCGCGCCCGCCTGATTAGCGGGGTGTTGATGGCGTCGCCGCGCGGGGTTCAAATGGTGCGCGCACGTGAATTTTCACCGCGCCAAAAAACTGCCGTTGCAATTCAGTGTGGACCATTCCTCGTTGATTCGTCACAGCGCGTGAGCGGCTTGAATAATTCAGCTTTGGCGCGGCGAACTTTTGCCGCGACAGCAACTCACGAGGGGGCGTTGCTCGGTGTTTCCTCGGCGGTTTCGCTGGCGGACCTGGCACAAATTCTTGCCACAACGCCGATCGATCCAAATTCAAAAATTACCCGTGCACTAAATCTGGATGGCGGTTCTTCGAGCGCATTTTGGTTTTTGCGAGAGGACGGCAGTGCATTTTCAATTCCGGGCCAAAAACCTGTGCGCGATTTTGTGGCGGTTGTTCCAAGATGATTGGTTCACGACTTTCGCAGATTCTCTGAGTCTCGATTTCTTTAATCTGTGTAAATCTGCGTAATCTGTGGATCTCAATGAGAACATTTGGTGGATTCAAATCAGGCGATCGTTTTTTCTACGGCGAACTGCGCGCCGGCGACGTGCATGTGCTGGCCAAACCGTATTGGATCGAGGTTCAACCCACCGGCGAAGTATTGCCACTCGCAGATTTACATATCGACCTTCCGGTTGCTCCGTCGAAATTAATCGCGGTCGGATTGAATTACGCCGATCACATCGCGGAGATGAAACGGACGCCGCTGGGCACACCGTTGATTTGGTTTAAGGCTCCGAGTTCGCTTTTGCCGCACAACGGGGCAATCGAAATTGCGTTTCCCGAACATCAAACCGATTTCGAAGCGGAGTTGGCCGTGGTGATTGGCAAGACCGCGAAAGATGTTCCTGTGGAACGCGCACTCGATTTTGTTTTCGGTTACACGATTGCTCTCGATATCAGCGATCGGGATCTGCAAAAGAGCGAGAAGCAATTTGGCCGCTGCAAATCGTTTGACACTTACACGCCGATTGGGCCCTTTGCTTATGCCGATGCGGATGTAGCCGATGTTTCGCTGGAGCTCTGGCAGAATGGCGAGCTCCGCCAGAGCACGCGCACGAGCCGAATGATCTATTCGGTTGCGCAGATTGTTTCATTCGCGAATCAGTCACTCACACTTTTGCGGGGTGATGTGATCCTAACCGGAACGCCCTCTGGCGTTGGGCCGATTCACAACGGAGATCAGTTGGAAACAGCAATCGACAATTGGCCGCGCTTGCGCAACCGCGTCTCGATCGCCCAGTCTGTTTCGCGTCGCAATGGTAAACAAAGCTAAGCAATAACAAATTCAAAGACTTGCACATCCCAGCAGTAGAGATATTTCGATTTAGAGATGCGACCTCAGATGGAAGTGTCGCGGAAAAAAATGAAAAGTTTTGCTCGACTCTCGCCTGAGCCATCTGCGATAACGATAAACCTTTACGCAAATCCAAGCGGTTACCAAACTCCTGCTTCAACTATGAAAACACTAATCATCACATGCCTCTGTTCACTTGCGTTTGCACTGATTTCGGTCGCGCAATCTCCGCCACCGGCACAAGCTCCGCCTGCAGGAGCACGTACGAATCCGGCGGCGGCACAGCAGGCGCCCGCTACAAACGTTCCGCCAGGGCAGGCTGCAGCCCCTGGGCAGCCTGCAGCGCAGCAACCGGCAGGGCCAGGACAACCCGCCGGAGCGCCAGGACAACCTGGAGCGGTGGGGCAGCCCGCAGCACCAGGCGCTGTGACCAGCCCTGCAGCAGCCGGCGCCCAGAGTCCCGCTGCGTCGGTCGCTGCGAGTCTCGCACCATCTGCTACGCCAGAACCCCCTGGGTTTCTTGGCAGCAACTGGTTGATCGACAAGTTTCACAAAGGCGGGCCGATCATGTGGCCGATTCTAATTGTGTCGATCATTGGGCTTACGGTCGTGATCGAGCGAATTTTTTGGTGGGGTGGCCGCTGGTTCCGACGTGATCCGAAACGCATCGACAAGGTGTTCACCGCGATTGAAAACGGTGATACGGCTGAAGCTTCCAGGCTTGCCCGAGGTTCGCGCGACCCAGTTTTGCGTATGATTTGGAACGGGCTCAATCACCAGCATGCTTCACTGCAAGGCGCCTTGCAGGTTGCTGCCGGTATCGAGATCAAGCGCGCTGGCCGGTTCCTCGTTGTGATGGACACGCTGGTTACACTTGCGCCGTTGCTCGGCTTGTTGGGCACTATTACCGGCCTTATCAGGTCGTTCAGTTTTCTCGGTAACGAAGAGCTCGCTGTACAGGCGGTCACCGGCGGTATCGCCGAGGCCCTCATTGCCACTGCCTGCGGTCTTGGCATTGCAATCTTTGCTCTAATTCCCTTTAACTTTTTCACTTCCCGAGTGTCTAACTTAGAGTTCGAACTGCAGACGGCAGCCACAAATCTGGAGGTGATGTTGGGGACGCAAGCTGCGCAGCATGAACAAGTGGAGATTGCCAGAACAGCGACCACCGGGAAAGGCTCGTCGATTTAAGGTATTCTAATGCACATAGCATCACCCATTCCTCACAAAAAAGCGCGGATCGAGATCATCCCGTTGATCGACATCATGTTCTTTCTACTTGCGAGTTTCATGATGGTGAGTTTGAGCCAGGTGCACATGAAAGGGATTAAAGTGAACCTGCCCTCGGGAGTTTCAGGCCAGACACAGACAAAGCGCGAGTACATCAGCGTCTCTGTCGATAAGGACGGCCATTACTTCTTCGACAAGGACGAAATTTCCGACACGGAACTTCTGGATCGCCTGAAGCAGGTGCACCAGTCCGCCCCTGAGGCCAAGGTGTTCGTTCGGGGCGATCGCGACTCGGTTCATCTGAACGTTACCCATGCGCTTGATATAATCCGGTCCGCTGGTTTTTATAAGATCTCATTTGAAATTAAGAGCGAAGCGCTCAAGGGAGTTCCGGGACCCAAATGATTTGCGTATGGCAACCGAGAAAGTAAGACCGTTAATTTACCGGCCGCCGCCGCCGTGGTATTTTTGGACGGCGTTTGGCGCTGCATTGGCGATCCACCTCACAGCGGTTGCAATCGCTCAACGACATGAGGCCCCGCCTGTGGAGCTTCCTCCCCAGCCGCCGACTGTGGTCGAGGCGGTGTTGGCGCCACCTGAGGCCACGCCACCACCAGAAGATATCCCGATCCCAGAGCCTCCTCCTCCTCCAGACATTCAGCCGGAATTTGTCGAAGAAAGAACACCGCCGCCGCGACAACCACAGAACGCGGCAAAATTCGTGCCGATCAAAGCTCCGGGGCCGATGTCGATGTCGCGAGCGAAGGCCCTTGCTTTATACGCACCGCGGCCTCAGTACCCGTACGAGGCGCGTTCGCGGCACATCACCGGTAGTGGAGTGATCGTCATGCATGTTGATTCAGCAAGTGGCAACGTTACCAGCGCGTCCGTGTCGCAAAGTATTGGGAGCCCAATATTAGATAACGCCGCCGTTAGCGCATTCCGGCAGTGGCGATTTAGACCCGGGACAGCTTCATCGGTCACGGCCCCGATTACCTTCACAATGACAGGTGCTTCGTACTAAATTCCGCCAATATGAGACTCTCTTCGCCAGTTCCGCATAAACGAGCGCGCATCGAGATCATCCCGTTGATCGACATTATGTTCTTTCTGCTCGCCAGTTTTATGATGGTGAGCTTGAGCCAAACCCACATGAAAGGGATTCGCGTCAATTTGCCGGCTGCCGTAGGACCTCCGCCAACCGGCGTAAAGGATTTTGTTTCCATAAAAGTGCTGGAAGGAAATGCGGTGTTCTTTGACAACCAGTACGTGGAAGACGGCCAAGTCCTGCCGCGCTTATTTCAGCTTCACAGGGCAAATCCGGATATCAAGATCTCGATCAGCGCAACGCCGATGGCTATCTACGGCGATGTCATTGGATTACTCGACAAGGTCCGGTCAGTCGGAATCACGAAGGTGGGCTATCAGATTAGGGCAGCTTCTGGCGTTGCGCCGGCAGGTGCTGCGCCGCCGGCAGGTGCCGCACCACCACCACCACCACCGCCCAAACCCTAGCCTGCAGGAGCCGTTAGTCTTCTATTGGCTGGCGCGCGAGTTTAAGAAGGCGCGTAATTTTTCCAAGGCGCGAGCCCTGTGGCTCAATCGATTTTTTTCTGCGGGACCAAGCTGGCCAAAAGTTTGCTGGAAACCATTTGGAACGAAAATCGGATCGTATCCAAATCCATGCGATCCGCGGGGTCGATCAACGATTTGTCCCTCAACAATCCCTTCAAATATTCCAAGGACTTCACTATTGCGCGCGAGGGCCAACACGCAGCGAAATCGAGCAGCACGCTGCTCCTTCGTAGGGTCAACTCGTCCAAGCTCCTCCAATAACTTGTCGATCCTTCCTTCGTTGGTCGCGTTCGTGCCGGCATAACGTGCCGAATAGATTCCCGGCGCGCCGCCGAGAGCATCGACCTCCAGCCCTGAATCGTCGGCGATCACGAGCCCTGGCAATCTTCTTGATACGGCAAGTGCTTTAAGCTTCGCATTCTCTTCGAAAGACGTTCCAGTTTCGGCGATCTCGGAAATTTCCGAATGTGCGCGCAGATCGCGAACGGTGAACTCTGATCCAAGAATTTGCTGGAGCTCGCGTGTCTTATGCGGATTGCGGGTCGCCACGAGAAGCCGTATCACCCTGAAATAAAATCTGGAAGCCGGAAACCGACGAGTAAAATTTCAGTTTCCTTTCCTGGGTTCCTGGGTTCTTGATTCTAATCCGATGAGCAGCGAGCGCCGCAAACCATATCCATTCGACCAGCTCGAACCAAAATGGCAACGCATCTGGGACGAGCGACAGCTTTTTCATGCTCCTAATCCCAGCGAAAAGGGTTTCGATCCTGAGAAGCCAAAGTTTTATGTCCTGGACATGTTCCCGTACCCAAGCGGGGCCGGGCTTCACGTTGGTCATCCGGAAGGCTACACCGCCACCGACATCGTTGCTCGCTATAAACGCCTGCGCGGCTTCCACGTATTGCATCCAATGGGCTGGGACGCGTTTGGCCTGCCCGCTGAGCAATACGCGATCAAAACTGGGCAGCATCCGGCGGTCACCACGCGTGAAAACGTGGCGAAATTCAAAAGTCAGCTAAAGCGGATCGGTTTTTCTTACGATTGGCAACGGGAGATCAACACGACCGATCCGCGTTATTACAAGTGGACCCAATGGATTTTTCTCCAGATTTACAATTCGTGGTTCAACCCACAGACAAAACGGGCAGAACCGATTTCAACGTATCGCGGAAGTGACCCCGACAGCGTTCGGCTGGCTTACGTTGCTGAAGTCCCCGTGAACTGGTGCCCGGAACTTGGCACCGTTTTGGCCAATGAAGAAGTTGTCGATGGCAAAAGTGAAGTTGGTGGGTTCCCGGTTGTCCGAAGGCCAATGCGCCAATGGATGTTACGCATCACCGCGTATGCGGAGAGATTGCTCGATGAATTGGACGAACTTGATTGGCCCCAAGGAATTAAATTGCTTCAGCGCAATTGGATTGGCCGAAGCGAAGGCGCAGAAATCGATTTCCCGATAGCTGGCGTTGATGATCCCGGCGCCCGTCGCAGCTACAGAGTTCGCGTTTTCACTACGCGACCGGACACCCTTTATGGCGGCACGTTTTTGGTGATCGCGCCGGAACATTCGCTGGTCGACCTCATCGTTACCGAAGAACAGTGGCCCGCGGTTCGAGAATATCGCGAACGAACCGCGCGAAAAAGTGAGCTCGAACGTGCCGATCTGTCGAAAGAAAAAACCGGCGTTTTTACCGGCGCTTACGCAATCAATCCAGCGACAAACGAAAAGATTCCAATCTGGATCGCTGATTACGTGCTGCTTGGCTACGGGACCGGCGCAATCGGCGGCGTGCCGGCGCATGATGAACGTGACCTCGAATTCGCGAAAAAATTTGATCTGCCGATTGTCGTTGTTGTTCAGCCAACAGGAGATGAACCGGCAATTGGATTCATCGGCGAAGGCACCGCAGTCAACTCACCGATCATCAACGGCCTGACGAGCGCCGAAGCGAAAAAGAAGATCACTGCGTGGCTGGAAGAACGCGGCTTGGGCAAACGTGCGATCAATTACAAGCTGCGCGACTGGTTATTCTCGCGTCAGCGCTATTGGGGCGAGCCGTTCCCGATTATTTGGGAAGATGGAAAACATCGCGCGTTGGATGAAAAGGAACTGCCGGTGGTTCCGCCGCCGCTCGACGATTACAAACCGACCGGTACCGGTGAACCGCCGCTGGCAAAGGCAAAGGAGTGGATCCGGCATTCCGACAATGTACTGCGCGAGACAAACACCATGCCGCAGTGGGCAGGCTCATGCTGGTATTACCTGCGGTTCTGCGATCCGCACAATGACAAACGATTCGTTGGTGAAGAGGCGGATCGTTACTGGATGGGCGCCGATAAACCTGGCGGCGTAGATTTGTACGTCGGAGGAACTGAGCACGCGGTGTTACACCTGCTTTACGCTCGATTCTGGCAAAAAGTGTTATTCGATCTGGGTTACGTCTCGAAGCCCGAGCCGTTTCAGCGGTTAGTGAACCAGGGAATCATCCTCGGCGAGGACAACCAGAAAATGTCGAAGTCGCGCGGGAACATCGTTAACCCCGACGACGTGATCGATCAGCACGGTGCAGACGCATTTCGCTGCTACGAGATGTTTATGGGTCCGCTGGAGCAAATGAAACCGTGGAGCACCCGCGGCGTCGAAGGCGTCGCGCGTTTTCTTGCGCGTGTGTGGCGACTGCTGATGACTGAGAATCAGGCAGGCGAATGGCAATTGTCTGACAAGATCAAAACCGCCGATCCGAACAAAACACAGCAGAAGGTGCTCCATGCAACCATCAAGAAAGTCACTGAGGATATTGAATCGTTCTCGTTTAACACCGCCATTTCACAAATGATGATTTTCGTGAACGCGTTTACGAATGTCGAAATGATTCCATTATCAGCCATGCGCCCCTTCCTGATTTTGCTGAACCCGTTTGCGCCTCACATCGCCTCCGAATTATGGGAAAGGTTAAACGCCAAATTCGCCGAGGCGTCCGGCGACATCACGGAACAATTGTGGCCGGCGTATGACGACCGGCTTCTCGCGGAGGATGAGGTGGAAATCGTCATTCAACTAAATGGGAAACTCCGTGATCGAATCAAAATGTCCGTCGCCGCAACGGAAGAGGAATTAAAGACCGCTGCGCTGTCGAGCCCGAAAATTCAGGATCGAATCGCCGGCAAGACGGTGCGCAAAGTGGTTGTCGTCCCCAAAAGGTTGGTCAACATCGTCGTCAGCTGATTAGATGAGCAGCATGTGGAAAGAGTTTAAGGAATTCGCGGTCAAAGGTAATGCCATTGATCTCGCCGTCGGCGTCATCATCGGCGCGGCGTTCGGAGGCATTGTGAGTTCGCTCGTAAAAGATGTTTGATGCCGCCGATAGGTTTGGCCATGGGCGGGCTCGATTTTTCAAACAAGTTTGTCGTTCTAAAGGCAGGCGCGGACGGCATGACCAATTTCGCCACTCCGGCTGACGCATTATCTCACAAGGCGATCACCTGGAATTACGGTAATTTTATCACCGTTGTAATTAACTTCATCATTGTTGCGTTCTGCATCTTCCTCGTCGTAAAGGCAGTCAACCAGATGAAGCGTCCTGCCGCGAACGCCAAACCGGTGTCAAAAGATTGTCCTGCGTGCGCGATGACTATCCCCATCAAGGCAACGCGGTGTCCGCATTGCACGACTCAGTTCTCCCAAACGACTGCGACTTAGCGCGTAGCCGGCGTCAGAGCCCTAGGGAATTTCCGTAAATTATCGCTTGCCCTTGGCTACTTGGGCTGTTATTGAGGGCGCGATAGTGCCGATGCGTAGATGCCTTAACCTTACGCTCGCGGGAGCTGCAGCTTGCTTGATCGTCGGCTGCGCCACGCAATCGAAGCCGACTCTCGCCGCCAGTGGGCGCCGCATGCCACGTGTGCGTACCACGGCCTATACGCAACACGAGGGAGGAAGCGGAGCCCACAACGCAATGGGCGAGTACCTTTCCGGCCGCCATGTTATGAGTGCCGCCTCTGATTGGTCAAGATATCCGCTCGGAACTCGGTTCCGACTTGCCGAGACAAGTGAAGAATATGTGATCGACGATTATGGAAATGCGTTGGTCGGGACGGACACGATTGACCTGTACAAGCCAAGCCGGGGCGAGGTGAGGCAATGGGGCGTCCGCTATGTTGACATCGACATTTTGCAATGGGGCTCTGAGGAACAAAGTCTGAAAGTCCTCGCGCCGCGTCGCAAACATCATTGCGTACAGCGGATGGTTGCAGCCCTTGAGAAAAAGAGGGGCAAAACCGTCGCCCAATCGTCTTCCGCGCGCAGTTCGCTTTGATTTAACGCGAGTCCCGCTGCAATTTCCCCGCCCATGAGAATCTTCGTCACTGGGGGGGCGGGCTATATCGGAAGCGTGTGCTCCGAGCTTTTAATGGATGAAGGCCACGAAGTTGCAATTTTCGACAACCTAATCGAGGGCCATCGGCGCGCTCTCGATTCCCGGGCACAATTCATTCAAGGCGACTTGGCGGATCGGAGCCAAATCGAGGCTGCGCTTTCCGGCACGCGCCCAGATGCGGTGATGCATTTCGCAGCATACGCACTCGTGCCCGAATCCATGCGCGATCCGTCAAAGTATTTTCGCAATAACATTTCCAACGGCTTGAATCTGCTCGACGCAATGGTGGCAGCAGGTGTTCAACGGATCATTTTTTCATCGACCTGCGCGATTTTCGGACCGCCCGAGCGGATTCCGATCGACGAGACCGCGATTCGGCGGCCGATCAGTCCGTATGGCGAATCTAAACTGGCTTTCGAAAGAATTCTGCGCTGGTACGACCAGATATATGCATTGAAATTTATTTCATTGCGTTACTTCAATGCAGCCGGCGCTACCGAGAACTTCGGCGAAGATCACCGGCCTGAGACGCATTTGATTCCTGCGGTGCTGAAGGTCGCGCTCGCTCAAAGCCCGAATGTCGAGATTTACGGCACGGACTATGAAACGCCCGATGGCACATGCATTCGCGACTACATCCACATCGTCGATCTTGCCCGTGCGCACATTCTGGCTCTTGGCGCGTCCAGCAGCGGATTCTACAATCTCGGTACCGGAGGCGGCTCCAGTGTTCAGGAGATTATTGAGGCCTGTCGCAAAATTACCGGGCGAAAGATCGGCACGGTTGAAAAGCCACGCAGACCTGGCGACCCGCCGCGGCTTATCGCTTCCTCGGAAAAAATCAAAAAGGAACTTGGTTGGCAACCACAGTTCCAGTCACTGGATGCCATCATCAAGAGCGCATGGGCGTGGCATCAGAAGTTTCCACACGGCTACGCCGAGTAAAAACTGAACGCTGCGGCTGCAAATGCAGACGTTTCGCTTGATTAGCTCGCCATCGCACTAACGACAGCTGCCGCGACCGGTGCGATTTCCAAATTACTGAGCCTCCCGGCCGGCGCGCGAAGAACTCGTACGTTTTTGTTCCCGGGTGCCCATACATTTGGATCGGTCGGGCCAAAAAGCAGAATGCAATTTGCGCCTGCGGCTGCGGCGAGGTGAGAGATTCCGCTGTCGTGTCCGATGAAGATCGAGTGTTCAAGCACAGCGGCCAGATGGGTCAACGGTTGATTCCTGGCAAAACGAATGCCTCGATTCTTCAACGCGCCTTCCAATGCCTCCGTCTCTGCTTTGTCCGCCTCACCTGAAATGACGATCAAGGACGAAAAGTTTCCTGGCTGTGGATCTTTGTTTTCCACGATTGGAAAACCGCCGCTTCTTGAAAACAACTCGATCCAATTTTCCAGCGGCCAGTTCTTTTCCGTGCTGCCGCTTCCCGGATGAATCGCGAGCATCGGCTGTTCTAAATCTTGGAGAAACTCCCGGGCGAACTGTCGATCGTCTACTGAAGGAAAAACTTTTTCAGTAAGATCGCCGACTCTGATTCCGAGCTCTTCGATCGGTTGGGCAAGCTGGCGCGCGGCATGGTCAGCGGTTTGGACGATCCTGGCTGGTCCGCGACGCAGATTTCCAACGCCACAGCGGCGCAGATTGTTTTCAAAAATCCGGTCCGGATCATACAAATAACTGATGATCAAATCGAAACTGGCAAAATAATTCGCCAACTCCGCTGACAATTCCGAATTCCTGGCGAAAAAGCTCGAGAGCGGCGCGTATTCGATGGACCGCACCGCTTGCGCGTAAAACCGGTTTTCCGCAAGCGCCGCGATGTGTTTGTAACCAAGAATCTCGATCCAGGCATGCGGATGAGCGTCGCGTAGCGCCTTGAGCGCCGGCAAGGTGAGAATGAAATCGCCGATTGCCCCACCGCGGACGACGAGAATCCGGTTCATGTTTGTCGGAACATAGACTTTCAGTCTGTGCTCCCAATGGGTTTGCAACCCATTGGGAGGGAGGTATCGGAGAACATCTCCGCTGGGCGCACAGGCAGAATGCCTATGTTCCGCTTAATACTGCGTGAAGGCGAACGCGAGAATCACGCCGCCATAGATAAAAGCGACAGCATTCAAACAGCGCCAGCGAAAAACACTTCGCGCGGTCCAATTGATTTGATCGCGAAGGACGTACGGGATCGAGACCCAAAACAAACCGGCAACAATCAGCAAATAAGCGAAAACCGTTATTAGCAACCGGCTGGGTTCGTAATGCAGAAAGGCCGCGTCGAGCAGCGGCTCCGCCGCAAGCAAACACAGAATTCCAAGGGCCCGTACGGCGAGAAATTCGTCGACGAAACGCAAAACGAGCACGTAACCGATTGGCAAGGCAATAAGAAGTGGGCGCCGGAAGCCGGAGAATTCGCCCATCTGGATCGTGGCGAGCAGCCAAACTGTCCAGACGAGACAGGTGCTGAGCAAACCAACTCCCGCAATCTTGGAACGCGGGAAGCGCTGCAGCACACTCGCGAGCTCCGGTTTTATTAGTCCGAGCAAACCAATCAAAATCAGAAATGCGCCGACGACAATTCCGGCAGTGTGCAAAGAGAAATGGTAAGTCACTGGTCGAGCAAGTCCGGCACGGCGAATTTCGACCGCCGCGCGGCGGGCGAATCTTCAGCTTGCGATCTCGCCGACGCAACCCAAAAAGTGCGACGAGCTGTTACGTGGGGATGCCGTACAAGCTGAAGCCATTGGCTTGTTCGATTTCAATGTCCACCAGTTCTCCGATCAATTCGTTGCCGCCTTCAAACACGACAATCTTGTTGCCGCGCGTGCGGCCCATTAAACGCGCCGGATTTGTTTTGCTCGGTCCTTCGCAGAGAACTTCTAGACACCGCCCGACTAATCTCTCGCCGGCGCGTCGCGTTGACTCATTCACAATTCGCAACAAATCCTGATTCCGCTTTTCCTTAATGCACTCGTCGATTTGATCCGGCATGTCGGCAGCCGGTGTATCGCGCCGCGGCGAATAGCGAAAGACAAAGGCGTTATCAAACTGGATTTCCTCGACCAATTCGCGCGTCTGCTTGTAATCGTCTTCGGTCTCGCCAGGGAATCCGACGATGATGTCAGTCGTAATCGCAATGCTGTGACGCGCCCGCCGAATTCGCCGGACAAGATCGACATATTTTTCTGCCGTATAGGCCCGATGCATGGCTCTGAGAATTCTGTTGGAGCCAGATTGCACCGGCAGATGAACGTGCTCCGCGAGTTTTGGCAAACGCGAGATGGCATCGATTAAGTCGTCGCGGAAACCGAGCGGGTGGGGCGAAGTGAACCGCAATCGTTGCAGGCCTTCGACGTCGTGAACGGCTTCAAGCAACTGCACAAAGGGAGATTTGTTGTCGGTCCTCGGGAATTCGTGGCGACCGTACAGATTTACAATTTGTCCGAGTAGTGTGATTTCTTTGACGCCGCGCGAAACGAGATCGCGAACTTCACTCACGATGTCGTTAATGGAACGGCTGCGCTCCGCGCCACGCGTCTGCGGAACGATGCAGAATGTGCAATGCATGTTGCATCCCTGCATGATTGAGACAAATGCCGTCGCCTGCCGCGCCGCGAGTTGCTGTTCGCGGATAGTCGATTGCGAACCAGCCTCTTCAGCCACGTCTATGATCGAAAACCGCAAATCATCCATCACGCGCTTTTGGTAGGGCGCGGCCTCGGGGCGCGCCGCTTTCTTGGCCACCAGGTCCGCCACGTAATCGGCCACTAGGTGAAATTTCTGCGTGCCGACCACAAGATCGACATGCGGCAATCCCTTCAGTAATTCGCCACCGCGCGCTTGAGCCATGCAGCCGAGGAACCCGAACACCACGTGCGGCCGCTCCCTGGCCAATCGCCCAAGCATTCCCATTTTCCCCAGCGCTTTCTGATCAGCCATATCGCGCACGCTGCACGTGTTCAGGAGCACGACGTCCGCTTCTGATTCTTTTGAGACCCGCTCATATCCTCGCGCCAAGAGCGAATGCGCCACCTGTTCCGAGTCGCGCTCGTTCATCTGGCAACCGTAAGTCTTAATAAAAAATTTCGGCATGGACGGGCAAAAATAATACACGGCCACGTCGCCTTCGTCCAAGACACGACACGAATTTCACGAATTCATACCAAATTGACCCAACGCTACGAGGTTCGTGACAATTCGTGTAATTCGTGTCTTAAATCCCGGCATGCCGATCGCGAAGAACGAGCGTCCAGCAATTGGAGTTATCGGTGGCAGCGGCCTGTACCAGATGGAGGAGTTACGTGATGCGAGTGAACTCAAAATGGATACGCCGTTTGGGCCGCCATCGGACACACTTGTTGGGGGAACATTAAGCGGGCGTCGGGTTTATTTTTTGCCGAGGCACGGCCGCGGTCATCGAATTTTGCCGCATGAAATTAACCATCGGGCCAATATCTACGCGCTCCGCTTGTTAAACGTTCGCTGGATCATCTCGGTAGCGGCAGTGGGCAGTTTGCAGGAAAAATATGCGCCACGTGATGTGGTCCTACCCGCGCAATTTTACGATCGCACGAGTCAGCGCGCGGCTCATACGTTTTTCGGTGATGGCATTGCGGCACACGTTGCATTTGCAGAGCCGATCAGTGCAAGCTTGCGGAAGCTTGTGGCTGAATCAGCCAGGTCTCTCGGAATCACCGTCCACAATGGCGGCACCTACGTGAATATGGACGGCCCGGCTTTTTCGACGCGCGCGGAATCGGAATTTAATCACCGCAACGGCTTTGACGTCATCGCGATGACCAATCTTCCGGAAGCAAAATTAGCTCGCGAATCGGAGATTGCGTTCGCAACCATGGCCATGATCACCGATTACGATTGTTGGAAGGTGGAAGAAGAACCAGTCTCGGCGCAGACCGTTCTCAGCCATTTACTAGCGAATGCAGCGACGGCGAAGAAAATCATTCTGAGCGTGGTCCCCCAAATACCGACGGAGCCGAACTGGCCGGAGCACTTCGCATTGGATACTGCGCTGGTGACTGACCGGAAACTTTGGCCGAAAGCAACGGTAGAAAAGCTGAGACCACTTTTGGAACGATTTCTGGGTGAATGAGAAATTGTAGGGCGTCTGCCGGCCACGCCGAAGCTGAGCGAAGGCGGGTGTCAGACGGCGTTTCGCGGAACGCTCTACAACTATTTCGCCCGGTTGTTCATTTTCTTAATCGCTTCACAAAGCGTGCGGATTTGATTTTCTTCGTGTGACGAGGTGACCGTAATGCGTAAACGGGCCGAGCCCCTTGCTACCGTTGGATAGCGAATCGCTGGGACAAGGAATCCTTCCCTTTTGAGTGCGGCGGCCAGATCCAGCGCCGCCTGCTCATCGCCTACGATCAAAGGGAAAATCGCGCTGCCGGAGTTTTCATTGAGTGTTAAGCGTTCGGCGTCGGGCATTGGGCGTTCGCTGCTGGTATCGCCACGTCCAACATTCAACGACAGCAAAAGCTTGCGTAGCAATCTGATTCTTTCCCAAAGCTGGAGCCTTCGTTTCTCTCCTTCTGTAGATGAAAGAAAATTCACTGCAGCTAGGGCAGCCGCGGCGATCGCGGGAGGCGGCGCGGTGGAATAAATGAAAGAGCGCGCACGATTAATTAGCCACTCGATCAGGTTTTGCGAGGCGCAGATGTAGCCGCCGCTTGCCCCGAGCGCCTTACTCAACGTGCCCATCTGGACATCGACGTCGTCACTCAACTTCTCCGCCACGGCCAAACCACGGCCATGCGGACCGATCACGCCCACCGCATGCGCTTCATCAAGCATTAAGAGCGCGTCGAACCGCTTTTTCAATTCGACGATTTCGCGCACCGGCGCGCGATCACCGTCCATCGAAAAGATAGACTCAGTCACAATCAGAACGCGCTTGCCTGCATGTTCGCGCCCAGTCCATTCCAGGTGACTCTCCAGTTTTTTCAGATTGTTGTGTGGAAAGATCCGCAGAATGGCGCCGCTCAGCTTTGCGGCGTCAATAAGGGACGCGTGGCAAAGTTTGTCGAGCAGGACAACATCATCTTTCGTAACCAGCGCTGGAATAGTGCCGAGCGCCGCGGCGTATCCGCTACTGAAATAAAGCGCAGCGTCAGTCCCCTTCCATTTCGCGAGCGCGCTTTCCAAACGCAGATGTGGCGATTGCGTCCCGCTAATCAGCCGCGAAGCGCCTGCGCCAACACCGAATTCATTGATGGCGTCGATTGCTGCGTTGCGCAGTCGAGAATCATTCGCAAGCCCGAGATAGTCGTTCGAGGAAAAGTTCAGAAGTCGACGGCCTTCAATTTCTATCTCCGGCGCCTGCGAACTGCTGATCTCGCGAAGATGCCGATCCAGCGAAGCCGCGCGGAGCGCCTCCAACTGCTTTACGAAGAGATCCTGCATCACAACGATTGAATTGCGACGCGAACCAATTGAGAATCACAAAATGAAAACGCGCTGCCTTGATCACATCGATTTGCGGGTGAAAGACATGCAGGTGGCAAGAAATTTCTACGGAAAATTCCTGCCGCAGCTTGGATTTGTTCACGAAAGCCCAGGTGAAGATTTCCATACTTTTTATGCTGCCGGTAGTGAGGGGCCACGGGAATTTTTTTGTTTTCAAGAGGATAAGACCCATCAGCCAAACGGCACGCGCATCGCGTTTTGGGCAGATACACGCGAGGAAGTAGATCGGCTGGCGAAGTTGGTACGCGAAGCAGGCGGCAAGACGCTTGAAGGGCCTGAGGTCTGCGCCGATTACAGTCCTGGCTACTACGCGTTTTTCTTCGAGGACCCGGACGGTAACAAGCTGGAGGTTTGCTGCCGGGAGAGTCCGGTGATTGCGGAATGATCGACTTTCGACGAAGAGTTGGTGAATGAGTAACCCGGCGCACGTTCCTGCGATTCTGCAGGAGCCGCGTCGCCATCGTTATCTCAAACTGATCGCGCTCTTCAAAATCGGCAAAGGCGTGCTGTTGCTGTTGCTTGGTGTTTCACTGCTTTTCCTCAACGCGCGCACCCGTTGGATGGATGCCATTTCGGATTGGACCGCGGATGAAATCTTGCTGGAGCACAGCAAGGGGGTCGCCTATTTGCTTCACAAACTGCAAGCGGTGCTTGCAGGCGGCACGCTGCGTGCCACCGGTCTTTTGGCGCTCTTTTATACGGCAGTTCTTTTTACCGAAGGAATCGGAGTGTATATGGAACAGCGCTGGGCGGAGTTACTGATGATTTTCGCAACTGGTGCGCTGATTCCACTTGAGGTCCGTCACCTTTGGCATCGGCCGGGTTTGGTGAGCGCGCTCATCCTACTGGTCAACTGTTTCATTGTCTGGTTCTTGTATCGCGTTCTCAAACGCGACAAACACAAGGAGCACGTCGCGCAGCCCCGCGAACTGGTCGAGACAGTGTAGAACAAATGATCTCTTTGTCCGCGCGGACACGCTCGACAGGGGAGCGAGGGGCGATTACTTCTAGCGGGAAACCTGGCATCTGCGTCCATGCGAAAGCCAAAAATTGATGACAAATTGACTTTGCAGGGGGATTTCGGAAAGACTGATGCAATCTGCGTCGAGGTGCTGGATAATCCCGCCACTGAGGAGGAGGGCATTCTACTTAAGGTGATGACCCGCGGGCGATTCGAACAAGGTCAGCAAGTCTGGATAGTTGATCGTGACGGATCAAAAGTCGGCGCCGCTGT
>WNFY01000763.1_pt1 | contig 29483 bp, 19 predicted proteins | sample 5400091 | NCBI WGS metagenome assembly WNFY01 (sample SAMN13153364, study PRJNA577476) | soil metagenome | isolation source: 60 cm soil or saprolite under grassland replicate 1 | place: USA:California | collected 2016-06-15 | reverse complement strand
CGATCGCCACCAGCAGTCCCTCGTCGGTCAGCTCGCGCACCGCACCTCCCTGCCAGGCCGCGTCCTCACTAAGGAGTTGGCCGCCGGCCTGCCAGTGTTACCACCCGGACTCGTCCCGGCAGCCCAGATGCGCGGTGCAAGACAGTCAGGACCTGCCCGGATGCGGCTCGGCGGGGAGGTGGGCGGCCGAGCCAGCCCCCAAGTTCGAGCCCACCCACACGGAGACAACCAGTCGAGACGACGGTCGCCCTCGTGGCATCATCGAACCCAACCTGTCACGCCGCCGTGCGGTCGATGCTTGCGGAGGCTGTGGGCAGTGTGTTGGGCACTACCAGTGACTGTGATGGGCAGCGGCTGCGTGGTCTGCCGGTCCGTCAACGACCCCGCCGTCAGCACACCTGCGGTCCGACGGTGACGAGACGCGCGGAAATGTCAGTGCTGTCGCGTAGCGTCCCGCACATGGACATGATCCTGATCCCCGGCTTCTGGCTGGACGGCTCGTCGTGGGACGAGGTGGCGCCAGCTCTGGAGAAGGCAGGCCACCGGGTGCGCGCGCTGACGCTGCCCGGCCTTGAGTCGGTCGAGGCCGAGCGCAGCGGCATCCGGCTGCGCGACCACGTCGAGGCGGTGGTCGCCGCAGTGGAGGAGGCTAACGGTCCGGTCGTGCTGGTCGGGCACTCCGGCGGCGGCGCGATCGGGTACGCGGCCGCTGACGCCAGACCCGAGCGGGTCGCCCGGCTGGTGTTCGTGGACTCCGGGCCGCTCGCCGCGGGGCGGGCGATCAACGACGAGCTACCTGTCGTGAACGGTGAGATCCCGCTGCCGGACTGGTCGCTGTTCGGGAAGGAGGATCTGCGCGATCTCGACGACGAGCTGCGGGAGGCGTTTCGGGCCCGGGCGGTGCCGGAACCCGCGGCGGTCGCGTACGACAAGCAGGTGCTTAATGACGAGCGGCGGTACGGTGTGCCGGCCGCGGTCATCGCGTGCGAGTTCTCCAGTGAGCAGCTGCGGGGCTGGATCGCCCAGGGGCATCCGTACGTGGCCGAGCTCGCCGCTATGCGCGCCGTCGAGTTCGTCGACCTGCCCACCGGCCACTGGCCGCAGTTCACGAAGCCGGCAGAGCTGGCGCGGTCGATCCTCGCGGCGGTCGACCGGAGCCGCGCGGGGGACCGGGGTTAGCCCGGGCATCTAGCGGTCGGTGTCGGGCTCCGCACGTTCGGCCGGGCCTGCTTGTGCGTGCGCGGGGTGGCCAGTCATCGAGGTGAAGTCGGCCAGCGCGGCCAAGGGGTTTCTGTCGAGCGGGTGTGATGTCTACATGCACACAGGTCCTCGTGTCGAATTTCCGGACATGGATCGGGAGGAGGCTGTGGATCTCGCCAACACGCTGGGAGCTGACGCGTCCACCTCCTGATATCCGTGATCCGCTTCTGGTCGCGCTGCTATCGGTGTGATCTCGCCGCGACAGGTGTCAACGGCACCTTGATCAGGTAACCGCTCACGCCGCGATGGGACACCTGGCAAGCTCACGTAGGGTGACGGTATGAACGCGCACGTCCCCGATGCCTTGGCCCCGCGAAGCTGTCACGCTCGCGACTTGTCAGTGCTGATCGGATTCCTCGCAGTGATCGAAGGCGAGCGTCGGTGCGGCGGCTGGTCGGCCGGTTCGACGAGCCCGGCCTCATAGCAGACCCGCAGCTGCCCGGCTCGAGCGCGTGGGACCTGGCGCTGCGGCTGGCCGCGCACGACCTGGCGGCCTCCGCCCGGCACTGCTGTACCCGCTCAACCCGCGGCCGCCGGTGACCACAGGTACGGCGCGCTGCGCGCGGCGCTCGACTCCGAGGTGGTCCCGCGCTTACCGGACCGAGCTGCTCACCTGCATCGGGCTGGCCGCCACGCCGACGTCCGCCGACGTCGTCGCGGCCCGCCACCCGCCTCGTGGCTGGCGTGACCGATCTTCTCCGGTCGCACGTCGACACGTGCGCCGACCTGCTGCCAGCCGACAACTGGCAAGCCTGGCCGACGGGAGCCTCCGCCGGCATGTCGAGTACGCGCTCGGCGATTGACCGCGAAGCACCGCGGTGCGGCCCTGGTGACGGGTCATGTTTCCGGGGCCGCAACCGTCACATCAGAACCGTCGCATCAGAGCTGGGGCTGCTGCCGGGGGCGTCACCCGTCATCGCGATCCAGTTGGATGCTCCACACGCTGCGGCCGTAGGTGGCCGCGTAGAGGGTGTTCGTCGCGGCCTGGTATTCCAGGTCGTTGACCGGCGCGCGCGGAAGTCCCCGGCCGAGCCGAAGCCACTGGACCGACGGGTTCTGGCTGCCGGCCTTGGCCACATTGGCGGTGAAGACGCCGAGGTCGCTGGCCACGAAGACCCGGTTCGGGTTGAGCGGGTCGACGACGACGTCCTGGGTGGGGGCGAACGGCAGGTTGCCGCTGATGTCGGTCCAGTGCGCACCTGCGTCGATGGTCCGCAGCACGTGCGCGTTGTTGTCCGCGTTGCGCAGCCCCGAGTAGGTCACGTAGCCCACGTTCGCGTTGGTCGGGTCGACGGCCACCCGGGTGACCCACCGGCTGGGCAAAGCGGGATCGGTGAGGCGGGTCCAGGTCGCGCCGCCGTTGCGGGTCGACCAGAGCCAACCGTCATCGGTGCCGGCGTAGATGACGTTCGGATTGGTTTTCGCTGCTGCGACCGTGGTGATGGTGCCGAACGGATAGGCCGGATCGGTGCCGGAGGCCGGGTTGCTGAGGCTCGGGCTGATCACGCTGAATGTCACCGCCTGGTCGACGGAACGGTTGAGCAGGTTTCCGCCGTAGTAGACGGTCGAAGGTGTCGTCGGGTCGAGCACCACCGGGGTCTGCCAGTTGCGGCGGTCGGACGTCGTCGCGTTGGTGAAACGGGTGCTGTTGTTGCCGGCGTTCACCGATCGCGCGCACACGCCGAACTGCGAACAGGCGTAGACGTTGTTCTGGTTGCTGGGATCGATGACGGTGTAGAGGCCGTCACCACAGCCACCGTATGACCCCCAGGCGCCGGTGACCGCGCCGGCGGAGTTCCAGGAGCGCAGGCACCCGTTGTCCTGGGTACCGCCCACCACCCGGGCCGGGTCCTGCTCGCTGGCGTCTACCGTGTAGAACTGGCTCCACGGCTCGTTGAGCGCCTCGGTCCAGGTGCCGCTAGCAGCGTTGCCGGCCGACCGGTAGAACCCGCCGTCGTTGCCCTCGTAGGCACGGCCGGGCGCCGTCGGGTCCCAGGCCATCGCGTGATGGTCGACGTGCAGGTTGGTCACGTTGGCCCAGGTCGCTCCCCCGTCCGGGGACGAGCGCAGGCTGACGCCGGCGACGAACAAACGGTCCGGGTTCACTGGGTCGACCCAGATCTTCGACGTCCAGACGGTATCGCCGCCCGGGTTGGCCGGGCTCATGGTCTGGAACGTCGCCGCACCGTCGTCGGAGCGGTAGAAGCCGCGGAACCCGCGCTGGGTCGGGCCCGCTCCCGATTCGGCCTGCGACCAGTTGCCGGTGGTCACGTAGACGCGGTTGGGGTTGCCGGGCGCGAACGCAACGCCCATGCGTGCCTGGGCCGTCGTGGTCGTGCTGGTGCTCGACGCGAACCCGATGGTGTCGCCCTGGGTGAACGAGGTGATCCGGTCGTTCTCCAGCCGGGTCCAGCTGGCTCCGCCGTCCGTGGTCAGGTACAGGCCGGTTCCCGGCCCGGCATAGCAGCGGCACAGCCATTCCCGATGGTGGTCCCACATGGGGACGATGAGCTTGTCCGGGTTGGACGGATCCATCGCGATGTCGGTCGCGCCGGTGAAGCCGTTGACACCTTCGAGGACCCGAGTCCAGGTGCTGCCGTAGTCGGTCGACTTGTACAAGCCGCGGATACCGCCCTCGGCGAACAGTGAGCCACCCGAGGCGACGTAGACGACGCTGGGGTTCTGCGGGTTGAACCTGATCGCGCCGATGGTGCTCGAGCCGTCCAACCCAACGCGTGTCCAGGTGGCTCCCTGGTCGGTCGACCGGTACAGGCCGTCGCCGCCGTAGCTCAGGCTGCCGCCGCCAGGGTTGACCTCCCCGGTGCCGACCCAGACGTCTCCGTTGGGCGCGACCGTGACCGCGCCCAAGGACTGGGGGAACGTGTCCGGCCACGCCTTGGTCATGCTCAGACCGCCGTCGGTGCTCTTCCACAGGCCGGCGGTGGCCACCGCCACGTAGACCTGACCGGGATGGGTGGCGTCCGGCGCGATGTCGGTCACCCGGCCACCCACGTTCGACGGGCCCACGAAGGCCCAGTTGGGGTTGACCAGGCCGCGCAGATCCTCGGGGATCGCGGCGGCCTGCTGGTTGGCCAGGTCGACGTCGGCGGGGGTGATGACGTCGCCGGGGATCTGCCGCGAGTCGAGGTAGCCGTCGCGGAGGCCGGTATCCTCCTCGTCGGCGCCCTCGCAGTTGGTCCCGAACTCCGGGTCGGTGGCATCACACGCCGGGATGTCGCCCGGTTCCTCCGTCGCGAGTGCCGGCACCGGTCCCTGCAACGAGACCGCCAGCATGAACGGCACGACCACCGCCAGGAGCCGTTTCATGTGCATTCCTCCGTACCGCGGGCCTGACCGGCACGAACACAGCGGATGGGAGGATCGGCCGGAAAGGCCATGCATCGTGGGCCAGGCCAGCCTAGTACGGGTGGGAAGTGCGCCCGCCGGGCAATGATCAACCACCCTGTCACGCCGCGATTCGCGCACTGGATCACGGGGTGGGTACAGGGCTGTTGAAAGCGACCTGTAGCGGGCGGGGTGCCAGGCGCTGGATCTTTGTGTGGCGGTGCCGGCGCGACTTCCGCCGGGTGGGGCAGACATCAGTGGTCGTGGGCGATGCCGTAGTCCAGTCTTCTGCGCTCGACTCGCCGCGGTCGCAGGCCGGGCAGCCAGGAGGAGACGAGCGTGCCCGACTCGCCAACCGTCGTTTGCTGCGCGTCGGCGACGTCGATGATCCGTGACCGGAGCAGCCGGTTGCCGCGGTAGATCGATTCGACTTCATACTCGCCGCGCAGCACGGCGGCGGTGGCGTCTACCACGATGGTGGTCCATGGCCGGCTCGGGGTGGCGTCAGCGGCGTAGATGTGTTCGTGCGTCTTCAGCCAGCACACGATGGCCTCATCGGGTCCGACCACCACGTCGATGCCTGCGGCCGGGTCCAGCCGATGCCGTAGATGGATCTCCACCGCGCGCGGCAGCGTCCAGCCGTGTCCGATGGACCTGACCCGGCTGCCGGCCGGGTCGAGTTGGCTCGGGTGGAGGGCGTCGAGCATCCGGACGATCTGAGCGAGTACCGTGCGCGCCGCGTCGGGCGCGTCGGTGAGCTCGACGCTGCCGAACCAGCGGCGCACGTCTGCAGAGATGTCGCCCGTCACATCCCTGACGATCGCCGATAGGCGATCGGGGGATCGCGCCGGTCCGCACCGGCACCTCGGCTGACTCTTGATCAGGTAAGCGCATCCGCCGCCGTCCGGTCGAAGCTGGTTGACAGTCACGCAGTGAGGTTGGGCACTGTGCGTGACGGCGTAGGCCGGCCGGCCTGCGGCTGCCCGGCACCGACCGTGCCGATGTCAGTGCATCCGATCCACGGGAGCCGTGCGGCGAGGTGCGGCTTGTCAGCGGCGGCCGAATCTGGGATCCAGTTTTCACCGCAGACGACAACCACTGCAGCAGCGGTGGGCATGTGCGGTCACGCGAGCTCTCGGTAGTTCGGCGGGTGCCGGCCGGTGACGGTTGCGCGCACTCCGCGTTGGCGCTGGCGGGAGGCCTGAATACCGCGAGCGTTGAGGTCCGCGAGGACGAACGCCAGCGAATCTTCCAGGTTGGTAATAGCGTTGGCTGTCTGAGTCCGTTCGCTTGCTAGATCGCGGAGAGCCTGTACGAGTTCGAGTTTCTCACGAACGAAGGCGACCGCATTCAGGACGGCGAAGTCCATCGATTCGTACTCCGAGGTTCCGTCTGACAGACGGGATAGCATCCGGTATATCTCCGCGATCCGGAGACGTACCGGTATGGCGGTCGTCCGAAATCGAGCATCGGATTCGGCGTAGGCGAGCTGGTCGATGTCGGACAGTAGATCCGCCGCCTGATCCCGGAGACTCTCGGTCAACCGAATCTGGTCGCCGCCCATCGGTAGTGCGAAGTCGGTGGCTGCGCGCTTCTCAGGGCTTACGAATGGCAACACGCTCGCTGACGATGTCGACAGGTCCTTCGTGGTGTTGGATGGTCGGGCCGCACGATAGGCGGTCTTCAACTGCGACCAGTCGGGATTATTGCCCAACTTCGGATCGAGTACCTCGAAAACCCGCTCCATTCCACGTCGGATGTCGGCCGCCTTGAGTATTTCGTTCCAGTAGACCCGTGGACCGCTATCATAGTGGATGGTCTGGTTACGAATATCCATGTCGTCTACCAGGACCCACCTACCCCACCCACCCACGGATACGGCAGTAGATCCAAGGTGATCCTGCGTGAGCAGTACGTGTTGGACCCGGACGGCACTGGTGTGACGGCCTCGCAGCTGGCCGTCGCCCCGCCGCGCGGACCGGCACCTAGCTGGAGGGACCGAGCCGCCTGATCACCTCGCCCAGCTCCGCGCGCAGCCGGCGCGCCTCCTGTTTCTCGGCGCCGAGACGGGTGGCGAACTCCCAGTCCTCCACCGCCTCGATCACCTCGTTCACCGAGCCGGCCAAGAGCAGTAGTTGCGCGCGCGACAGCGTGAGTACCACGCGGTCGCCGTCCGCCTGCGCATCCACAAAGGTCTCCCTCAGTGCAGTCCAAGGAAGTAGGCGTAACCATCCCTGGGGACGAACGCTGTCCCACCGTCAACGACCCCCGGGTTCCGGATCACCACGACACCACCGCGCCAGTACGCCGTACGACCGCCCGACAACCCCCGCGGCTCACCGTTGATGATGACATCCTCGATCACCTGAGCGAACTCGGCACGCGTTCGGACACCGGGGAACTCGCCCTGTTCGACCACGTGCTTCACGAAGGCATGCCCGCCGGAGATCTCCTCGGCGGCAAGCTGCGCCCGCAGCCGTGCAGCGCCCGCCGCGCTCGACGCGATCCTGTCGCCCGCCGCGGCTGCGGCCTGGCGGGCCTCGGCGCGTGCCGCGGCTTCGGCGGCGGCCCGCGCTTCGGCTTCGGCGGCGGCACGTGCCGCGGCGGCGGCTGCGGCACGGGCGAGGTAGGCGCGGGCGGCGGCCGCGATGCCGAGGATGGCGGGCAGCACCCACCTGCCGAGGAACTCCCCGATGCGGTAGCCCCGGCTATTCGGGTCGCCGCCGAGCGGGACGTGGATCTGGGTCTTCTGCTCGACCTGGGCAGGGATGTCCTGCTGGGCGGCCTGGATGCAGCCTTCGGCTCCGGTAGGTCCACCCATGGAGGGGCAGGCCATGCCGGCGCCGGCGAGCAGGGTGTTGGAGACGATGCCGCGGACCGGCTCGATGAAGTCGTTGACGGTGACGTCGACCGCACCGTTGAACACGTTGCAGGCGCTCTGCAGCCAGGACGCGATGCAGTGTCCGTCCAGCTCGATGTTGCTGATCGGGTTGCCGCCGCCGAAGGTGTACCGGCTGCCGGTGAACGGGTCGTCCGCGAGTTGCTGGTCGTCCAGCGCCCCGTTGTACATATCCCGGGTGAGGAACTGGTTCAGGCCCGGGCTGTAGTCCCGGAAGCCCATGTCGTAGCCGCCGGGCCCGTCGAAGCGGTCGGCGTTGAACCGGTAGGCATTGTACGGCGGGGAGCCGGCAGGCTGCGCACCGGGCTTGTCGGCACCACTGAACTGAGTGGTGTCGTCCTGACCATAGGCGGTGTAGCCGTAGGTGGCGGTGGTGCCGCCGGTCTGGCCGGTGACGGCCTCCACATCGGAGTGGTCGTTGTAGCTGTAGTACCCGTTGGTGGTGGTGCCGTCGCTGTTGTGCCTGGTCTGGGACAGCCGCTCCCCGGACAGCGCGTACTGATAGGTCTTGGTGACGCTGCCGCCGGATCGCTCGTCGACCAGTTCGCTTGACAGTGCCAGGTAGTCGTAGCTGGTCGTCTTGGCCGAGCCGGTGCCCGCGTTCGTGGTCTGGCTCGTCGTGCGGGCGAGCGGGTCGTACGTGTAGCTGGTCGTGGCAAAGCTGGCACCCGCGTACTGGCGCACTGAAGTGATCTTGTCGAAGCCGTCGTAGCTGTAGGCGGCGGTAGGGTTGCCCGCGGTGCTGATCGTGTCCAGCCGGCCGAACGGGTCGTAGTTGTAGGCGGATGTGACACCTGCGGTGACCGCGGTGAGCAGCCGGTTACGGTCGAAGTTGAAGGTCGTCGCGATGTTGTTAACGGTCTGCGACGTGACGTTGTCGTTGGCGTCGTGCGCATACCTCTCGGTGACCGTGCCGTCCTTGGTGACCTGCGCGATGCGGTCCCGCGGGTCGTAGCTGTAGGCCAGCGTGTGGGCCAGGTACGCCGCGTTGTCATCGGCGTTCATCAGCTTCTCGACGTCCCGGGTCTTGTTCCCGTTCGGGTCGTACCCGTAGGTGTGGCCGGCGACCACCGTGCCGTCTGGCTTGTCCTCGGTCTGGGTCAGTGGGAGACCGTCGGCGAAGTAGGTGTCGGTCACGGTGTTGCTGTTGCCCTTCACCTCGGTGGCCACCTGGCCGGCCGGGGTGTAGGTGTAGCTGGTCACCTTCGGGGAGGGGTCGGTGGCCGACTCGGCGTTGGTCACCCTGGCCAGCAGGCCACGGGTGTCGTAGGTGAAGGTCGAGGTCGCGGCATCATGCCCTTGGGTGAGCACGTCACCGGCGGCGTCGTAGCCGAACGTGCTGGCGTGCTTGGTCGTTCCCGACGCCTGCTCCTGGACATCGGTGACCTGGTCGATTCCGTCGTACGTCACCACGTAGTCGGTGATGGTGGCGTCCGGGCTGGAGTCCGTTATCGAGGTCAGGTTGCCGTTCGGGTCGTAGGAGTACGCGAAGTGGTGGTGGGCGGTGTTGGTGTCCGCGGAGTTGTCCCGGACCGCCTTCACCGCGTCCGCGACGACGGTGCCGCCGGCGTTCTGGGTCAGCGTGACCTTCTGCCCGGTGCCGTTCTGGGTGAACGCCCACTTGCCGAGGCTGACCCAGGTCCCGGCGCCGGTGGTCTGGTTCACCGCCACCGTGGCGGTCCCGCCGCTGAAGCCCACCTTGTAGGAGGCGGCGGTGGCGGCGCTGGACACCGCCGGGTACTTGACGTAGACGGTGTAGTTGCCGTCCTGCGGGATGTCCAGGGTCCAGCCAAACGCGTCCGTGCCGCTGCCGGCCGCGTGGGTCTGGTAGTTGTAGCCCTGATAGTTCGAGCCGGCGTTGCTGGGGGTCCAGGTGCCGGTTGCGGAGGTGTTCTGGAAGTCGGAGTTGTCGACCAGCTCGACGGCGAGCCCGGTCGGCACCCCGTCATCGGCCCGAGTGGACAGTTTCCCGTCCGGATAGAAGCCCCAGGTCATCGCGCGGGACGACGACCCGCCGGCGGACGTGATCGTGCGGGCGGTCTGCTCGCCGAGGTTGTTGTAGTCGTAGTTGGTGGTGATGTCCCACGGGTCGGTCGAGGTCTTGCCCCAGCCGTTGTCGAAATAGGCGTAGCTGGTGACGTTGCGCAGGCTCTGCCCGTTGGACGGCGGCGCCGAGACGCTGGCTACCCGCCCGGCCGGGTCGTAGGAGTAGTCGGTCTCGGCAGGAGTGTTGTAGACCGGGTCGGCCGGATCGTAGCCGGACAACCGGGCGCTCACCCGATTCACCGGGTCGAACTGGGTGACCCAGGTGAACGCGCAGTTCTGGGTGCACGCATTTGTCACTCCGGCGGCGACCCCGCGCGGGGTGACCACCCTGGTGCGGTTGCCGACCTGGTCGTAGGCGTACTGCGTGGTGTCGTAGACGATGCTGTTACCGGAGGTGTCGTGCGGCACCATCTTCTGCGTCAGGTCGCCCCTGGGGTCCAGCGTCAGCAGCGTCGTGCTGCCGTTCTGGTCGGTGGTCGAGCTGACCAGGCCGTCCAGGTCGTAGGACTTGCTGGTCGTATGGTTCGCCGGATCGGTGGTCACCCTCAGCCGGTGGTCCAGGTCGTAGCTGTACTTGGTGACATGGGTCAGCGGATCGGTCACGATGGTGGGGTTGCCGACGTCGTCATAGGCGTAGCCGGTGGTGGCGTTTGCGGCGTTGGTCTGCGAGGTCAGCTCGTCGATCGCGTCATAGGCGAACGTCGTGGTGAAGGACCCGGAACCGCCGCCGACGTTGCCGTCCGGCTCGGTCCTGGAGATCACGTTGCCGACAGGGTCGTAGCTGTAGGTGGTCTTCCGCTGCGGTGACGTGCTGGTGTCTGGGGGCGCGAATCCGGCGGTCTTCTCGTCGTTGTTGTCGTAGCTGTAGGTGGTGACCGCGCCGTTGGCGGCGGCGGTTTGGGTGGTGTTGTCGTCGCCGTCGTAGACCGGCGCCGGGGTGGTGATGTAGACGCCCGCGGCCTGGTCCTTGGGTGCTACGTGCTGCCCGGGCCGGCCGAAGACGTCGTAGGCCTGCGTGGTGGCGTGCTGCAGCGGGTCGGTGATCTGGGTGACGTTGCCGCGCACGTCGTAGCCGAAGGTGGTGGCCTTCGCAAGCGCGTCGGTGATGGTCTGCGGGTAGCCGTTCGGGTCGTAGTTGGAATATGTGGTGGGATTGCCGTCGGCGTCGGTGGCGGTAGTGAGCTGCCCGACCGAGTCGTAGGCGTATGTGGTGGTGTAGTCGCCGGCGGTGGAGGTGGCGTTGCCGTCCGGGTCGGTGACCGTGGTGAGGTCGCCGTTGGTGTCGTATCCGAAGGTCCACAGCCGCTGCTGCGGGGTCAGCTTCGAGATCAGGTCGGCGATGTGACCGTTCAGGCCGGTCTGGTAGGTGTATGTGGTGGAAGCGGTACCGTTCTTGTTCGCCTCAGCGTCCTTAGTAGACAGCAGGTAGCCGGTGTTCTGATCGTGGGTCCAGGTGGTGACCGCCCCGTTGTTCTCGGTCAGGCTGTTGACGTTGTTGTCGCCGTCCCAGGCCACCCTGGTGACCTGGCCCTTGGCGTTGGTCGCCTGCACCGGCCGGCCGGTCGGGTCCATCAGGTAGGTGGACGAGTGGCTGTTCTGGTCGGTGACGGTGGTTTGGATCTGCCCGCCGCCGGGCTGGGTGTAGCCGAAACCCACGGTGCCGCCGCGGCGGTCGGTGATGGTCTGCAGGCTCCACTTGAACTTCGGGTCGACCGGCGCGGTGTAGTAGGCCAGCGAGGTGGCGTGGGCGCGGGGGTCGGTGACCGAGACCAGCTTGACGTTCTTGTTGCCCTGGGTCATGTCGTAGCCGAACTTGAACGTCTTGGCCAGTGGCGACCCGTCGCCGTCGGTCATCTGCGCCATCAGGCCCTGCACGGTGTACAGCAGGGTGATCGTCCGGCCGGAGATGTCGGTGATCGACTTGACCTGGTCGATGATCTGCGGGTCGGTCAGGTTCGTGCCCGAGGCCACGTTCCCGTTGCCGTCTATGTAGTTGTAGTTGTCGCCCTTGGCGTAGTAGGACAGGGCGAGTGTCTGCCGGCCGGCCGGGTCGGTGATGTAGGCCAGGAACTTCACCGGCTTGTTCCAGGACTTGCGCTGGCTGTAGGTGAAGTCGGCCTCGTTGCCGTTGCGGTCGACCACCGCGGACTGGTAGCCCTGGCAGTCGAAGTAGAACTGGGTGCGGTCCGGGCGGGTCAGCAGCCAGGCCCGTAGGTTGGCCGTCTTGCCGGACGGGTCGCACGACCCGACCTGCTGCAGGTACTCGTGCACCCCGGGCGGGGACAGCCACTGGCCGGTGGTGGCGTCCCAGGTGAACCAGTGCCCGGTGCCGTCCCCGTCAGTCAACGTGACCCGGGTCGGGTTCGGGTTCGGGTGGAAGTCCAGCGCGGTGCCCAGCCGCATCAGCGTGGAGGTTTGCAGCGACCAGCCGAACCCCATCGCCGAGTTCGAGGTGTCCATCGAGTTGTAGGCCATCCGCACGAACGTGGCGAACCCGCGGGACGGGTTGGACAACGCGTTGTAGGACCAGACCACGTTGCCGGTGTCGGCGTTGTTCAGCAGCGCCGACCCGGACCCGGTGCCCACCCCGGTGTACTGGTAGAACCTCTCCAGCCCGATCAGGTCCGAGCCGGGCTGCTCCACATGCGCGGGCTGGGTCAGCGGCGCGACCGTCGGCACCCCCGGCGTGGCCCCGGACAGCCAGGTGCCGGTGGTCTTGTCGTACAGGTCCCAACCCAGGTCGTACGCGGTGCGGGTGCTGCCGCTGCCGGAGTTGTCCGGGGTCTTCACCGCCGCCGGAATGGTGGCGGTGCCGCCGGGGGCGATGTCGGCGGGCAGCGCGGTCTGCGCCTGGTTGGCGCTGCTGGTCACGTCGGTGCCGTCGGGCAGCGTCCAGTGGTAGGACGGCGCCCAGTCCGCCGAGCCCAGTGTGGTCCCGGTGGTGTTGGTCACGGTGACCGGCACGGTGTAGCTGGATGCGGCGGCCAGCCGGTCGGGCATCCCGGGCACGTAGTAGGGGTCCTCCGGGACGGTGTCCAGGTAGATCACCACAAGCTCGGGCCGCAGGTTGGGCTCCTGCGCGCTGCGGTTGAGGAACAGCTCCCGCTCCTGCGGGCCGCTGGTCGTCTCCCCGGACAGCCTCACCAGCAGGCCATGCTCGCTGGACGGCGTGCCGACCCAGCCTTGCACGACCGAGGTGACCGGCCATTCCTGCCGGTTCGGGTCACTGCTCAGCCCGGACACCGTCCCCGCGACCGTGGCGGAGTACCCGCCGCCGGGGGTGGTCCACGCCGTGGTCGACGACGCGTTGTTCCAGGTGGCGGTCGCCGCGTCGAAGTTCTGGGTCAGCGCGTGCGCCTCGTAGGTGGCCGACCCGCCGCCGGTGTTGGCGTTGAACCAGCCCCACAGCTTCAGCTCCGCGTCGGTCACCGTCGCGCCCGCCGGGACGCCGGCCGAGGCCATCGTCGGATAGTTCACCACCGTCCGGGTCACCCCGTAGGTGGAGGAGTTGTTGCCCACGCTCAGCCACGGCTGCCCGGCGAGCTGCTGCTCGTTGGTGGTCGGCTGCGCCTTGGACAGCGTCGTCGCCCCGGACGCGTTGATGATCTTTATCGTGTAGCCGGCCTTGGGCAGCCGGACCAGTTGCACCGGGCCCGCCACCACCCGCCCGTCCTGGGTCTTGGCCGCGAGCATGTAGTAGAAGGCGTTGCCGAACGGGTCGGTCGAGTCCGCCGGGGTGGGGATGTTGGTCGTGTCGGAGAAGCTCGTCGTCCCCGCCGGCACCGGCGACACCAGGGTCGACGCGGTCGGGGTGAACGCCTGGAAGACGCTGCGGTGCACCTGGTACTCGGCCAGGTCGTCCCCCGGGTTGTGCCCGGAGTCGGGTCGACGTAGGCCGGCCAAGACAGGTCCGCGCCGGTCGCGTGGATCGTGGTGATCTGGTTCAGCCGCACCCCCGGCCGGCCGTAGGTGATCACCAGCTGCGGGTAGGTCGCGGTCTCACCCTGGTAGGCGTACCGGGACGCCTCATACCGCGGCCCACCCAGATTCAGCGTGCCCTCGCTGGCGGACTTCACCACGAACCCGTAGTTCGGGCTCGACCCGGACACCCACGACTGCACGATGTTCCGGACCGGGAACGTGTGCCAGATGTTGGAGGCGGCGGGATTCCACACCGTCGAACCCCACACGTCGTACCGGGTCGCGTCGGCGATCACCCTGGTCGTCGCGGTCGCCGGGCCGTCCCCCAGCACCACCTTCCCCGCCGTGCCGGCCACGAACGGCTGCGAACCCAGCGTCGTCCACACCCCGCCGGAACCCGACTGCTCGTTGACCGTGTACGCATGCGACCCGCCGTTGTAGTACACGGTGAACGGGGCATTCGTCGCCGCGGTCGACGTGGCCACATAGTGCGCCGCCACCGAATACGTGCCGGTCTCGGTCAGCGACGGAACCCAGGTGAACGTGTTACCGGCGACCGAGTCCTGGTTGTACCGGTAGCCGCCGTTGGTCGCCGCGGAGCTCGTCGCCGTCGGCCAGGAGCCGCTCGCGGTGGCGTGGGCGGTGTCGGAGTCGTCCACGACCACCTCGTTCAGGCCCTCCTGGCCCACGTTGCCGCTCGCGTTCGACCACGTCGCCGTCGACGCATCCCACCCCGCAGTCGCCTGGTGCGCCTCGATCGTCTGGTTCGACGAACCCGACCCGAAGTTCTGGTCGTAGTACAGCCGAAGATCCGCCGAATCGATCTGCGTGCCGGTGGGCACCGCGGTCAGTGGGAACTTCAGCAGCGAACGGACCGCCCCCGCCGAGGTCGTGCCGACCGACAGCCGCCAGCTCGAGTTGTAGTTCGCCGACGGCGTGTCGGCCTCGATGAACGTGTTCTGCGCGGTGCTCGGGGTCGGCGCGACCACGATCGTCGGGTCGATCACCACCGGGAACGCCCGGCTCGCCTGGTGCAGCCACCCGCGTCGGCCGTCACCGTCACCCGCAGCGTCCCCGTGGCGGCGTCCCAGCTCGCCCGCTGGCCGACCTTCGGGCTCCACGACACCCCATACGGCGAGGACGCTTCCGCCCGACTGTCGGTCATGAACGGCCTGGGCAGCACCAGCACTGGCGGGCCGCCCACCCCGTCCCGGGAGAACGCGATCGACCCCTCCGGCCGCTGCCACGGCACCAGGCCGCCGCCCACCCTGATCGTGTACGAGAAAGAAGAAGCCGCAGCCGCCGACGCCAGCGTGATGCTCTCCTTCAGCGCGGTCGGCGTCACCTGGTACGACAGGGCAGCGCCCGCCGCCACATCCCGATAGGTCACGGTGTTCCCGGCCACCTCGGGTCGGCCCGCGCGCCCGCCGTCCACGCCGACGGCCAGCCACCCCCCGCCTGGCACCTCGAACCGCACCAGCCGGCCGGCCGCGTCCCCGAAGAACGTGCGGAACGTGTTCGACACGTCGCCGTAGCCGTAGCCCGCCACCGCCGTGGAGGGCCGCACCGTGGTGTCGATCGGCTGCCACGCCCCGGTGGCGTCCCGGTAATTCACCGGGACCGCGGAGACCTCCGCCTGCACCCGCCCGTCCGACAGCAGATAGGCCCGGCTGAACGCGTTGCGCTGGGCGGTCAGCTCCCGCACCCGTCGGGGCACCGCCGCCGCCTGCCGCGGCGGCACGCCGGCCGACGGCAGCCCGCCGGCCGCGATCTGCCGCGACTTCGGCACCGGCGACCCGTCGAACCAGCCACGCGGATCCCACCATGCGTGGTGCGCGATCGACCCGCTCGACCCGGCCGCAAGCACACCCGCCGGCCGCGCCGCCGGTCCGCTCGGCAACGCCACCGGCTGCACCGCGCCGACCACCAGAGCCGGCACGGTCACCAGCACCACCAGCCGGACCCGCCGCAGCACACGGAAGCTCCGTCGAGGACCCACCGCCACCACCCCCACCCCAAGCGCCACATACAGCACAGATCATCAGGAAGGGCCATCAGCACGGCTCTTGCAGGACGATCGGCCGTGCGAGTCTCGCGGGGACGCAAACACCATCGATACCCGCCGATCGGGTGATCCTGACCGATACGGACAGTCATCGCAAAGCAGGACCATCGTCCCCCCGAGATGCCTTTGCCGAACCGGTAGACCGCGACAAGCCGCTCGGGAAATTCCGCCGTTCGAGCGTCGGCAGCCGCGGAAGACTCCGGACGGCTTCACCGGGTTCGCCGTCCACCTGGCCAACCATGACGTCATGCTCTGGGCAGTGTCGCGGGCTCCGCTGGCGAGACCGCGCACGTACAAGCAGCGGATGGGCAGGAGCTTCCCGTAGGCGCCGTCATACGGCGGCGACTTCAACCACCACTTCCAAGCCAGCTACAGCCAGGAGCGGCAGTCGGGAGTCGCCGCATGAAACTACCGCTCGTTCGAGCCGAGGTCGGCTCCGGAGGCCGGCAACCAGCGGCCACTGGCCGAGTGGGCAGCCACGACCGGCACCGTTGAGCGACCTACGCACAGGAGGCTCCCGGGATGAGCGCGTTCGCGCTCGACGACGGCGTCGTCCGCCACACCTACCCGACCTGTGCACGCGGCCTCGACGGTCTCTGGGGCATGTGCCAGTGGCTCGAGGCAACGCGAGGGCACAGCGAGGCACGCCTCCCGACGCCCCTCTCAACTGATTCGGTCGCCACGACGAGTACGACACCCACTGACCTGTGCCGACGAAGGCGACACCGATCTCGCCGGCCAACGACTGGCTCCCAGGTCGACGCTCGGTCAACGGCGTAGGCCGATTCGCGACGGTGGCTGCGCACGGTCTCGCTCGTCCTCGCGCCGTGAGCCAGCCTCGTGATCAAGTACCCGCTCACGCCGCCCATCGGTTGCGGCTGCCAGCAGTCTGGGGGCGGGTTGTTGACCACCGTCGGTGACGGCTTGCGGCGCCTCGAACGGTCCGGCCGGCCGGTCGGCTCAGTCTTGCCCGCCAGCGCGACACCGGCTCGACGCTTGGGGGTGTGCCTTCGGGACGGCGTGGAGTGCGGCCAGGCCGATGACCTCCCCGTCGCTGCCACTTCGGGTGGCGAGGATCGGCAGCAGCGGCCCTGGACCCGTAGCCGCCGTCCGCCACCCGGGCCCCGGGACCGATGACAGCAACCGGCCACAACTCCACCGCAGTGGCGAGCGCCTGCGCGGCGGCCAAGGCCGACCCCGGGCTGGGACAGAAATCGGTGGAGGACGGCGCCGGATCGTTCGACCATGCCCAGGTGAACCCAGCCGACCGCGAGGCGCCAGTTCCAGCCCGGTGGACGAACTCGACCGTCTACAGTCAGGAGATGCGGGTCGAAGTTGACGGCGAACTCTTCGTCATCTCAATTCGTCCAGACCGACCCGGGCAGTACGACTTCTCCTGGGTCTCCGGGCCGAACCCCGGCTACGGGTTCAGCTCGAGCACTTCCGAGGATGGGTCCCTGACGGACGCTCAGGTGAGGGCGGCGATCCGCGGGTTCCTTGCTCAGATCGATCCCAACACTGGCTTCATCGAATAGGACGCACCGCATTGCCGGCGGGACGCGCGCTCTCGCCGCGTGGCGGTCGGCGGTTGCCGGTGGTCGGGCAGTCGAGGTCTGTACGGTCGGTGCTCGGGGCAGCGGCGCGGCTGGGCTCGCATGGGTTGGCTCGCCTGCCCGAGCTGCCTCGGTGAGCGGGGCGGTGCCGCCGGCCGCCGGTCGACGAGGATGGTCGGGTGATTGTCGACCTGTCGCATCCGATCGTGGCCGAGATGGCCATGTTTCCGGGTCTGGCTGGGCCGCGGCTGGAGACCGTCGTCTCCCGGGCGGAGTCGGCCGCCGGGCTGGCCGGCGGCGCGTCGTTCGAGATCGACGCGGTGACCCTGGTCGGGAACACCGGCACCTACCTGGACGCGCCGTATCACTTCCACGCCGACCGGGCCGACATCGCCGGGCTGCCGCTGCAGCGGCTGTCAACGTGCCGATCGTGGTGGTCCGGGCCTATGGCCGGCCGGCGGTCGGCCCGGCGACCTCGGCGACCCGGGCCGGCTGTGGGGCCGGGCGGTGCTGGTGCACACCGGCTGGGCCCGGTACTGGGGCACTCCCCGCTACCTGGACGCCGACTGCCCGCACCTGAGCGCCGACGCGGTCGACGCGCTGATCGACGCGAACCCGGCGGTGGTCGGCATCGACTCGCTCAACGTCGACGACCCGAGCGACCCGCGTCGGCCAGCGTATCACCGGCTGCTCGGCGCGGATATCCCGATCATCGAGCACCTGACCAACCTCGAGGCCGTGCCCGACACCGGGGCACGGCTTACCGCAGTCCCGGCGCCGGTCCGCGGAATGGCCTACCAGCGCGACCCACGGTCGACCGGTCGACCAGCTCGACCGTCAGCTCGGTAGCGTCTCCGCCGCCAAGCAACAGTGGAACACTTGGGGGATGACTACATGGAGGTCCCTGCTCGACTGCGTGGGCGCTGATGTAACGCTTGAGCGGATCAGGCCGCTGATCGCGGTCACTGGCACGGAATCGTTGACTGTCGAGTTCAAGGAGGGAGGGAGTACACCCGCAGTCGCCGAATGCGCCGCAGCGATGGCAAACGCTCACGGCGGGCTGATCTTGGTAGGTGTCACTGACAAGGATCGGGAGATAGTGGGAATGCCCCGCGAGGCCATGGCGCATGTTGCGGATGTGCTCGCAACGCACTGGAGTCCCCCGACTGGCTGCCTGAGATCATCGAGGTGCCTCTCGGCGACGAAAGTCCGGACCGGCGTATCCACCGGCACCGTCAAAGCCTGGCACGACGCCGGTCTTGTCAGTGGCCACCGGTATAACGACCACGGACAGATGCTCTACCGCCCCGGCCCCAACCCACCCCCGCCGGTGTCGACCACTGGCCGCACCTGCCCGCAGCGCCCGCCCGGCGTGCAGTAGCCGTCGCGGAAGCGCGCCTGCGTGACAAGTTCCGCTCCCCTCCCAGGCCAGCGCGCGCAGCCCGCCCGGGGCGTGCTCCCAGTCGTGGACATCTCCGCCCCGACTACCTGGAAGTCAAGCGTCCGCGCCATCTCGCGGGTGGTGGCGTCGAGGTCGGCTGGTGTGGGTCGAGGCTACATTGGACACACGGCCATCCAGGCGACCGCCGCCCAGCCCGCATGCGCGTGGCGGTCCGGGGCGGTAGCGGGGGTCAGGGTTGTCGCTCGGCGGCTCGGACGACGGCGAGGACCTCGCGCAGGAGCCGATCGCCGGCCAGCAGGGCCCAGTCGTTGTGTCCGGCGTCCGGGATCTCCACGTACCGCTTCGGGTGGGCCGCCAGCTCGTAGAGCCGGCGGCTGTGCGAGGCCGGGACGATGCCGTCCGCGCCGCCGGCCAGGACGAGTAGTGGGCAATGCACAGACCGGATGCGGCTGGCGGAGTCGTACCTGTCCTTGAGCAGCGCACGGACCGGCAGGTAGGGGTAGTGCAGGCGCCCGACATCGGCCAGGCTGGTGAACGGCGAGCGCAGCACGAGCGCGGCCGGAGGATGCTCGACGGCCAGCCCGATCGCGACCGCCCCACCGAGCGATTCACCAAAGTAGACGATCGACTCGGGACGGACGTCCGGTCTGGACAGCAGGTAACCGTAGGCCGCTCTCGCGTCTGCGGCCAGGCCGGTCTCCGACGGGTGGCCTGGGTTGCCGCCGTAACCCCGGTAATCGAACAGCAGCACCGATGTCCCGGCCCCCGCCAGCGCAGCCCCGAGCGGGGCACGGGCTGAGCGGTTCCCGGCGTTGCCATCAAACACCAGAACCGTCGCACCGGTGGCTACGGGACGGCCCGGCACGAACCAGCCCCGCAGCCTCAGCCCGTCCTCGGTGTCGAAGGTGACGTCCTCGCCGCCGGGCAGCACCCCACCCGCGGACGGCACCGGCCCTCCGGCCGGCAGGTAGATCAACCTGCGCTGCAGCGCCCAGACCAGCACCAGCAGCACCGCCGCCGCGGCGACCACGGCGGCCAGCATCCGCAGCAGCACCGGGACATGGCTCACCACACCGACGCTACCGCCGGAGCCGGCCATGGCCGCCGTCCTACTCGGTGGCAGGGCGGCCTCGGCGGCAGCGGGCTGCGTCGGCGGCAGCGGGCTGCGTCGGCGGCGACGCACCGGCAGGCTGGCGGCATGGCGCTCGCTTCGGTCCGCGCCGTGCTGGTGGCCACGAACCTACTCACCAACCGGCTGCTGCCAGGCCACTACCTGGCCACCTGCCTGGCCGCCGCTGCGGTGCTCCTGCTGGCTTCGCGCGGCGCCGGCCTGGATCGAGCCGACCTCGGCCTGGGCGCGAGCACCGCCCGGAGCGGACTGCGCTGGGCTCTGGCGGCGGCTGCGCTCTGCTGGCCGGCTACCTGGTGCTGCTGGCCGCCCCCGCCACCCGGGAGATCTCCTCCGACCGGCGGGCGGGCTCTCGACCGGCGCTGTGCTGTGGCGCGCGCTGGTCCGGGTGCCGCTCGGCACCGTCGTCCTGGAGGAGTTGGCGTTCCGTGGCGTGTTGTGGGCGCTGATCGCAGGCCGGCTCGGACACAGGTGGGCGACCACCATCTCGTCCGTCCCAATTCGGACTGCGGCATGTACTGCCCTCCCTCGGGCTGGCCGGCGCGAACGCCGGCGCAGCCACATCTTCGACCGTACACAGACCCGGCCAGGTCGCCGGCGTGCTCACGGCGGTGGTCGGTACCGCCGTCACCGGCGCCCTGCTCTGCGAGCTCCGCCGCCGGTCAGGCAGCCTGCTCGCCCCCACCGGCCTGCACTGCGCGGCGAACAGCTTCGGCTACTTGTTGGCATCGGCGGCCGGCCGCTAATCCGCCAGCTCGCCCGTCGATGCGGCGCCGAGGCCGGGCAGGGCGCGCCACTCGCCGGTCACTCCCTTGTCCTCCTCGATCTCGACGCCGAGCAGGTCCACCGTCCCACGGTGTTACCTGCCGGTGGACGCCGACCGGCGGCTGAGCGGCACTCGCAGGCTCGCCCTATGGCTGGCCGCCGACTCGCTGCCGCCGGCACGCGCCGGGCCAGACTGCCGCTATTCGACTCCCGGCCGGCTCGGACTGGAAAATCCGATGGCTTCCAATCAACACTCGAAACCGGCAAGTCGTACAGGCTGGTTGAGACTATGGATAGGCGGATCTCGAGTCCGAAACAATTGGAGGCGGCCTGGTGGCCGGCCGGCCCGATTCGATCCTGCCCTGACATGGGCTTACGTGGAGGTTGGATCAGGTCAGCCGAAGCGGCGGCATGAGCAGCGGGCCGCCTTCGGGAAGGCCCGACCGGGCGGCCGTCGAGGCGAACGACCCCCAGCCGGCGAGATGGGTGGCCGCGGCAGCCGCGGGCGACTCGCTGGACCGCGGCGGGCGCACCCGGTCCACCGGGCGCAACGCCGGCCACCGGCGCAACGGCGCGTCTGCGGGCAGCCCGGCCCGCTGCCGCGCGGCCGCGGCGGCCCGCTCCAGCCCACCCAGCTCGTCGACCAGTCCGCGCTCCAGCGCATCGGCGCCTGTCCACACGCGACCTCGGGCGACCGCGTCCACCTGCTCGACCGGCAGCCGGCGACCGGCGGCCACCTTCGCGACGAAGTCGGCGTAGATGTGGTCGAGCCACGCCTCGAGCGCCCGCCACTCGCCCTCGTCGAACCCGCGCCGGGTGGACAGGATCCTGGCGTGCCGGCCGCGCGCGACCGCGTCGGTGTCCAGGCCGAGCCGGTCCAGCAGCCCGGTCATGACGACCTTGCCGGCGAACACGCCGATCGAGCCGGTGATCGTGCCCGGCTCGGCGACAATCACGGACGCCGCCATCGAGACGTAGTACCCGCCGGAGGCGGCCACCTCCCCCATCGAGACCACGACCGGCGTGCCCGCCGCGCGCAGCCGGCCCACCTCCCGCCAGATCGAGTCGCAGGCCACGTACGACCCGCCCGGGCTGTTGACGCGGAGCACCACCGCGCGGACCCGGTCGTCCCGGCCGGCCGCCCGCAGCGCCGCGCCGACCGTGGCCGAGCCCATCGCCGGCGGGGACAGCGGGCTGCGGCCGCTGCGGCCCTGCCGGATGACCCCGGCGCCGGAGACCAGCGCGACCACCGGCTCGGGACGGCCGGCGACCCGCCGGGCGAGCCGGCCGACGGCGTTGTCGACCCGCCGCGGCCGGTCTCCGGGCGGCCGGTACCGGGCGAGGTAGCGCAGTTCGAGGTCGCCGCCGAGGCGGGCGCGCAGCTCGGTGTAGACCTCGTCCCGGTAGCCGAGCCGGTCGACTAGGCCGGCGTCGCGCGCCTCGGTGGCCAGCAATGGCGCCCGGTCGATCAGCTCCCGCACCCGCTGCGGAGGAAGCCGGCGGGCGTCCGCCACCGCGGCGACGACCTGCTCGTACGCCGACTCGGCCAGTCGGTCGGCGGCCTGCCGGTAGGCGTCGGTGAAACCGCGCTCGACCAGCCGGTCCACCGCGTTCTTGTACTCGTGCCGCCGGCTGAGCTGCGGCTGCACGCCCAGCTGGTCCAGCGCCCGGCGGGCGAACGTGACCTCCACCGTGATCCCGGTCAGGCCCACATCACCCGACGGCTGCAGCCACACCTCGTCGAACCCGCTAGCCAGCAGGTATGGCACCGTGCCGTGCCCGAACTCGCCGAACGACTCGGCCCAGGCCACCGCCGGCTTCCCGGATGTGCGGAACGCCGCCACCGCGTCCCGCAGCTCCTGCGCCTGGGCCAGCCCGATCCGCCCGCCGATTGAGGCCACCAGTCCCCGCACCCGCCGGTCTCCGGCGGCGCCGCGCAGCCCGTCGAGCACCGCGCGCAGCGTCATCCGCCGCCGCGCCAGCAGCCAGCCGATCGAGTCCGGGGGTGCAACCTCGACCGGCGGCTCGGTGAGGTCGAGCTCCAGAAGCAATGGTGTCGCGTGCCGCATCGACCCACGGTAGGCCACGGCCGCGATCGCCGATCGCCTCCACCGAGGGCCATGTCGGTGGGTGCCGGCCTCGGCGGCGTCCGCAGCGGGGTGCTGATCACCCTGCAGCAGAGCGGCCTCGCGCTCGGCGTGGCCACCCTCGGCACCCTCTACCTCGCCCTGCGCGTCCAACACCGCGCACGCCTTCGGCACGGTCGAATCCGTCCAGATGGGCATCGTCGCCCTGCTCGCCATCGGCGCCGCCGCGCCCGCGGCAAAAAGCGTGTGTCGCCGCTCGTTCGCGGGGACGCTCGCGGGGGTCAGCTTCGTCGGCCGGCCCGGGCCAGGACCTGCTGGACGGTCACCTCTCGGCCGATCCAGGTGATGTCGGGGATCCCTCGCAATGGTGCGTAGGATCGGCCGCGCGATTCCACGCCGCCGCCAGACAGTGCCGGACCTCAACCGGCGCAGCGGCTTCCCCGGCCGCACCCGCTGCCAGCGCCGCCGCCGGCAGCGCGCCGACGTCACCGAGTTTGACCGTCACCGCCCACCGCAGGCTGCATCCGACCGGCGAGGCCTCCTCCGCGGACATGTCCAAGTCCACGATCCGGAACGCGCCAGCTTCCAGCAATCCGGCAAGGCCGGCGGTGGAGTCCACCACCCACTCCAGCGCGACGACCGGACTCTCGCCGACCTCCCGCCGCGGGCCAGCACCGGCCGGCCCGCCGGCCGCCGACCCGAGGAACACCACCGTTCCGGTGTCCAGCATCCGCAGCGCCTACTCCCGCAGCACCTTTGGCTGCAGGATCGTCACCTCGGCCGTGACCGACGCAGGTAGGTCTCCCTCGCCCCGGCCCGCACCCGGCTTCGGTGACCGACGAGCTCCCGGCACCGTCGCCGCCGGCCCCGGCTCGAACAACGTCAGCTCCGACTGGTCAGTCACGACCGTGCCGCTACCGGGATCCCAGCCGATCGGCCCGGCCAGGCCACCTGCACCAGCCTGCTCGCCTGCTACCGCAGAGTCGGCGAGGGCTGGCACGCACACCCGCACATCACCAACAGCCCGACTGCCGACCGAGCCACCGCCCCCCGATCCGACGGAGCCCAGCATGGCAACCGAGCGATACGCCGCTTCATCGGATCCCGGCCGGCCGCCACCCCAGTCGCCGGATCAGCGAAGGGCGAGGCGAGCACACGGTCTACTCGATCGTGCTCCCCGAACCCCCTCAGGGCGGATCGTCGTATGGCGACACCTCGTCATCGAACACACCGTACGGCGGCCCGCCAGAGGTGTAGCCCACGACGAAGTACGACCTGCCGTCCAGCATGATCCAGGAGTCGGGTTCGACACCGCCGGCGGGATGCTCGGCCGAAGGCCGCGGTGTAGCCGCGGGCGCTGAGCCCACTGCTGCGCGCAGGCCGGCAGCACGAACCCAAGCGCGGCGAGGTCGTCGGAGGCGGTATAGCGGTCGATGAACCACCCCGGTGAGTCCGGTCCTTGGCCACCCAGTTGCCCAGCGTCCCGTCATGAATGCCCAGCTCCCGAGCGACCTGCGCGATCGGCTTCCCGGTCTCCCGCACGATCCGCACCGCGCCGTCCCGGAAGTCCTGATCGAACCTACGTCGTGTCTCTGCCATCGCCCCTGCTCATAGAGCGATGTCTCCACGGTACGAGGGGAAGCTCAGCGGGCAGCCGGTGTTGCGTTGGCCGATCGCTCGGCGCCGGGTGGTGAGGCAGACTGGGTGGATGCATCGACGCCGGGCCGGTCGAGTCCAGGACAGGTCTGCCTTCGCCGGCTTCCGGTTTCCACCCGAGGTGATCACGGTCGCGGTTCGCTGGTAGCTGCGGTACGGCTTGTCGTTTCGGGACGCGGAGGAGCTGCTCGCCGAGCGCGGCATCGAGGTCGACCACGTCACCGTGTACCGGTGGGTACAGCGGTTCACTCCACTGTTCGCCGACGCCGCTCGGCCCTGCCGGCACTCGGCCGGCGACCGGTGGTGGGTGGACGAGACGTACCATCAAGGTCGGCGGCCGGTGGTGCTACCTGTACCGGGCGATCGACCAGTTCGGGCAGGTCATCGACGTGCTCGCCACCGACAAGCGCGGTGCGGCGGCGGCTCGCCGGTTCTTCACCCGGGCGCTGCAGCATGCGCCGCGGCCGGTCGAGGTCACGACCGACGAGGCCCGGGCCTACCTCGTCGTGCTGGACGAACTGCTGCTGGCGGCGCGGCACGTCACCGAGCGATACGCCAACAACCGGATCGAAGCCGATCACGGCCGGCTCAGGGCTCGGCTACGCCCGATGCGAGGGCTCAAGCGCCTGGCCACCGCCGCCGTGATCGCCGTCGGCCACGCCTTCGTGCAGAACATCCAGCGCGGACACTACGAACCCGCCGTCGACAATTCACCCGCCGTCCGGCTCGTAGCAGCGTTCACCGACCTCGCCCGGACGATCTGAACCGCCGCACTCGGGGACGAACCGCGCCTGGCTCCGGCGAACGCAACACCGCCCACCGTTGCGCTCGTATTGATGCATCGCGTTGTGGCACTTCGGGCAGATGAGCGACATGGCTGTTCAACGGAGGTCGGGCGAGGCGAGGTTCCGCTGCGAGGATGAGCGGGTGCCATCGGTGACGGTGCCGCCGGGCAACGGCCGGCGTGCCGACCCGACCCGTATCCGGCGATGCGGACGGGCCTGGGCGGTGGTGGCGGCGGCGGCGGTCCTGGGCTCGAGCTACACACGGTGGCTCCCGCAGGCTGCCGACCCCGGACCGATCCCGCGCGGGATCGCGGTGCCGCTGCAGGCCGGGCTGCTTGGCCTGGGGCTGCTCGGCGTGCTGGTCGGGTGGCGATGGGAGGCGACCGGCCTGGCCGTGCTCGCCGTCGCCGGTGCCGGGCTGGGATTCCTGGCCTCGGTGCAGTACCCGTTGACGGTCGCCGCCCCGGTGGCCGGTGCGATCGCCGTGCCCGCGGCGCTGCTGTGGATCGCCTACCGGCGCACCCGTCAACGCGGCGCGCTGGTCGTGTTGACGGTGGTCATGTCGGTGCTGGCGGTCGGCGTGTGGTTGGGCGCGGACCGGCTCTACGACCATTACACCGGCCCGTCCCACCCGCAGTCGTCGCTGCGCGCGGTGCCGCCGGACCGGGTGCTGTGGTCCTGGGCGGGTGCGCTGACGCCGAACTCGTTCACGGTCACCGCCCGGCTGGCCCACGCCGGCCGGGCCCGGCTCGCCGTCAGCGTCGACCACGGCCCGGCGCAGCCGCGGTACAGCGATGTGCAGACGGCGGGTCCGGACACCGGCAACGCGGTCCGGCTGACCGTGACGGGCCTGATTCCGGCCACTCGATACCGATACGGCCTTGACGTCGACGGCCACCCTGACCGGCTCGCCCGCGGCAGCGTGTCGACGCCGCCGGTCGGCCCGGCGTCGTTCCGGTTCGCGTTCGGGTCCGACGCTCGCACCGGGTCGAACGGCAGCGTGTTCGATGCCATCCGCGCCCTGGATCCGCTGTTCTTCCTCCAGATCGGCGACCTGTTCTACGGCGACGTGGACACCGCGGACCTGCCGCGGTTCCGTCGGCTGTACGACCTGACCCTGACCGCGCCCGCCCAGGCCGCCCTCTACCGGTCCACCGCCACGGCGTACCTCTGGGACGACCACGACTTCGGCACCAACGAGACCGACCGCGAGGCGGCGAGCAAACCGGCCGCATCGCGCGCATACCGCGAGGCCGTGCCCCACTACCCGCTGCGGCCAGCGGCCGACGGCCCGATCTACCAGGCGTTCACGGTTGGCCGGGTTCGATTCCTGCTGACCGACACCCGCTCGGCGCGGTCCCCCCGCAACGCCCCGGACGACGACCAGAAGTCGGCGCTCGGCCCCACGCAGCGGGCATGGCTGGAGGCCGAACTGCTGGCCGGCCGCGACCGGTACGCGCTGATGGTCTGGGTCAGTCCGATCCCGTGGATCGAGGCGCCGAAGGCGGGCATCGACGGGTGGGGCGGGTTCACCACCGAGCGGCGGCAGCTGGCCGATCTGATCGCCACCGCGGGCATCCGCAACCTGCTCGTGATCGGCGGCGACGCGCACATGCTGGCCATCGACGACGGCAGCCACAGCGACTACTCCGGCCGTGGCGGCGCCGGGTTCCCGGTCTTCCACGCGGCACCGCTGGACCGGCTCGGCGAGATCAAGGGCGGGCCGTACACCCTCGGGCCCCGCACCGAGGGCGGCCAGTTCGGCCTGGTGACCGTGCAGGACCCGGGCCGCGGACCGGTCACCATCACGCTGTCCGGCCGCACCTACACCGGCGCCGAGGTAATGCGGTATCGGTTCACCAGCCCGCGGCCGGCCACCCCGGCCGGCTGACGGCGACACACTGGCTGGCTGAGACCGACGTCCAGGAAACCGGCAGGGAGATTCGGGGTCAGTCGCCGCGGCGGAACCGGTATCGGAGCACAACGGTCACCAACCCCAGCAGAACCGGCACCGCGACCACGACGGGCAGCGAACCGCCCGCGTTCAGCGTCCGTCGTCCCGCCACGCTGACATGCACCGGCGGGCTGGCGAGCAGCGCTTCGGCGCCGGCCGCGGCGGGCTCCCCGGGCAGCAGCACGACGTATACGGCGAACCTGCCGACGTCAACTGCCTGGATTTCCCACGACAGAGAGGTGGTTCGTCCTGGAGGCAGCGGCGGCACCTCGAGCGTCCGGTTCGACGACCAGCTTTCTGGATCGACGTAGACGTCGCTGGTCAGGCTGGCGACATTCAGATGGGCGACGAGCTGGGAGGTCGGCGTGGAGCCGAGGTTGGCGACGTGGGATCTGAACATGACCCGGTCGCCCAGGACGGCTGCGTGCCGGCGCTGCTCGAACATCACCTCGACCATCCCGGCGGCGGACGGTGGCGCTGCAGCCGAAGCGGGTGCGCCGCCGCCGGCGGCCAGGATCAGAGTCATCCCGACCAGCGTGCAGAGCCGTGTCATGCAGAACCCCTCAGTACCGGCGGACGATCCGGGAACCGGCGATGCCGAGGACGCCGCCGGCGAGGCGGCGGTGCACAGCGGTGAGGCGAGATATGACAGGTCCCCGGTCCAGCCGTGCCCGTCCACCACGACTGCGGTGAGGTAATGCAGTGCCCCGCCCACCGGGTTGAGCCGGTCGAGCAGATCTCCGAACCAGCCCTGCGGCAGGCTGCGGGGCAGTTGGGACGGCGCGAACAGCGCCAGCAACAGCAGGAGGCTGACCGAGAGACTGACCGTGTTCGAGCTCGACAGAGCGCTGATCAGCACGCCGAGCCCGGCCAGCGCGACCGCGACCAGGGTGCCGACGAGCAGGCCGAGAATGGTCGCCTCCCACACCAGCGACACCCCGCGGCTGAGCAGCCACAGGTAAGGCACGCTCACCAGGAACGCCCCGAGCCAGGCCGAGAGCGACGCGACCAGCTTCCCCAGCACGACGGCGCGGGGGGAGACCGGCGAGAGAAGAAGGGTCTCCAGCGTCCCTCGTTCCCGCTCGCCGCTGATGGCGTCGGCGCTCACCACCAGCGTCACCAGGGCGCCTACCGCCACCGCGATCCGCAGAGTGAGGTTCACCGCTTCGCGCTGCTCCAGGTAGGTCAGCCCCTGGTTGGTCGCCGCTATGTAGGTAACGACGCTGAGCAGGACGCCAAAGCCGAACAACAGCACCGGACCCCGCCCGGCCAGCCACAGGTCCCGGCATTCCTGCTCGGCCACGACCCGCCAGCCTTGGCCGGTACCGGCGGCTGGCTGTCGTGAGTCGAGGCCGCCGGTTCGGCGGCTGACATCGGCGGTCATTGCGCACCGTCCCCGGTCGTGGCGAGGAAGGCATCGGTGAGCCGGACGCTCTCCACTTCGAAGGAGAGGACCGGCACGCCGGCCCCGAGCAAGGCTTGCAGGGCCGCGTTCATGGCATCCGCGCCGCCCGGGGGCCCGGCCGTCTCGCCGGTCAGGGCGATCCGTAACGTGTCCGGCTCGTCGACCACCTCGACCGTTACGCCGGCTGTGCGGGTGACCGCTTCGGTGGCCCGGCCGACCAGCTCGACCGGCACCCGTAGCCGGGCGCTCCCGCGTACCGCGACCGCGCGGGTCACCTCGCCGACGGTGCCCGAGACGACGACCCTGCCCCGGTCGAGCACCAGCACGGTCGTGCAGACCTGCTCGACGTCGGGCATCGCGTGCGTGCTGAGCACGACGGTGGCTCCGGTGCGGTGGGCGATGTCGCGCACGATCCCGAGCACCTGACGTCGTGCGGCGGGATCGAGTCCGAGCGTCGGCTCGTCGAGCAGAACGACGGCCGGATCGTTCAGCGGGGCGCGGGCGATGCCGAGCCGCTGCCGCATGCCTCGGCTGTAGGCGGAGATCCGGGTCGACCCGCGCTCGCCCAACCCCACCTCGGCCAGCAGCCGGTCGGCCACCGCAGCCGCATCCGCGCGGGTCAGGCCGAACAGCCGGGCGTGGTAGCGCAGGAAGTCGCGCCCGGTCTGGTGTCCGGGGTAGCCGGCGCCCTCCGGCGGGACTCCGACCCGGCGCCGGATGTCGGCCGACCTGACAGCCGGGATCCCGGCCACCGAGAAGTCCCCAGTGGTCGGCGTCAGGACCGTGCTGAGCAGGCGAATGACGGTCGTCTTCCCCGCCCCGTTGGGACCGAGCAGCCCGAGGATCTCGCCCCGACGAGCAGTGAAGGTCAACTCGTCGACCGCGGCGCGAGCGGCGAACCGCCTGGTCAGCCGCTCTGCCTCGACCGTCACCGTGGCCATGGCCAGAACCCCTTCACGCCACCCCGACACGAGAGCTCGCGCAAGCCCGGCTTCAGTTGTCGGTCAGGAGTTTTCGCAGGGTGTGCGGGGTGTGGCTGGGCGAGTCGGCCTCGACGCAGAGTCGTTCGATGGCGGCGAGGTAGTGCTCGACGTCGTCGCGCTTGTCGAGGTAGAGCGCGCTGGTGAGCTGTTCGATGTAGACGATGTCCGGCAGCTCCGGGTCGGCGAAGCGCAGGATGGTGAACGCTCCGCCTGCGGCGGAGTGTCCGC
>WNFY01004002.1_pt1 | contig 29496 bp, 38 predicted proteins | sample 5400091 | NCBI WGS metagenome assembly WNFY01 (sample SAMN13153364, study PRJNA577476) | soil metagenome | isolation source: 60 cm soil or saprolite under grassland replicate 1 | place: USA:California | collected 2016-06-15 | reverse complement strand
CCCGCTGCATCCGATTCCGTTGGCCGACTCTGATTCCAGGCAGGAGTGCAGAGTAACACCGGTATCTCGGCAGAGAAACCGCTTGTCCACACCCCCTCGACACGCTCGCGCGGCACTCCTCGGGCACTGCCTGTTCCCCCTCCAGGGCGCGCGAGTACCCTTGATCGTCGAAGGTGGAGCGACCGTCCCAGCGCGCCGGTCGCCAGCAGTCGTGCGGAGCCAGCGGGGCCGGCCAAGGAGCGTGCGTCATGCGAGAGGTGCTCAACGCGATCGACGAGTGGAGGGCGGGCGGCCACCGGGTCGCGATCGCAACGGTCACCAAGGTCAAGGGGTCCGCGCCGCGCCCACCCGGGGCGAAGATGGCCATCAGCGACGACGGGCGCTGGATCGGCAGCGTCTCGGGCGGCTGCGTCGAGGGGGCCGTGCTCGAGGAGGCCGGCAAGGTGCTCGCCGGCGACCCGCCCAAGCTCATCACCTACGGCATCACGGACGAGATGGTCTGGAGCGTCGGCCTGGCGTGCGGGGGCGTGATCGACGTCTTCATCGAGCCGGTCCCCTGAGGTGGCCGACATGACCAGCGACGGGGAGGGACCCTTCCAGGGCGAGGCCGGCGAGGCCGTCGGCGTCCGCTGGGAGTCGGTCCGCCAGGTGATCCGGTCCGACCAGCGGGGCGCCCTGGTCACCGTGATCGACGGCCAGGACGTCGGCGCGAAGCTGCTGGTGACGGCGACCGCGACGGAGGGGTCGCTGAGCGACGCCGCGCTCGACGCCGAGGCCACGGCGACCGCGCGCGAGCTGCTGCCCGACGAGGAGTCGGCCGTGCGGGAGATCGCCGGCAGGCAGCTCTTCTTCGACGTCTTCGCGCCCCAGCCGAAGCTGCTGATCGTCGGCGCGGTGGACTTCGCGGCGGCGCTCGCCCGGGTCGCCAGCCAGACGGGCTACCGGGTGATCGTGGTCGACGCGCGGGAGCGCTTCGCCACCCGCGACCGCATCCCGGACGCCGACGACGTGGTGGTGGCCTGGCCGCACGAGTACCTGGCGGCCAACCCGCCGGACGACTCGACCTACGCGTGCGTGCTCACCCACGAGCCGCGCTTCGACGACCCCACCCTGCGCGCCCTGCTGGGCAGCCAGGTGGCCTACATCGGCGCGATGGGCAGCCGCCGGGCGCATGGCGAGCGCCTGGAGCGGCTGCGCCAGGACGGCTACGGCGAGGACGAGCTGGCCCGGATCAGCGGGCCCGTCGGCCTGGACATCGGCGCCAAATCGCCCGAGGAGACCGCTGTGTCGATCATGGCCGAGGTGATCGCCTCCCGGCACGGACGCCGTGGCGGCCGCCTGTCCGACCGCAAGGAGCCGGTCCACACCCTCAGGGAACGGGGCACGGTGTAGGTGTGACGGTCGTCGGGCTGGTGCTCGCGGCAGGCAGGTCCACCAGGATGGGCCGCCCCAAGCAACTCGCCGAGCTGGACGGCCGTCCGCTGCTGGAGCACGTGCTCGCCGCGCAGGAGGCGGCGCCCGTCGACCGGGTGGTGGTCGCGCTCGGCGCGCACGCCGGCGCGATCCTGGAGCGCGTCGACCTCCACGGTGCCGAGCCACTGGTGGTCGAGGGGTTCCAGGCCGGCATGGGCCACGTGCTCGCCCGCGCCGCCGCCGCGCTCGGCGAGGCGGACGCGGTGGTGGTCAGCCTCGGCGACCAGCCGCTGGTCGGGCCCGCGGTGGTCGCGGAGCTGGTGGCCTCCTGGCGGGCCGGCGCCGGCCCGGTGGTCACCGCCGCCTACGGCGGGCGCCACGGCAATCCCAAGCTGTTCGATCGAACCGTCCTGGCCGAGCTCGCCAAGCTCGGCGGGGACACCGGAGCACGCGAGCTGCTGGCCGCCCATCCCGAGTGGGTGACCGCGGTCGAGGTGGGCGCGCTCGGTGACGATGCCGACGTGGACGACGAGGACGGGCTGGCCAGGCTTGCCGCACAATCTGGAACCACCAACGGCGCACCTGGAGGTGGCAAGCAGTGAAGATCGAGCAGAATGTCGAGGTCGACGCTCCGCTGGACCGGGTGTGGGCGCTGGTCAACGACGTGCCCAGGATCGCTCCCTGCATGCCGGGAGCACAGCTCACCAACGTCGTGGACGAGAGCACCTACGAGGGCACGATCCGGGTCAAGCTGGGCCCGATCAACATGTCGTACAAGGGCAAGGCGGTGATGGGCGAGATCGACGAGGCGACCCACACCGCCCGGCTCACCGCCAGCGGCAAGGACGTCCGCGGCGGCGGCACCGCCCGGGCGGGCGTCGAGATGAAGCTGGAATCGCTGTCGGCGTCGTCGACCAGCATGGCGGTGACCGCGGACGTCCAGCTCACCGGCAAGGTGGCCTCGTTCGGCCGCGGCGCCATCCAGGACGTGTCCACCAAGCTGTTCGGCCAGTTCGCGCAGTGCCTGCGCGAGACCCTCGAGGAGGAGTTCAAGGCCGCCGCGCCCGCCGCGGCCGGGGCGGCCGCCGCGGGGGCCGAGGCCGGGGCCCCCGCGGCGGCGGCGGCCGGGGCCCAGGGGGCCGCGGGGGCTGGCGCGGCGGCGCCCTCGGCGCCGGCCGGGACGGAGGCGGCCACCGGCGCGCCGGCGACCGCGGCCGAGACCCCCGCCGAGGCTGGAGCGCGAGCCTCCGCGCCGATCCGTGGCGGCGCGCTGGTGCTCACCGCCGTGCTCGGCCTGCTCAAGCACTGGTGGGCCGCGCTGGTCGCCTTCTTCCGCCGCCTCTTCAGCCGGAGCTGACGGTCCGGTCCTCGGCCGCCGCGGGCCCCGGCCCGGGGCAATTGGGGCGTGCTCGCTCAGCCGAGCAAGGGGTTGAGAATTCGCGTTTACCGCGCAACCATCTTCTTGACCGCCGCGCAGGATGCTCTGCCTGCCGCAGACGTCACGCTCGAGCCACCAGTCCGTCTTGGAGGACCCCAGGAAGCACCCGTTCGGGACAGGCACCATCCCGTCACGCGGCATTGCCGCGGCAAGAGGAGCCAGTATGTATCCTCCCCGGTTCGACTACCTCGCGCCACGCAGCGTCGAGGAGGCGCTCGACGTCCTCGCCGAGCGAGGTGACGACGCCAAGGTGCTCGCCGGCGGCCAGAGCCTGATCCCGCTTCTCAAGCTCAGGTTCGCCGCGCCCGAGGTGCTGGTCGACATCAATCGGCTGCCCGGTCTCGACACGCTCTCCGAGGAGAACGGCTGGCTGCGGATCGGGCCGCTGGTGCGGCACCGGGACGCCGAGCGGTCGACGCTCCTGCGCGAGCGCTACCCGACCATGGCGGCCGCCGCGCCGCAGATCTCCGACCCCCTGGTCCGCAACCTCGGCACCGTCTGCGGCTCGCTGGCGCACGCCGACCCGTCGGGGGACTGGGGCGCCGTGATGATCGCCATGGGCGCCGAGCTGCTGGCCCGCTCGGCCCGCGGGGAGCGCGCGATTCCCGTCCGCGAGCTGTTCACCGGGCCGTTCACCACCACCCTGGAACCAGACGAGCTGGTCACCGGCGTGCGAGTGCCGAGCCGCCAGCGCACCGGCGGCAGCTACCTCAAGCTGGAGCGCAAGGTCGGCGACTTCGCCACCGCCGCCGTGGCGGTGCGGCTCACCCTCGGCCAGGACGGCCGCATCGCCGAGGCCGGCATCGGCCTCACCGCGGTCGGGCCGACCAACCTGGCCGCCACCGCCGCCGAGGACGCCCTGCGCGGCGCCGCGCCCGACGACGAGGCGTTCCGCGGGGCTGGCGAGCTGGCCGCCCAGGCGGCCTCGCCAGGCTCCGACCTGCGCGGTACGGTCGACTACAAGCGCAACGTCATCCGGACCTTCACCGAGCGCGGCCTGCGGAACGCCGCGGCCATCGCCGCCAACAACCAGGGAGGTGCGTAGCCGCATGCGGATCACCGTCACGGTCAACGGCGCCGAGCGGAGCGCCGAGGTCGAACCAAGGCTGCTGCTGGTGCACTTCCTCCGCGAGGAGCTCGGGCTGACCGGCACCCACGTCGGCTGCGACACCTCCGGCTGCGGCGCCTGCACCGTGCTGCTGGACGGCGTGCCCATCAAGTCGTGCACCTACCTGGCCGTGCAGGCGGACGGTCGCGACGTCGAGACGGTCGAGGGCCTGCTGAACGGCGCCGCGCTGGACCCGATCCAGGAGGCGTTCAAGCAGGAGCACGGGCTCCAGTGCGGCTTCTGCACGCCCGGCATGATGCTCACCGCCAAGGCGCTGCTGGCCAGCAATCCCAAGCCGAGCGATGAAGAAGTCCGCTGGGCGCTCAGCGGCAACGTCTGCCGCTGCACCGGCTACATGAACATCGTGCGGGCCGTGCAGGCCGCGGCGGCCGCGCAGAGCGGGAGCCAGCCATGAGCGAGACCCAGACCCCGATCCACGGCCTCGGCCACTCCCCGCGGCGCAAGGAGGACGACCGCTTCATCCGCGGCAAGGGCACCTACGTCGACGACGTGCGGCTCCCCGGCATGCTGCACATGGCGATCCTGCGGAGCCCGCTGGCCCACGCGCGGATCACCAGCATCGACACCAGCCAGGCGCTGGCGCTGGAGGGCGTGGTCGCGGTGGTCACCGGCCAGGACCTGGCCGCGCACAACCTCGCCTGGATGCCCACGCTGTCGGCCGACACGCAGGCGGTCCTGGCGCTCGACAAGGTGGTCTTCCAGGGCCAGGAGGTCGCCGCGGTGATCGCCGAGACCCCCTACACCGCCCACGACGCGCTGGAGCTGATCGACGTCGAGTACGACCCGCTGCCGCCGGTGGTGGACCCCTACCGCGCGCTCGAACCGGACGCGCCGCTGATCCGCGAGGACAAGCCCGAGCAGACCTCCAACCACATCTTCCACTGGGCCCAGGGCGACAAGGAGGCGACCGAGCAGGCCTTCGCCCAAGCCGACCGGGTGGTCAGCCTCCACACGTTCTATCCGCGCTGCCACCCCTCGCCGCTGGAGACCTGCGGCTGCGTCGCCGACGTCGACCCGGCCACCGGCAAGACCACCATCTGGATGACCTCGCAGGCGCCGCACGCCCACCGCACGCTGTTCGCGTTGGTCGCAGGGCTGCCCGAGCAGAACATCCGGATCATCTCGCCGGACATCGGCGGCGGCTTCGGCAACAAGGTGCCCATCTACCCCGGCTACGTGGTGGCCACCGCCGCGTCGCTGCTGATCGGCCGGCCGGTCAAGTGGGTGGAGGACCGCAGCGAGAACCTCATCTCGACCGGCTTCGCCCGCGACTACCACATGTCCGGCGAGATGGCGCTGTCGGCCGACGGCAAGATCCTGGGCCTGCGCTCCAAGGTGATCGCCGACCACGGCGCCTTCAACGCGGCCGCGCAGCCGTCGAAGTTCCCGGCCGGCCTGTTCCACATCTTCACCGGCTCCTACGACGTGCCGGCGGCCTACTGCGAGGTCGACGGCGCCTACACCAACAAGGCCCCCGGCGGGATCGCCTACCGCTGCTCCTTCCGGGTCACCGAGGCCTCCTACCTGATCGAGCGGATGGTGCAGAAGGCGGCCACCGAGCTGGGCATGGACCCCGCTGAGCTGCGCAAGCGCAACTTCATCCAGCCGGAGCAGTTCCCCTACACCTCGGCGGTCGGCTGGGTCTACGACTCCGGCGACTACCAGCGGGCGCTCGACCTGGCGCTGGAGAAGCTCGGCTACGACGAGCTGCGGCGCGAGCAGAAGGAGAAGTGGGAGCGCGGCGAGCTGATGGGCATCGGCATCGCGAGCTTCACCGAGGTGGTCGGTGCCGGGCACGGGGCCGAGTTCGACATCGCCGGGCTGCGGATGTTCGACTCGGCCGAGCTGCGCGTGCACCCCACCGGCAAGGCCATCCTGAAGCTCGGGGTGAAGTCCCAGGGCCAGGGCCACGAGACCACCTTCGCCCAGATCGTCGCCGGCGAGCTCGGCATCCCCGCCTCGGACATCACCGTGCTGGAGGGCGACACCGACAACACCCCCTACGGGCTCGGCACCTACGCCTCCCGGTCGACCCCGGTCGGCGGCGCCGCGACCGCGATGATCGCCCGCAAGCTGCGCTCCAAGGCCACCAAGATCGCGGCGCACCTGCTGGAGGCCAGCGAGGACGACATCCAGTACGAGGAGGGGCGCTTCTTCGTCAGGGGCGCGCCCGACCGCGCCAAGACCATCCAGGACGTGGCCTTCGCCGCCTACACCAACCTGCCGGAGGGCATGGAGGCCGGCCTGGAGGGCGTCCACTATTACGACCCGCCGAACATGACCTACCCGTTCGGCACCTACTGCGTGGTCGTCGACCTCGACAAGGGCACCGGGGAATGGAAGACCCGCAAGATGGTCGCGGTGGACGACTGCGGGGTGCGCATCAACCCGATGATCGTCGAGGGCCAGATCCACGGCGGCCTCGCCGAGGGCTTCGGGATCGCCGCGATGGAGCTGATCACCTTCGACGAGCAGGGCAACTGCATCGGCTCGAATTTCACCGACTACCTGCTGCCGACCTCGTGGGAGACGCCCCGGTTCGAGACCTACGCCACGGTGACGCCCTCGCCGCACCACCCGATCGGCGCCAAGGGCGTGGGCGAGTCCGCCACCGTGGGCTCGCCGGCGGCCTACGTCAACGCGGTGCTCGACGCGCTGGCGCCGCTGGGCATCACCAACATCGACATGCCCGTGACCAGCGACAAGGTATGGGCGGCCATGCACGAGAAGGGCTTCGTGTGAGCGTGACGATGAGACGGTCGTGGCGGTGAGCGGAGCGCACGCCCTGGCCACCGTGGTCCGGGTCGACCCGCCGGTGTCCGCGCGGGTCGGCGACAAGGCGGTGGTCACCCCGGACGGACGGTTGTCCGGCTGGGTCGGCGGGGCCTGCTCCGAGCCGATCGTCATCAGGGAGGCGCTCGCCGCGCTGGCCGAGGGCCATCCCCGGCTGGTGCGCATCACCCCGGCCGAGATGCAGGCCGCGGTGGCGGACGAGCCGGCCGCGGTCGAGCTGCCCGGCGTGGTGGCCGCGGTCAGCACCTGCCCGTCCGGCGGCGGGCTCGAGGTCTTCGTGGAGCCGGTCGGGGTCGCGCCACGGCTGCTGGTGGCCGGCGCGACTCCGGTCGCCCGCACGCTCGCCAAGCTGGCCGAGGTGCTCGGCTACGAGGTCACGCCGGTCGGCGACGTCGAGGTCGAGGGGCTCGAGCCCGGCTCGGCCGGTCCCGACGACGCCGTGGTGGTGGCCACCATGGGCCACTACGACGAGGAGGCGCTGGCGGCCGCGCTGCGGACCCGCGCCGGCTACATCGGCCTCGTCTCCAGCCGCAGGCGCGCCGCGACCGTGTTCGAGGCGCTGCGCGAGCGCGACGTCGACGCGGCCGACCTGGACCGCGTCGCCAACCCCGCCGGCCTGGACCTCGGCCCGTCGACGCAGGAGGAGATCGCGGTCGCGGTGCTCGCGGAGCTGATCCGCGAGCGCCACCGGCGCGCCGCCATGCCGGCGGCACCGGTCGAGGAGGCCGTCGACCCCGTCTGCGGCATGCGCGTCGCCCTGCTGGGCGCCCAGCTCTTCAGCGACCACGCCGGCCAGCGGTACTGGTTCTGCAGCGAGCACTGCCTCCACACCTTCGCCGGTGACCCCGGCGCCCACGTGCGGCCCTGACGCCACAAAGGCGCGGAACAAAATGCGGGACAGCGGCCGAAGGCGACCGCCGGGAATATCCACCCAGGGACCCGGGCAGCGCGCTGGCGTGCCCGTTCGCACGTTCGTCCGGCGGTGATAGTAGGATCTGCACACCCCAATTTGCGTGGGGCCCCTTATCGCTGGAGAAGGTAGGTTAATGGGAACAAAGGTCATTCACGTCTCTGATATCTCCGGGCGCGAGGGCACGGGGGATGAGCTGGGTCGGCTGGTCATCCATCAGCACCCGGACTTCCAGCAGGTCCCCATCACGCTCGACGTGCTCCCGGAGGAAATCAAGACCCTGGAGGCCGCCACTCAGCTCGTGGTGCTCGAGTATTTCGCGCCCGGGTCCCGGCGTGGAGAGCGGCTCACGGTCACCCTGGAGGACTTCAGCCGCCTGGCGCCGGACGGTGGCGACATGAAGGCGGTCCTGTTCCAGGCGCTGATCGACCAGCAGGGGCAGCGGGCGGGCAAGGCCAATCGATCCACCGACGGCGACCGACCGGCTTCCCCCCGCCGGGCCAAGGTCGACTACACCACCCTGGACCACGCCGGCGAGCCCCATCGCGGCCGCATCACCGAGACGGAGAAGCGCCTGGTCCGCGAGAACCTCGACGAGATCAACGTCCGGCTGCGCGCCAAGGGCATGCGCGAGATCGACCCCACCGAGGAGGCCATGCAGGACCGCTACGGCCTCTGAGCAGAAAACTCAGGTGCGGCTGTCTCGGACGCCTGCGATGATCGGCGCATGGCAATCCTCGAAGCGCGCGGGTTGGTCAAGCGCTTCGGCCCCGTGACAGCCGTCGACCACGTCAGCTTCGAGGTCGGCGAGGGCCAGGTCATCGGCCTCCTCGGTCCCAACGGCGCCGGCAAGACCACCACGCTGCACATGCTCCTGGGCCTCGTCACCCCCGACGGCGGCTCTGTCCGGCTGTTCGGCGAGGACCTGGCCCACAACCGGCTCCGCGCCCTGAGCCAGGTGAACTTCGCCGCCGGCTACGTCCACCTCCCTGGGGCGTTGACGGTCGAGGAGAGCCTGATCGTGTTCGCGCGGATGTACGCGGTCCGGCGACCGCGGCAGCGCGTGAACCAGCTCATCGAGCTGCTCGACCTGGGCGAGCTGCGCAAGCGCCGCATCCGCCACCTGTCGTCCGGCCAGCAGACGCGCGTCCAGATCGCCAAGGCGCTCGTCAACGAGCCGGTGCTGCTGGTCCTGGACGAGCCGACCGCCAGCCTGGACCCCGACGCCGGCGACCGCGTGCGCCAGCTCCTGCTGCGGCTGGCCCGCGAGACGGGTCGGGCGATGCTGATCACCTCCCACAACATGCGAGAGGTCGAGCGCATGTGCGACCTGATCCACTTCATGGCCGCTGGCCGGATCGTCGCGACCGGCTCCGCCGCCGAGCTGGCCTCGACCTACGGCGTCGACGACCTCGAAGCCGTCTTCCTGCGGGTGGCGCGAGGATGAGCGCGGCGGGCCTCCCGCTCTCCGGGCTCGACGCGGTGACCTTGCCGCCCGCCTCGCCACCGGCACGGCGCCGGCGGGTGATGGCGGTGGTGCTGCGCGACTTCTACGTGCTGCGCCGCAGCGTGCCGAGGATGCTCGAGATCGTCTACTGGCCAACCGTCGAGCTGCTGATCTGGGGCTACCTGTCGGTGTTCCTCCAGGCCCGCCAGGTTCCCGCGGTGGTCGCCGTGCTGCTCGGCGGGGTGCTGCTGTGGCAGGTGCTGTTCCGCTCCCAGTCCGAGGTGTCCATGGCGTTCCTCGAGGACATCTGGAGCCGGAACCTGCTGAACGTGTTCGTCGCGCCGCTGACCGCGGCGGAGTACCTCACCGGGGTGGTCGCCTTCGGAGCGCTGAAGCTGATCGTCAACGTCGCGCTGATGGCCAGCGTCGCCCTGACCCTGTACGGCTTCGGGCTGTTCAGCCTCGGGCCGGGCCTGGTGCCGTTCATGGCGCTGCTGCTGTTGATGGGCTGGGCGCTGGCGATCGTGACCATCGGGGTGATCCTGCGCTTCGGGCAATCGGCTGAGGTGATCGCTTGGGCAATGGCTTTCGCGTTTCAACCGTTCGCCGCGGTGTTCTACCCGGTCAGCGTGCTGCCGACGGCGATGCAGTGGGTCGCCAAGGTGGTCCCCGCCAGCTACGTGTTCGAGGGCATGCGTGCGGTCCTGGCCGGGCATGGCCTGCCGTGGCGAACACTCGGCGCCGCCGCCCTCCTGGACCTGCTCTACGTGATCGGCGCGCTGGTGTTCTTCTGGCGGATGCTCGCCAAGGTCCGCGCCAACGGCGGACTGTCGCGCTTCGGCGAATGACCCGTCGAGAGCAGCTCGAGCGACGCCTCGGGATCGCGGCTGAACTCGCTGGCGGTCAGGCGGAAGAACCGCCAGCCGCAGCGCTCGAGGTCCCGCTGGCGTGCCATGTCCCTGGCGTAGCAAGTCAAACCCCGGCAAGGCCAGACAGCTCGGACCGAGCGCCCGGCGCCGCACCACGACGCAGTCGTGTTCCGCGATCAGGTCATGCAGACGGGACTTCGACGTGCCCGAGTTGCGCCATGATCGAGAGCTGGTCGTAGTAGATCTCCGCCGACGCCACCTTCCCGTCCCCGTCGTAGCGGAGGATCTCGCAGAACGCCACGTCCATCCGCCTGCCGGTGGCGGCGAACGTCCCGAGCTGGCCGTCGTTCGTCCCGCGTCCATGGAAGGTGGCGACGCTGAAGTCGCCGCCGTCCAGGTACACGGGATTCCCCACGGTGGCGTCCGAGAAGGCCGTGGCCCACTCACCGAGCCAGCCCTTGACGTCGTCGATCGACTTCATCGTGAGCCCGCGAGCCATGTCCGTGAAGGTCACGTCCTCGCGCAGGTGCGCGCCCAGCGCGTCCCAGTCGCGACGGTTGAACAGCTCGTGCAATTGCCGGTGCGTGTCGACGTTCGGCATGCGCCCCCCTCCCAGCGCCGCGGTGCGGTGCCGCGCTCTTCAACAGTGGACCTTCTGGAGCGGCAAGGCAAGGACCCGCGCACCGCATCGCCGGCTTTGCCGGCATCCGGCAGGATCGTCTGGCCGGACGATCAGGCGGACTGCTCGGCGGGCGCCTCGAGGTAGCGCTCGGCATGGCCGATCGGCGACAGCGAGAAGGCCAGCGCGACCGCGACCACCAGCGCGCCGATGACCCCGAAGACCAGCGCGACGTTGCCGGTCCACTCGATCGCCAGGCCGCCGAGCAGCGTGCCGATGGGGATCGCCGACCACGCCAGCACGCCGGCGATGCTGATCACCCGACCGAGCAGCTCGTTGGGAACGATCTGCTGCCGGAGGCTGCCGGTGTTGATGTTGAACAGGATGCCGAGCCCGGAGCTGAGGGCCCACAGCGGCAGCGCCAGCCAGTACCAGCGTGTGAACGACAAGCCCACGGTCAGGAGTCCGTCCAGCACCAGCGCGCTGAGCGCGACCTTGCTGAACGGCCAGCGGCGCCGCAGCCTGCCGGCGGCCAGCGACAGCGCCACCACCCCGATGCTCCCCGCCGAGAAGAGCACCCCGACCTGGGTGTCCGTAGCGTCCAGGCGATCCTTGGCGAACAGCACGAGCTGCGCCATGACCGTGCTCCCGATCAGGTTGATGATCGCCATCATCGCCGAGATGCTGCGCAGCACCGGGTGGCCCAGGACGTAGCGCAGGCCCTCGAGGACCTCCCGGAAGATCGCGCGACGCCTCGGGCCCTCGCCCTCCGCGTCCCGCTCGAGGTTGAAGCGCCGCCGGACCATCGCCAGCGACGCGGCCGACAGCAGGAACGACAGCGAGTCCAGCCAGAAGACCTGCTGCACCGAGATGACCGCGATCAGCAGCCCGGCCAGCAGCGGGCCGGCCACCTGGGCGGCGTAGTAGCTGGCCTGGATGCGGCCGTTGGCGGTGACGAGGTCGTCCTTGCTCTCGACCAGGCTGGGGATGGCGGCGAACTCGGCGGAGTCGAAGGCGATCGTGACCGTGGACTGGAGGAAGGCGACCACGTAGATCCAGCCGATCCGGAGCTGGCCGGCGTCGGCCAGCAGCGGGATCACCGCGATCAGCAGCGCGCGCGTCAGGTCGCTCGCGATCATCAGCCGCTTGCGGTCGACCCGGTCCACCCAGGCGCCGATCACCAGCCCGAACAGGAGGTAGGGCAGGAAGGTGGTGGCGCTCGTCGCGCCGAGGTTCAGCCGGCGACCCGGTGAGCTTGAAGACCAGCAACGGCAGCGCGAAGAAGGTCACCGAGCTGCCCAGGTTGGAGACGGTCTGGCCGGCCCAGAACTTGAGGAAGTCCGCCGAGACCCGCCGCCGCGGCCCCTGGTCCGCCTGGACCGCCAACCCGATCACCACCTCGATGCCGGCATCGCACGCCAATTTCGCCGAGGCTGACACCACCGGGTGACTGGGACAAGTGCGGGCAGAGGGATGATCTGCCGTCGGCGCGCCTGATCAGGATGCTCGGGGCATTTCCTGGAGGCGCCCGAACGGCCACAATGGGGTGCGGCCTCGCGGCCGACGATTTGCGAGCCGGAGCGAAGAGGCCCATGCGCACGACCACGACGTCCCTACCCAGCCCCCAGCCCGGCCCAGGCCGGCCGCTACGTCGACCGCGCCGTCAGCGGGCTGCGGCGCGATCCCGTCTACGTCGACAGCGGCGCCAGGAAGGCGATCCCGGCCGCCTCCGTGACCAGGCTCCGCAACCGGGTCGGGCAGTCGGGCACGCCGATCTACATCGCGGTGCTGCCGGCCGCCGCCCTGCGGGAGGCTGGCGGCAGCGCGGACCGGCTGGCGCAGGCGATCGTCGCGGCGCTGCGCGGCGGCGGCACCGTGGCGGTCTACGCGGGCGGCCACACCGGCGCCGCCAGCGACAAGCTCGATCCGGGTGTGGCCGGCACCGCGGTCCGCGCGGCCAATCAGGCCCATCGCGGCGATCTGGCCGGTACCATGTTGGACTTCGTCGGTCGCGCGGACGCCGCCGCCTCCGCCGGCGATTCCTTCTGGCAAACGCTCTGGGACCAGCCCCTGGTCCGCCCGATCGCGCTGATCGTCGGCGGGCTGATCCTGGTCACCCTGGTCAACGTGGTGGTGGTCAACGTGTTCAGGCGCCGGCGCTCGGGCAGGACCTCGGGATTCGGTGACGTGCGGGCGCTGGCCCGCGAGGACATCGTCGCGCTCGGCGACGACCTGCGGAACCTCGACGTGGGACTGGAGGCCGAGAGCGAGAACCCGCAGACGATGCGCGACTACGCCCGCGCCTACGAGTCGTTCCAGCAGGCCGTGGAGGCGTTCGAGCGCGCGCAGGGCCCCAACGACTTCGCCCCTGTCAGCACCGCCCTGGAGTCCGGCCGCTACTACATGACGCTGGCCAGGGCGCGCTTCGAGGGGCGCGAGATCCCGCAGCGGCGCCCGCCCTGCTTCTTCGACACGCGCCACGGCCCGTCCGTCGACGACGTCGGCTGGATGCCGGAGGGAGGCCCGCCCCGGCCGGTGCCGGCCTGCGAGAGCTGCATGTGGAGCATTGCCAACGGGGTCGAGCCGGCCGCCCGCCAGGTGAGCGCCGGCGGCCGCAAGATCGCCTTCTACGACGCGCCGCCCCACTTCGAGTCCTGGTTCGCCGGGTACTTCGGCGGAGCGGCCGCCGGGCTGGTCGACGGCTTCCCGCTCGGCCGCGCGCTCGACGACGGCTACGCCGGCGGCCTGAACACCTTCGGCGGTGGCTACGGCTACCTGCCGGTCTCCTACGCCGACACCGGCATCCTCGATCCGGGCGGCGCCGACATCGGGCACCGGCAGCCCGGCGCCGACACCGAGCTGGTGATCCGGCCGGCCGGCCACGACACCGACTCCGAGGGATGAGGCGGGCGGGCTCCTCCGCGAGCGCCCGCCACCTCCACACCGTGACCGAGGCCGACGTGGCCGCCTTCGCCGGCGGCGTCGTGCATCGCGTCTACGGTACCGCCGCGATGGTCCGCGACATGGAGTACGCCGCGCGCCTGGTCCTGCTCGACCTGCTGGAGCCGGAGGAGGAGGGCGTCGGCGCGGAGGTCTGGTGCCGCCACCTCGCGCCGGTCCCCGTCGGCGCGACCGTCGAGCTGCTCGCCACCGCCGTCGAGCAGGGCGATCGTCTCCTGGTCTGCCGGGTCGAGGCGCGGCATGAAGGCCGCCCGGCCGGCGAAGGCCGCGTGGTCCAGGTCGTCGTCGACGCCGGCAGCTTCCCGCCGGCGGAATCGTAGGGACATCCCTACTGGCGAAACAGCACCACCCCAGGGAGGATGGATACAGGATCCGCAGCCGCTCCCCCTGGCGACGTACGGGACGGATGTGGACAAATGACTCGAGAGCGGAGCTTGAGATGACCACCCGGAGGCGTCCGTCGAGACGTGTGCTCCTCCGATTTACCTTGCTCGCCATCGCGGCCGTCACCACGGTGCTGCTGCTGTCCGGCCCCGCGATGGCCGGGCAGTTCGTAAGTGCCGCAGCCAGCGGACTTGCCAACAACCCGGTGTACGTCAGCGACACGGCCGAGGAGAAGCTGACCATCGCTGAGCAGGCGGAACTGCGCCAGCACATCAAGCAGAACTCGCGCGTGCCGATCTACGTGGCCGTCCTGCCGGAGGCGGCGCTCGACGAGGGCGGCGGCAACGCCGGCGCCGTGGCGGGCCAGATCGCCCAGACAGGCCGTGCTGGTCGACTTCGTCGACCGCGTCAAGGCCGCGGCGGCCCAGGGCGGCGGCGCCACCTCCGGCCAGGACTCGCGGTCCGGCTCCGGAGCCGGCGCGGTGCTCGGCATCGCCCTGGCGGTGCTGGTCGTGGTGGGCGGCGGCGCGCTGATCCTGTCCTCCAGGCGCAAGCGGCGCGAGCGCGAGCGGCAGCTCCAGCAGGTCAAAGCCACCGCCAACGAGGATCTGGTGGCGCTGGGCGAGGACATCCGTGCGCTCGACCTCGACACGCGGATGCCAGACACGGACCCTGAGGCCGTGCGCCACTACAGCGCGGCGGTCGACTCCTACCAGAAGGCCGCGGACGCGCTCGACCGGACCCGCCGGGTCGAGGACATGGCGCTGGTCAGCTCCGCCCTCGAGGAGGGACGCTTCGCCATGGCCTCGGCCAAGGCGGTGCTGGAGGGCAAGGCCCTGCCGGAGCGGCGGCCGCCCTGCTTCTTCGACCCGCGGCACGGCCCGTCGGTCGAGGACGTCACCTGGTCGCCGCCTGGCGGCGTGCCACGATCCGTGCCGGCCTGTTCCACCGACGCCTACAAGGTACACAACGGCATCGAGCCGGACACCCGGCAGGTCCTGGTCGACGACCGGCCGGTTCCCTTCTACCAGGCGCCCGCCTACTACGGGCCCTGGTACGGCGGCTTCTTCGGAGGCTTCGGCGGCGGCGGGTTCCTGAGCGGCCTGCTCATCGGCAACATGCTCGGCGGGTTCGGCGGGTTCGGTGGGTATGGTGCCGGCTTCGGCGGCGACGGCGGCGGTGATGGTGGTGGTGACGGCGGCGACTTCGGCGGCGGCGGCGACTGGGGTGGCGGCGGAGATTTCGGCGGCGGCGGCGACTTCGGCGGTGGCGGCGACTTCTGATCCCGGCCCATCGCGCGGCGGGCGGCGCCCTCCCGAAATCGGTTGCGGGAGCCGCCCGCCGGCCGCGACCATTCGCTGATGGATCGACCATCGGAGACGGTCAGCTACGGGCCGGTCTGCTTGCGCCGCTGGCGCGCCGGCGACGCCGACGTCGCCTACCGCGTGGTCATGGAGTCGCTGGAGCACCTGCGGCCGTGGATGCCATGGGCCGCCGACTACGACCACGACCAGGCGGTGCGCTTCACCGCGCAGAGCGAGGAGGACTGGGCGTCCCGGGACGCCTACCAGTACGCCATCACCAGCGACGGCGTGGTGGTCGGAAGCTGCGGGCTGGTGCGCCGGATCGGCCCTGGCGGGCTGGAGATCGGCTACTGGCTGCGCCCCGCCGACACCGGCCGCGGCCTGGTCACCGCCGCCGCGGCGGCGCTGGTACGCGAGGCCTTCGCGCTGCCCGAGGTCGACCGGGTCGAGATCATCCACGACCTGGCCAACACGCGCAGCGCCGGAGTGCCGCGGCGCCTGGGCTTCACCGAGGTCGGGCGCCGCGCCCCCCGGACAAAGGAGCCCGCATGGTCAAGCTGGTCGCGATGTTCTCCAAACCAGAGGACCCGGCAGCCTTCGATCGCGCCTACTTCGAAGAGCACCTGCCGCTGAACGCCAAGACCCCAGGTCTGCGCCGGACCGAGGTCACGCGGGTCACGGGCGCGCTGCGGGGAGAGAGCCCCTGGTACATCGTCACCGAGATGTACTACGACGACGCGGCCTCGATGCAGGCAGGGCTCAGCAGCCCGGAGGCGGCCGAGGCCGGCAAGCAGCTGATGACCTTCGCCAAGGGGCTGGTCACCTTCTACACGGCCGACGTCCTGCACGAGAGCTGGAGCCCCGCATGAGCGCGCAGGCTCCTGGCGGCGGGCCAGGCCTCGACGTCGAGCACCGCTCGGGCGTGGCCTGGCTGACGCTGAACCGGCCTGATTCGCTGAACTCGCTCGACGTGGCCCTCAAGGAGGCGCTGGTCACGGCGCTGCGGGCCGCCGCCGACGACCACGCGGTGCGCGCCGTCGCGCTCACCGGCGCCGGCAGGGGCTTCTGCGTCGGCCAGGACCTCCGCGAGCTGCGGGACGCCTACAACGCCGGCGAGTCCCCGGACTTCCCCGCGCTGCTGGAGCGGCATTACGCGCCGGTGATCCGGCTGCTCGCCGGCATGGCCAAGCCGACCGTCGCGGTCGTCAACGGCGTGGCCGCTGGCGCGGGGATGTCGCTGGCGCTGGCCTGTGACCTCCGGCTGGCGGCCTCGACCGCGCGCTTCAGGTTGGCCTTCTCGGGGATCGCGCTGGTGCCCGACGCCGGCGCGACCTGGCACCTGCCGAAGCTGGTCGGGCTCTCCAGGGCGCTGGAGATCGCGCTGCTCGGCGACTGGGTGGACGCCGACGAGGCGCTGCGCATCGGCCTGGTCAACCGCGTCCACCCGACTGAGGAGCTGGCCGCCCGCGCCGAGGAGGTGCTGGTCACACTGGCTTGCGGGCCCACGCTCGCCCTTGCCGGCACCAAGGCGCTCCTCCGCGCCAACGTCGACCGCGACCTCGACCAGGCGATGGCGGCCGAGGCCGAGGGCCAGGCGGCGGCAGGCCGCACCAAGGATCACCTCGAGGGCGTCCGCGCCTTCCTCGACAAGCGCCCGCCCGAGTTCCTGGGCGCCTGAGCGTCCGCCTCAGGCGTAGTAGCGGTAGATCGCCTGGGCGACGCAGGCCGGCTTGGCGCTGCCCTCCAGTTCGACGGTGAGGTCGACCTGCACCTGCGCGGAGTCGCCGGAGATCTCCTCCACGGCGGCGACCTTGCCGGCGAGCCTGATCCGCGACCCGACCGGCACCGGCGCGGGGAAGCGCAGCCGGTTCAGCCCGTAATTGATGCCCATGCGGATGCCCTGGACGCTGACCAGCTCGCTGAACATCAGGGTCACGAGCGACAACGTCAGGTACCCGTGCGCGATGGTCCCGCCGAACGGTCCCGCCTTGGCCGCCTCCACGTCGACGTGGATCCACTGGTGGTCGCCGGTGGCGTCGGCGAAGGCGTTGACCCGCTCCTGGGTCACCTGGACCCACTGCGAGTAGCCGAGGTCCGCGCCGACGCGCGTCTTGAGATCGTCGAGGCCGTTGACGACGAGGGTCACGTCCACACCTCCGTGATCGGCGGGATGGCCTTCCGGCCCTCGGGATCGTAGACGACGGCCGGCCGCAATGGCGCATCCAAGTTATCCACATTCTTTCTCGACGCATGGATCTTCAGGTTGCCCCTGGATACGTTGGTTTCCCTAAGAAACCCACCGATGCACCCCGGGAGCGATCGAATGAGCGAGGAAGAGTTCGGGCAACGGCTCCGGCGCGCCCGCACGGTGGCGGGCCTCTCGCGGGCACAGGTCGCCACAGCGCTGGCGGTCCGCAGGGCGGACGTGGCCCGCATCGAGCACGGGCGCCGCCGGGTCAGCACCTTCGAGCTGCGCGAGCTGGCACGCCTGTACCGCAAGCCGTCCGCGCGCTGCCTGATCGAACCGGCCGGCGCGCCGCCGATCCGGTACTTCCGCTCCGACTACCGCCTCGACGAACGCGACCTGATCGTCATCGAGGAGGTGGGCGACTGGCTCGACTACTACGCCTGGCTGGAGCTATCCGCGCTCGGGGCGCAGCGCTACGAGTTCCCCACCTATCCCCTGCCGCCCGGCCACGCGGCCGAGCAGGGCGATTGCCTGGCCGCCGAGGAGCGGAGCCGCCTCGGGCTCGGGGATGGCGAGGCGATCCCATCGATGGTGGCGTTGCTGGAACGCGAGGGCGTGAAGGTAGCGGTCCAGGCGTTCCATCCGAAGTCCGGTGCCTTCGGCTGCTTCCTGTTCTCCGAGGCGCTCGGCCCGTGCGTGATCCTGAACCGGGACCGCTCGCCCGCCGAGCGGCGGTTCGCCGCCGCGCACGCCTACGCCCACCTGCTCGTCGACCAGGAGGACGTCAGCGGCGAGGTGTGCGGGCACTTCCGCGCCCACGAGCTGGACGAGGTGCGCGCCAGCGCCTTCGCGGCCGCGTTCCTGCTGCCGCCCGGCGGGATCGCCGCCCGGCTCAGGGACCTCGACGCCCCGGGCGAGGTCGCCGTCGAGCAGGTGCTCCGGCTCAGCTACGACTTCGGCGCCGGCTACAGCACGGTCGTGGCCCGGCTCGCCGCCCTCGGTTGGATCGACGACCCTCGCCGCGCCCACCTCCAGCGGCAGGCTCGCACCGCCCACCGCCAAGGCCCACCCGGCGCGGGCGGCGAGGCCGGCGCGGCCCGGGCGGCTGGCGAGCCTGGCGACACCGAATCGGAGCCGGTCCGGTTCCGCTCGGTGGCCGTCGAGGCGTGGCACTGCGGGCGGATCTCCACCGGCAGGCTGGCGGACCTGCTCGACCTTCCCGAGGCCGATGTGACCCTGCTCCTCGACCAGTCCCCCTTCGAGCGTCGGAGGCCCCACCGTGTACCTCCCGCCGAGCCCGATCGGCTTTGACACCTCGGTGCTCATCAACTTCTGCGCCATCGGGCGCCTGGGGCTGCTGGTCCGCTGCGTGCCGCCGCCCAGGTACCTGGTGGTCGACGTCCGCGACGAGCTCGAGGACATCAACTCGCGCCGCCTGGTGGACAGGATGATCGGACGCTGCGAGCTGCTGCTCATCGCGGCGACCGAGACCGAGCGCAGCACCTGTGACAGCGGCGTGGCGCCGCTCGACCCCGGGGAGCGGGCCACGCTGGCCGCGGCGGCGGCACGGGGATGGTCGGTGGCCGTCGACGAACGGCTCGGGCGCCAGGTGGCGGCGAGGCGCGTGGGAACCGGGCGCGTCACCGGCACCGTCGGCATCCTCCGGGCCGCGGTGGAGGGAAGGCTGATCACGCCGAGAACCGGGGACGTCCTGCTGACCAGGATGATCCGGGCCGGCTACTACTCCCCCGTGGCCACGCTGGACGGATCGCCGAAGCGGCGGCGGGCGTCGTCGATGACCACGGCGGCCACCTCGGCGCTGTCCCAGCCCCGGGTCTCGGAGCTCTTGCCCGGCTCCAGCGTCTTGTAGACGTCGAAGAAATGGGCGATCTCGTCGAGCAGGTGCGGGCTCAGGTCCTGGATGTCGCGCACCTGCTCCCACCTCGGGTCCCGCGCCGGCACGCAGAGCACCTTGGCGTCCGGGCCCTTCTCGTCCCGCATCCAGAAGAGGCCCACCGGTCGGACGCGGATGTGGCAGCCGGAAAAGGTCGCCTCGTCCAGCAGCACCAGCACGTCCAGCGGGTCGCCGTCCTCGGCGAGGGTGTCAGGCACGAAGCCGTAGTCGGTGGGGTACTGGGTAGCCGTGAACAGCATGCGATCGAGCCAGATCTCGCCGGTCTCGTGATCGACCTCGTACTTGTTGCGCGAGCCCTTGGGGATCTCGATGATCACCTCGATCTCCACCGCGCGCTGCCCCCTCCCGGTCGGTTCAGCCGCTCCGGCCGCCCATCGTACCGGGGGGGTGCAGCCGGCCGCGTGCCCTGGCCGGGACTGGTTGCCTTCCGGCGGTGGCAAGGGGTCGGTCGGGTCAGTCGCTGGCCAGTTCGTTGGTGGCGTGCTGTCCGGCCTCGGCGGTGCGGCGCAGGAAGTCGGCGATGAGCTGGAGCTGGGCGTCGGTGTAGCCGGCGAAGAGCGTATCCATCGAGGCATTCATCCCGGAGTACAGGCCGTACAGCTCCTGGCCCCGGTCGGGCAGGGCGCGGACGGTGACGGCGCGGCGATCGGCGGCGTTGGGGTCGCGGTCGCGGGTGATCCAGCCGCCGCGCTGGAGTCGGTCCAGGATGCCGGTGATGGTCGCGGGGTGCAGGCCAGCGCGTCGGGCCAGGGCGCTGGGGCTGAGCGGGCCGTGGCGGTGGATGAGGTCCAGGCAGTCCAGGTCGATGTGATTGAGGTTGAGATGGGCGCTGACGTGGTGATTGAGCAGCGAGAGCTGGATGCTCAACTCGCGCAGCGACTCCTTGATCGTGGTGGTCAGCCGTCGTCGGTATCGCGGGCTGGTCTCCTCCGTCTGCGCTATGTCGCTCATATGATATGATCCTCGTATCGTATTGAGTCCGGAGGACAGGATACCTGGGACCGGGAGGCGACGCAGCCCCCCGGACCGACGCGAACTCACCGCCCACCCAACCGCTGGATTCAAGGGCGCCTGGAGTTCCCCGCGGGCGGCGTCAGCGGCACTGGTCCGGTTCCAGGTTGTCCAGCACGCGGCGGAGGAGATCGACGAGCTGCCGGCGTTCCTCGGCACCCAGCGGGCTGGCGACCTGCGCGCTCACCTCGTGCTGTGTGCGGCGGAGGGCGGCGATCCGCGCCTGACCCTCGTCGGTCGGCTCCACCAGCACGGCTCGCCGGTCACCCGGGTCAGCACGGCGGCTGAGCAGACCGGCCCGGTCGAGCGCATCGACCAGCGGGGTGACCGTCCGGTTGCTCATCCCCAGCCGCCTTGCCAGATCGCTCATGCGCACCGCCTCGCCGGCCTGCGCAAGCGTCATCAGCACCCTTGCCTGCGGCATCGACGCCGCCTGCTGGCCGAGGGACGCGCTGAAGCGTCGGCGGACGGCGAAATGCGTGCGCACGATCGCGTCGACCACGTCGCTGGGGGTCGCTGGAGCGCCTTGCCCGTTCATCGCCGGCATCTTACTCTCTGGCAAGATAGTCTTGACACGGACTACTTTTCTGGAGGTGCGTCGATGGCCGCGGAGATCAGTGAGGCGACGGCGAAGTTCCTCGGCCAGGTCATGCCGGTGATCGTCGGGACCCGACGGCGCAGCGGGGCGGTGAAGATGAACCCGGCGTGGTACGAGTTCCGCGACGGCTACCTGTGGCTCAACAGCTGGCGCGGCGCCCACTGGCTCGATCACGTGGAACGCCAACGGCAGGCCGCCCTGTTGTTCATCGACCCGCAGGACATGTACCGGGTCGTCCACGTGGAGACGCGACTGGTGCGGACCGCCCCCGACCCGGCCAACCGGCACATCGACCGGCTCTCCCAGCGCTACCGCGGCGAGCCGTACCAGCCGCCGCGCGGCCGGGCCGCTGGCCACCCCGCCTCCCCGCCCCGCGGCCGGGCCACCCCGGCCGGGACTGGGCGGACTCCGGTATCGTCCGCGGCGTGAGCGGTCACCAAGCAGTCGACGTGGCGCGGGAACTGGCCGAGCGCCTGCTCGCCGCCCATGGGCAGGCGGCGGTCCTGGCGATCGGTCTGCACGGGGCGGGGGCGCGACGCGACGGGCACGGGACCGTGGAGTCGGGGGCCACCGACCTCGAGGTCTCGGTCATCACCACCAGCGAGGAGGCGTCGGTGCCCGCTCGGGCCCTGCGCTACCAGGGCCTGGTGATCGACGTGGCGGTCATCCCCGCCGACCTGTACCTCGACGAGGCGGCGCAGATCGGGCCGCTGTGGCCGCTCGCCGCCGACCAGTACCTGCACCACCAGCCCATCTACGACCCAACCGATTTCTTCGGCAAGCTGCGGGACGCCCATCAGGCGGCGATCGCCTCGAGCCCGCCACAGGCGTTCCTGACCGCCGCGGCGTTCGACCTCGCGCAGCTCGCGGCCTGGGAGGCCAGAGCGCGCGCCGACGAGTTGTCGGGCGATCTGCCGAGCGCGCTGCTGGCGGTCAAGGAGGGCGCCATGCTGGCGGCGCTGGTCGTCGGCCTGGTCCGCAGGACCGCCTTTCGTGACGCGGGGGACGCCCTCAAGGTCGTGGCGACCATGCCGGACCTGCCGGACGGCTTCACCGAGCAGTACCGGCGTCTCCTGGCGCCCACCATCGACCCGGCAAGCGCCGTGCTGGCCCTTGGCCGCGTCCTGGCCGCGCTCGAACGGCTCGGCCACGAGCAGGGCATCCCCTTCGAGGCCGCCGACCTCGACGACTTCGTCTAGTCGAGCGACCGGCCCCGGAGGCGCCGTCGGCCGGAACTCCATCCGGGCCGGCCGGGACCCGGCCCGGCCGACGGGACCCCCCGGCCCGCCAGCACGAAGCCGGCGGCCCGTGGGTCACTGATGGGCGGGGCGCTCGTCGCCGCGGGTGGCGGGGGGCTCCTCGGGACCTGGTTCGAGGGCCACCTCCCGAGGCGCTTCGACGCGCTGGCCGTGGCGGTAGACCAGATCGCCGCCGAGCAGCGCGCCCACTCCCAGGACGACGACCCCGATGGCGCTCAGGATGACCGGCCCGATGGGACTGGTCGTGACGTCCAGGTCGCGGCTCCGCAGGATGGTGTTGGCCAGGAACAGCCCGCCGGTGACCAACTGCAGCGTCATGTGGGTGACGGCGAGCCTCCAGGCGCTGCCTCCCACCGGGATCCGCAGGAAGTCGGAGAAGCCGGCGACGACCGCGGCGACCGAGATCACCAGCGCGGTGACCAGCAGGGTGAAGGCGCCCTTGACGAACGGGTTGCCGTCGTCGACCAGGTACGAGATCCCATCGAACAGGAGGCTCGCCGGGTACAGCGCGATCGGGAAATGCACGAGCGCGGGATGCAGGGGGCGGCCCCTACCACCCCGCAGCAGGTTGGCCATCGGTGCCTCCGTGGGCGCGGCTCGGCGGATGGCTGATGATGCTACCCGGCCGGCCGCCCGCCAACCTCCCGGGGACGCGCCTCCACCTGCCTGGCCAGCCGGCGCAGGCTGCGCCGCAACATGAGCTGGAAGGCCGGGCGCACCACCGCGAAGCCGAGCCCTCCCGGCCACCCGAGGGGCAGCTCCAGGTCCTCCACCCACACCAGCCACGCACCGCCCGGAGCGGGCCGGGCCTCGAAGATGCCGGTGCCGCGCACGACCCTGCCGAGGTGGGCGACCTCGACCCGGCGCGGCGGATCCCAGCGGGTGACCTCCATCGGATCATGGAACCCCACGCCGCCGATCCTGGTGAAGGCGTCGAGGCGCTCGCCGACGCGGTGGCCGCCCGGCTCGACGGTCACGGCCGTGAGCACCATCCAGCCCGACTGGCCCTCCCAATCGGTGAGCGCCGCCCACGCCACCTCGACCGGGGCGGCCACCGCCACCCGCTCCTCCACCCGCGCCCTCATCCCGTCCTCCTTGCCCAGCGATGCCGCATGATGGTGCCATGCAACGGACCTTCGGACGGCGGACCTTCGACTTCTCCCGAGCGGCCGCGGTCATGGCGATCATCAACCGCACCCCGGACTCCTTCTACGACCGCGGCGCGGACTTCGCGCTCGACGCCGCCCTGGCGACCGCCGACCGGGCGCTCGCCGAGGGAGCGGACTGGCTGGACGTGGGCGGCGTCAAAGCAGGCCCCGGCCCCGAGGTCGACGAGACCGAGGAGCTGGAGCGCGTGCTGCCGGTGGTCGAGGCGTTGCGACCTCGGACCGACGCGGTGATCTCGGTCGACACCTTCCGCTCCGGCGTCGCCCGGCGGGTGCTGGCCGCCGGCGCCGACGTCGTCAACGACCCCTCCGGTCTGCACGATCCCGAGCTGGCCACGGTCACCGCCGAGCAGGGCGGAGCGCTGGTGGTGACGCACACCGGCGGGCCGCCCCGCACGCGGCCGCACCGCAGCGCCTACCGGGACGTGGTCGCCGACGTGAAGGACTTCCTCGCCGAGCGGGCGGCGTTCGCGCGCAGCCGCGGCGTGCCGGCCGAGCGGATCATCGTCGACCCCGGGCACGACTTCCACAAGAACACCTACCACTCGCTCGAGCTGACGCGGCGGCTCGGGGAGCTGACCGAGCTCGGCTACCCGGTGCTGGTGGCGCTGTCGAACAAGGACTTCATCGGCGAGACGCTGGACGTCCCCCTGGAGCTGCGGGTCGAGGGGAGCCTGGCCGCCGCGGTCGTCAGCGTCCTCAATGGCGCCAGCATCGTCCGCGTCCACGAGGTCGGCCCCACCGTCCGCGCGCTCCGCATGACCGAGGCGATCATCGGCCGCCGCCCACCCGCAACCGCCCGCCGCGGGCTCGCCTGACCTGGCCAGGCGCCGTTCGTCAGCGGCGCTCCGCCCTGGCGCCGAGGAGGCGGGCATGCTCGACCTTGATGCAGTGGTCCTCGACGTAGGCGAGCCCGCCCGCCTCGGCGATGGCTCGGGCCTCGGCGCTGCGGATACCGAGCTGGAGCCAGAGCGCACGGCCGCCGACGGCGACCGCGGCGCGGGCGACCTCCGGCGTGAACTCCGCGCGGCGGAACACGTCCACGATGTCGATCGGCTTCGGCACCTGGTCGAGGCGCTCCAGCACCGGGATCCCGAAGACCTCCGCCTCCCCGCACATGGGATTGACGCCGTACAGCTCATAGCCCTGATGGTGGAGGTACCACGCGATCTGGTTCGACGGCCGATCCGCGTTCGGCGACAGCCCGACCACGGCGATCACCTTCGACGACGCCAGCAGCTCCCGAACCTCGGCCTCTGTCACTGGTCCCTCCTCGACGGGCCGACGGCCCTTCCCGGCCATGGTGCCACCGCGCCCCACCAGACCGGCGCCCGCCCCTCACCCCTCCGGAGGCGACCTACGTCGTGAGCGGTTCTTACCAAGCTTTAGGGCTGCTCTTCGCGGATCGTTGACTCGGGCCGCTTCCATCTCCACGACCGCAATAGGACGGAGAGGAGACCAGAAATGGCCGGCCCGGGCTCGATCGGCGACCGCGCGCAGGCGCACGATCAGGAGTTGCACGACCACGATCGGGGATTGTCGCATGACCTGCCAACCCTGCTGAGCCGCCGCGCCCTGATGTTGTTCGGCGGGGCAGGGCTTGCGACCGCATTGGCTGGCTGTGGCATCACCAGGAACAACGACAGCGTCACCAGCTCGCCCACCACAAGCTCGACGGCCGGGACGGCATCAGCCGGGACCGAGATCCCCGAGGAGACTGCGGGACCCTACCCCGGCGACGGCTCCAACGGCGTCAACGTCCTCACCGAAAGTGGCATCGTGCGCAGCGACATCACCAAGAGCTTCGGATCGGCGTCCGGAGTCGCCCAGGGCGTGCCGCTGACCATCAAGCTCAAGGTTCTCGACACCAGCAATGCTTCTGGCGCATTGCAGGGGGCCGCTGTCTATCTGTGGCACTGCAACATCGACGGCAAGTACTCGCTCTACTCCGAGGGCGTCACCGAGGAGAACTACCTGCGTGGGGTCCAGGAGACCGGCAGCGACGGGTCGGTGACGTTCACCAGCGTCTACCCGGCGGCCTACTCCGGACGCTGGCCGCACATCCACTTCGAGGTCTACCCGAGCCTGGAGGCGGCCACGACCGCCAGCGGCAAATTGCGCACGTCCCAGTTGGCACTTCCGGAGGCGACCTGCAAGCTGGTCTATGCGACCGACGGCTACAGCCAGAGCCTGCGGAACCTGGCGCAGACGTCGTTGAGTACCGACAACGTCTTCAGGGACGGCTACTCGTTGCAGCTTGCCACGGTGACCGGAAACGTCACCGACGGCTTGACCGCCAGCCTCAACGTCCCGGTGTAGTCGACTCGCCGACCGACGTCAGTGGGCCCGAAGCCTCGCCGGGCGGCGGTAGCCTGGGCGGCAGACCCGGGCTGATCCACAGGAGGAGCTGCCATCTGATCTGCCATACTGCCGCCATTCGGTGTGGGTGCAGTACCTGCGCCGCGGCCGCGCTGGCAAGGCAGCGCGACTTGATGACCTGCTGGCCCAAGGCGAGGTCGTGGTCTGCGGCCCGGTGGTCGCCGAGCTTGTGGCCGGCACCCCACCAGCCCACCGAGCCGAACTGATCGCGCTGCTCAACGCGCTGCCGTGGGCGGATCTGGGCCATGCGGAGTGGGCCAGGGTCGGGGAGGTCGCGGCACGGCTGCGCGAGCAGGGAATCACCACGGCGCTGACCGCCATCGAGATCGCCGTCGCCGCGGTTCGGGTGAACGCTGAACTGTGGACCCGTGACAGCGACTTCACGCGGATCGCCACGGTGCTGGATTCCCTGTCCCTGTTCGCGCCGTGAGCGTGGAGGAGGCACCAGCCTCGCGACGGGCGGTAGCCTGGGCGCAAACTCGAGGTCAGCAGGGGGAACTTCCGTGGGCCAGCCAGAACGGTACGTCTTTGTCTGTCTCAATCAGCGGCCAGCAGGGCATCCGAAGGGGTCGTGCCTGGATCGCGGGGCGGCGCTGGTGTTCGACGAGTTGCGCGAGGAGCAGGGCCGCCGGCTGGCCAAGGACGTGAAGGTGGTCGCGACCGGCTGCATGGAGGGCTGCCTGGCGGGACCGTGCCTGCTGGTGGTGCCCGACAACGTCTGGTACGGCGGGGTGACCCAGGCGGACGTGCCCGCGATCTTCGACCAGCATCTGGAGGCCGGCGAGCCGGTCGAGATGCTGCGGCTGGAGCCCGACGACTTCTGCGCCTGAGCATCGGCCAGGCGCGGACCCAGGCCCGCCGGGCGCGACGCGGGCGCTCTGGACCGCTGGAAGCGGGGCCCAAGGCTTTACCGTCTCCGAACAATCGTCGCCGATTCCGTTGACGTGCCCGGGTGAGGATCGACCCGACAATCCCTCCCACTGATCTGCACGAGGTGAGCTCATGAAGCGGCTCGGCAGGCACGCCGCGTGGCTCGGCTGGGTCGTCGCGGGCGTCCTGGCCCTCTCCGCCGGCGGCGTCGCGTTCGCCGCCAACAACAGCGATCGCGGCTCGGACACCGCTCCTCTCCGCGACCTGGTGTTCTCGCAGACCCAGAGCACTCAGGGCAACCAGGCAGGCAACGCGCAGGGCAACGACCAGCACAAGGGCTTCCCCGCCCTGCGCCGGGGCTTCCTCGGCGGCCGCTTCGGCGGCCAGCTCCTGCACAGCGAGACGACGGTCAACACCGACAACGGCGTGAAGACCTTCGTGATCGCGCGCGGCCAGGTGACGGCCCTTTCCGGCTCGAGCATCACGATCACCAGCTCGGACAAGGTGGCCACGACCTTCGCGATCAACTCGGACACCCGCTACGGGTTCCGCAACTTCAAGCAGCCGCAGGCCCAGCTCAAGACCGGGCAGACGGCGATGGCCATCGGGACCAAGTCCGGCAACACGATCACGGCGAGCAATATCGCCACCGAAGGCTCGTAGGCCGGACGGGCGGCGTCCACCGCACCAGCGTCCTGTGCACGGCCCCGGGATCCCCCCTCTCGGGGCCGTGCGCTATCTGCCCCAGGTGAGCAGCGCGTCGATCAGCATCATGAGCCCGAAGACGCCCAGGGCGAGCCAGAAGGCCCTGGCGACGTGGCGGCCGATCGGCACGGGTCGCAGCTCCAGCAGCCGGCGGCCGCATTCGCAGAGCCCGGGCTCGTAGGCCACCCGGTGCCCCTCGGTGCAGGCGAAGCGTGGCCGGGCGCGCAGGTCGTAGCCGCAGGCCACGCAGGTGCGCGGCGAGGGGTTCTCGATCCCGCAGCGAGGGCACGACCGCCGGGAGGAGAGCTCCCAGGCGACCACGCCGGCCGTCAGGGCGGCGAGCCCGCCGAACATCGCGAAGGTCACCAGCCCGGAGGCCAGCGAGTCGTCGAACGCGACCGTGAACCCCACGCTGCCGAGGGCGGCCAGCACCAGCGCGCTGCAGACGGCGACCGCGGTGGAGCGCACCGCAAGGGGCCGCTGGCTCTCGCTCAGTCGGAACAGCTTCACGCTCGCCTCCGTTGACTGCGCCGCAGCGGGCGGCGCGGGGACCCCTCCAGGCTAAAGGGTCGGCGCCGGCGACGAGAACCCCAGCGTGTTCGGGCAAGCACGCCTAGCCTGGACACGATACTGCCGGTCGCAGGTTCGACGGAGGAAGCATGGCCGCGGAGGACAGCGGAAAGACACAATGGCACGAGCTCTACCACGAAGTGGTGGAGACCAACCTCTGCACCGGCTGTGCGGCCTGCGTGATGGCCTGCCCGCGAGACGTGCTGGAGTACGACCACTCCCAGACCTATCACCCCTTCAACGTCGAGCTGTCCACGGCTGCCGACGACTGCTCGCACGGGCAGCGCGGCTGTGACATCTGCACGCGCGCCTGCCCTCGCTTCCGCGACTGGGAGGTCGAGTCCGACCAGGCCCTGTTCGGGAGGCCGCGCGAGACCGAGGAGGTCTGCGGCATCGAGCGGGGCGTGTACCTGGTCCGCGCGGCCGACCCGGAGGTCCTGGAGCGTGGCCAGGACGGCGGGCTGGTCTCGGCGCTGCTGATCTGGGGCCTGGAGACCGGGCGGATCGAGGGTGCGCTGACCTCGCGCCTGTCGCGGACCAGGCTATGGGACTGCGAGCCGTTCCTCGCGACCACGCGGGACGACGTCCTGGAGGCGGCCGGCTCGCGCTACACCTACGCGGCCAACCCACTGGCCATGAAGGAGGCGGAGGGACGCGGCCTCAAGCGGCTGGCGCTGGTGGGGATGAGCTGCCAGGCGTCGGTCAACGGCACGCTGGCCGCCCGCCGGGTGAACAAGTACGCGCGCCGCATCGAGCTGGTGATCGGCCTGCTGTGCTCCAAGTCCTTCGAGTACGAGGGGATGCGGCAGATCATCACCGAGGAGTACGGCATCCCGCTGGAGGACGTCGCAAAGGTCAACATCAAGGGGAAGTTCCAGGTTTGGCGGCGCTCCACGGGCGAGGAGATCGACATCCCGCTCAAGAAGATGCAGGACGTCACCCGCCAGGGCTGCAAGCTGTGCCCGGACTTTGCGGCCGAGCACGCCGACATCGCCACCGGTGGATTGGGTCAGACCGAAGGCTGGACGCTCACGGTGGTGCGCACCCAGCGCGGTCAGGAGTGGCTCGAAGGCGCCGTTGCGGCGGGACTGATCACCGTCCGGCCGGGTGAGGAGGATCCCGCCGCGGTGGCGCTCATAGCGAAGCTGGCCGTGCGCTCACGGCGGCGCTGGCCGGTGGAGCAGGCCGCACAGGGCTTCGGTGCTCCGGGCATGCTGCCATTGGCAGACGCGTGAGCTACTCGGCCGGGGTGTAGTTGGCGACGAAGGCGGCGTCACGCACCTGGGGTCCCACCTTGGCGGCGCCGCCGGGTGAGCCGAGGGGGTCGTCGCCCTCGGTGAAGAACGCCGCGTTGGCCGCGGTGAACTCCTTCCACTGGGCCGGAACGTCGTCCTCGTAGAAGATCGCCTCGACCGGGCAGACCGGCTCGCAAGCCCCGCAGTCAACGCACTCGTCAGGCTGGATGTAGAGCATCCGGTCGCCCTCGTAGATGCAGTCGACCGGGCACTCCTCGATGCAGGACTTGTCCTTGACGTCGATGCACGGCTCGCTGATGGTGTAGGTCATCT
>WNFY01001140.1_pt1 | contig 29505 bp, 23 predicted proteins | sample 5400091 | NCBI WGS metagenome assembly WNFY01 (sample SAMN13153364, study PRJNA577476) | soil metagenome | isolation source: 60 cm soil or saprolite under grassland replicate 1 | place: USA:California | collected 2016-06-15 | reverse complement strand
ATGGTCGGGCTGGTCGGCCTGCTGCCACCCACCGACGACCGCTTCACAGGGACCATCGACGCCGTCCGCACCGAGCTCGGCCACGATGGCTTCATCTCGCGCTACTCGACCGACGCGACCGACGACGGCCTGTCGGGCAGCGAGGCCCAGTTCCTCGCCTGCTCGTTCTGGCTCGTCGACGCGCTCGCGGCCAACGGCCGTGAGGACGAGGCGCGGAAGCTGTTCGAGCGGCTGCTCGCGCTGCGCAACGACGTCGGCTTGTACGCAGAGGAGTACGACGTCGCCCGCAAGCGGCAGGTCGGCAACTTCCCGCAGGCCTTCACCCACCTGGCCCTCATCAACGCCGCGAGGGTCCTCAGCGGCGATCGGACGGGGACGCGATCGACGCCACCCGCTGCGTCGGCGGCCCGCAGCCATGGGTGAACCAGCGCTCGGGGCCCATGCTGCGGGCCTTCGCGGCGCCCGCGTCCCAGCGCCGACACCGCTGTGCACAGGAGCTGAGCTGGGGCACCGATGGCGCGGAGGTTGGTTGGGTGAGGGGCTGGCGCGATAGCGACTGCTACGTGTTGTAGCAGTTCGGCGGCGTAGTCACGTTCCTGCTGGCAGGGCCAGCAGCAGGCCCAGCCGGCGGGGATGATCGTGCCGCAGTCAGGGCAGCGGCGCTCGGCGCGCCAGGCCATACACTATGGCCACGTGCTGACCTCGGCGTCCTCAGGGAACAGGCAGCCGAGGTGGGATCGCAACTCGACACGATCCGCACGGCTGAGCTGAGCCTGTTCCCCTACTTGGCGACCCATCATTCGTTCCGTGAGATTGGCGAGGAACTGCGCCTCTCGCCGCCGGTAGAGGCCTTCTTGGAGAGCCTGGCCTCCCCCCGAACTCACGGCGCGTGCGAAGGATGTTCGTGCTCGGCCGGGCGCGAACCCTCGAAGAGGACTACCTCCACCACAGGATGACCGAGGTCCGCGAGTACGGAGCTTGATCCCGCGCAGATGCCCCCGGCTCCGAGTCCTGCTGGAGGTGCTGCGCGGTGCGACCGGAGCACCGTGGTGCAGCAGGCCACCCCCGCGCCGGACGGCTCGACCGCGACGGTCATCTGGGCTGGAGCCGCTCAAGGACCTGCTCGTTCACCGTCGTCCACCTGGTGCCAACGAATCAACCACTCAGGAAGGAGGCGCCGAGCGGTGTGGCGGGCCGAGCAGCACGAGCGTGTCGCCCTCCTCCGGCGCCGGCCGCTCGTGCTCCGTCGCGGGGACGAGTCGGCCGTCGGCGCGGATGGCGAAGAGCAGGTCGTGGCCGTCGGGGACCGCGCCGCCAGCGGGTCGCGTGACGATCCCGGCGCCCTCGTGGTGTCGCTCGCTGATCGCGGTCCTGGTCAGTGTCTCGCCAAAGAGGACCTCGTCCTCGGCGTAGGGCGCGACGACGCCGTGGCTGTCGCGCGGCGCGCCAACCCGGTACACGATGGGCCCATCGGAGTTACCTCGTAGCAGCGTCGAGGCGAGCGCGTTGAAGTCGTCTTCGCTGGTGAGCAGCAGCACGGTGGTGACGCCCTCGAGCTCTGCGCCGCGGCCGGTGGCCTCGGCGAGCAGCTCGCCGCGGGCAAGCTCGAGCCCGGCCCTGCTGATGGCGTCGCGCTGCTTCTGCGGGCCAGCCCACATCAGCACGTCGAGGCCGGCGGACTTCAGCGCCCGGCCGAGGTCGACCGCCCAGGGGACGTCGCCGACCAGGAGCGGCCGGCTGCGGGCCGGGCGAGTCACACCGAGCAGCCTTGCGACCGGCGACGCGGTCAGCCCATAGAGCGTCACTGTCGCGACGATCACCAGGAAGGTGGTGGGCAGGATGTCGGCGGCACCGCCGATCCCGCGGGCGATCAGGGTCTTGGAGAACGCCGAGGCGGTGGCGGCGGCGACGATGCCTCGCGGGGCCATCCACCCGATGAAGGCGCGCTCCCCCTTCGACAGGTTGCTCCGCAGCGTCGATACCCACGCCACGAGGGGCCTGGTCACCAGCACGAGCACGGCGACGAGCCCCAGGGTGGGGAGCAGCACGCTCCTCACGGAGCTCGGGGTCACGCTGGCCGAGATGGAGATGAAGAGCACGCCGATGAGGAGCTGGATCACCGTCTCGCCGAACGGTCGGCGGGCCGGGATGTCGAATCCGGGCAGATTAGCCAGGGCCAAGCCCATGACGAGCGCAGCGAGCAGGCCGGTGTCGTCACGGGCGATGTCGCAGCCCGCCGCCACGCCGATCACGGAGGCGACGGTCGCCAGCGAGCCCAAGACCCCTCCCATATCCAGCTCGCGCAGCACCAGCCACAGCAGCGCCGTTCCGACGATGCCTCCGGCGAGGCCGACACCGACGCTGAGCAGGAACTGGCCGAACTGGTAGCCGCTGGCGACGACGGCGCTGAAGACGAGCGCGCCGAGGATGCCGCCGACCGGGTCAATGAGCGAGCCCTCCCACAGGAGCGTCCGCTGCACGCGCTCGGCAGGCCGGACGAAGTTCAGCAGCGGCCCCACCACCGTGGGCCCGGAGACGACCAGAATGGCGCCGAGCATGAGCGCCGCCCCGGTCGACATGCCGAGAAGAAGCGCGGCGAAGAGACCGGCGAACGCCCAGGTGACCGGCACACCGATGGCGATGAGCCGGACCACGACCGAGCGCGTGCCGCCCTCCAGCTTGCGCAGGTTCAGCCCGACCCCACTGTCGAAGAGAATGAGGGCCACCGCCAGCGAGACGATCGGCTGGAACAGCGACCCCAGGAGATTGTTGGGGTTGATGTCGTCGGTGAGGGCGCCGGCGATAAAGCCGACCGGCAGCAGGACGATGAGGGCGGGGATCCGCACCCGGCTCGCCAGGATCTGCGAGCCGACGGCCAGCACCACCGTCAGGCCCAAACCGAAGAAGATCTGGTCTGCTGTCACGGCGAGGTCCTACACCCTGCTGGGCGGCCGCGCTCCCGGCGTTGATGGCGGCGACGAAGGCGCGATGGTCGCGGTCGTTCTGGTCCGCATAGGCCGCAGCGAACTCAAGCCCGGACTACTCGGGGCTCCGTATAGGCCCAGCACGGCGAGCACGATGAGCACGCCCCCGAATCCGACCAGGAGCCCTCGGGACTCATATGCGTCCGCGAGGCGGCCCTCTTCGACGTTCCCCGCGCTCCGGGCATCCGTGGGTCAACCGCTGGGGACGACTACAGCGAGGGAATGGCCCGCGGCTGCGGCTGCTGGGCCTGGTCAGCCGCGACGGCCGGCTCCGCGCGCGCCGTCGACCATTTGAGCTCGAGCTCGAGCTCGAACTCGTCGCCGTCGACTTCCACCTCGAACTCGCTGCGCACCTCGTCCGGGACGCGGAGGCTCACCGTGGTCTCGCCAAGCTCCAGGTCGACCTTGCCGTCCTCAGCGAGCGCCCTCGCCAACGCCGACAGTTTGTCGGCCGCCTGCTGCCGCGTCAGAGACTCCTTGAGTTCCACCTTCATGTCCGACATGGGCCCCTCCCGTTCCTGCTTGCGCCAGCCTGGCCGCCGCCACTCTGGAGTGCGCCTCCCCCCGTGGTCATCATCCCGTGGGGATGATCTGGGCTTCGCGCGGCGAGGCGCGGCGTTGATTTAGCCCGCGGTCCCGGCTGGGGAAGGACGTTCGTCCCTTGTCGAGCTGAGCAACGTTTTCTTACGGTCGGGGGATCATTCGGCTCGCGACGGGAATCCGTAAAGAGATGCGTGTTGCCCGCCCTGGACAGGCGGGCATATCGGGATGGACGGTGGGGGGCACCGGGGATGGTCACGACACACACGGGCACTCTGTACAAACCTTTGGGAAGGACCGCGTCCCCGCCCTTTTCTATCCTCGAATCGAAGCTGACCCCGCCACTCGGGCGCCAGGGAATGGTCCCGCGAATCGATCTGCTCCGCCGGCTCGAGGCTTCGACCGGCGTGCCGGTGGTCGCCATCGCCGCCCCTCCCGGCTACGGCAAGACGACGCTCCTGGTCCAGTGGGCCGCCCGGGACCCACGGACGTTCGTGTGGCTATCGATCGACGGGCGCGACAACGATCCCGTGGTCCTGCTGACGTACATCGCGGTCGCGCTCGACCGGGGCGAGCCAGTCGACCGTGCGGTATTCCGCGCGCTGGCTTCCCCAGGCTCGCCGGTCGCGGCGAGCGCGCTGCCGCGACTCGGGTCCGCCTTGGCCTCCAGGACGCTCCCGCTCGTGCTGGTCCTGGACGACGCGCATCTCCTCCAGAACGGCGAGTGTCTGGACCAGATCCTGGCGCTCGTCGAGCACCTTCCCGAGGGGTCGCAGCTTGCCATCGCCGGCCGGCGCGAGTCGCCGCTCCCGTTGGGGCGGCTACGCGCGGAGGGCCGCGTGGTGGAGATCGGCGCGGACGACCTGGCGATGGACCAGCAGGAGGCCGCTTCGCTACTGCGCGGTGCGGAGGTGGACGTCCCAGAGGCCCAGTGCGTCGAGCTGCGCCGGCGGACGGAGGGCTGGCCGGTCGCGCTGTACCTCGCCGCGTTGTCGCTGCGGATGGGCGACGCCGAGGGCGACGGGATCGCGCTGGGGGGCGACGATCGGTTCTTCGTCGACTACCTGCAGTCGGTGCTGCTGTCCCGCCTGCCGCCGGAGGTGGTGGCGTTTCTGACGCGGACTTCGGTACTGGAGCACATGTCCGGGCCGCTGTGCGACGCGGTGCTGGACAGGACCGGGTCGGCGGACCTGCTGGAATCGCTGGAGCGCTCGAACCTGCTGCTGATCCCGCTCGACCGTCGCCGGCGCTGGTACCGCTACCACCACCTGTTCCGCGAGCTGCTGCGCGCCAAGCTCGAGCGCGGCGAGCCTGACCTGGCTCGCCAGCTCGTCCTGCGGGCGGCCGCCTGGTACGAGGACAACGGCCTCCCCGAGGCCGCCATCGAGTACGCCATGCAGGCGGGCGACGTCGACCGCGTCGCGCGGCTCGTCGTGAACGCGTCGTTCCCCATGTATCGAACCAGTCGGCTCGCCACCCTCCAGCGATGGTTCGACTGGTTCGATCAGAACGGCCAGATCGAGCAGTACCCAGCGCTCGCCGTGCTCGGGGCCTGGTACCACCTGATGGTCGGCCACCTGGCCGCGTCCGAGCGGTGGGCCGACGCAGCCCAACGCGGGTCGCTGGAGGGGACGCTGCCCGACGGGAGCACGTCGATCGAAGGATGGCTGGCGCTACGGAGAGCCTTGCTGTGCCCGCACGGGATGGAGCAGGCGCGCAGGGACGCGGAGCTCGCCGGGAAGCTGCTCCCGTTGGACAGCCCGCTGCGGGCGACGGCCCTGCTCGTGCTCGGGATGGCGCACCTGGGGGCCGGGGCCCCCGAGCGAGCGGACGCCATACTGGCGGACAGCGTCGAGGTGGCGGAGGACGCCGGCGCGACCGTGGCGGCCGTCGACGCGCTCGCCGAGCGTTCCATCCTGGCGACGCGGCGGGAGGACTGGCCCGAGGCCGAGGTCCTGGTCGAGCGGGCACGGGCCGTTATCGATGCGGCGCGGCTCGACGACTACGTGACGACCATCCTGCTGTGGGCGGCCGCGGCGCGGGTGGCGCTCCACCGAGGGGACGTGCCGCCCGCCCGCGAGCACCTCGCCCGCGCGCAGCGGTTGCGGCCCCAGATGACGCACGCCGTGCCGTTCTACGCGGTCCAGACCCGGCTGGAGCTCGTCCGCGCCTACATCGCCCTCACGGACGTGGCCGGTGCCAGGACGGTGCTCCGGGAGGTCGACGACCTGCTCCGCCGGCAGCCGGACCTTGGCATCCTCGGGAGCGAGGCCGACGAGCTGCGCTCGCAGCTCGAAACCATGCGCGCCGACGTGATAGGGGCGTCGTGGCTGACGGCGGCGGAGCTGCGGCTGCTCCCGCTGCTGGCCACGCATCACTCGTTCCGCGAGATCGGCGAGCGCCTGCACCTGTCGCCGCACACCGTCAAGACGCAGGCGATCGCGATCTATCGCAAGCTCGGCGTCTCGTCACGGAGCCAGGCGATCCAGCACGCCCAGCACCTTGGCTTGCTGGTCAAGTAGGGACGGTCCCACCGCTCCGGCCTTTCGTGCTGTCGGGATGATGACTTCGGCGAGTCGGTGCGATGTCATTGCGGCGACCCGAGCCCTCGTCCGGCTGGGGGCCCTCTTGGCGATCGGCGCGGCGCCGGTGTCTTTCCACTGCAACGTCGAGGCGGCACTTGCCGCCGGGGCGACCGACGACGAGATCGTCGGCGCCCTCATCGCGGTCGCGCCCGTCATCGGTCTCGCCCGGGTGGTCTCGGCAACGCCCCAGGTCGCCCTCCCGATGGGCTACGACATCGACGCGGCGCTCGAGGCCGTCGAACGGGGTCAACGCTGACGGTCGATCACGGCGGGGTGGCGCCGGGTCGAAGGGAGACGCGATGTCCTGGAGGTTCGCCTTCCTGCTCCGCCAACGCCTCAAGGAAAGCCTGTGGGTCGTGCCGTTCCTCGGTGCGGTGCTGGGGCCGCTGCTCGGGCTGCTCACCAACTGGCTCGACCATACCGTGCGGGTGCCAGGGCGTGGCAGTACTCGGCCTCCACCGCCACCGGGCTACCCGGATGAGACCACGGCCTTGGACGCCATGGACGAGGCCGAGCGGCTCTCCGGGGAGCTGATCATCCAGCCCGACGCGATTGCGGCGATCGTTAGGAACAAGCAGGGCAAGATCCGCGTCACGACCAACCGCCACCCAGTGGGACGCGGCGCCACCTGGGGAATGCTGTGGGGAACGCTGTTCGGCATGCTGTTCTTCGTCCCCTTCCTCGGGATGGCGGTCGGGGCCGGCCTCGCCGCGTTGATGGGCAAGGTCGAGAAGACCGGCATCGACAAGCAGTTCCAGCGGCAGGTCCGCGACATGCTCCAGCCCGGCACCTCGGCGCTGTTCCTGGTGGTCGAGAAGGTCACCCCGGACAAGGCCGTCGAGGCGCTGAACAAGTTCGGCGGCGCGGTCCTGAAGTCGTCACTGTCCAAGGAGGCGGAGCAGGAGCTGCAGCAGGAGTACGAAGAGGACCAGCGGTTCGCCGACACGGACCAAGCGCCACCCGCCCCAGCCTCGCCGCCGCCCGCGGCTACCGGGACTGGCATCGCAGACGAGCTGGAGCGGCTCAAGGGGCTGCTGGACCAGAGCGCGCTGACGCCGGCGGAGTTCGACGCCGCCAAGCAGAAGGTCCTGGGTAGCGCCTAGCGCCGAGCCGGACCACACATAGGAGAGACGTGTCATGGAGGAGTTCGGTCCGGTTCAGATGCTGGTGATCGGCTTTCAGGGCGGCCAGTTTTCGGGGAAGGTCCTGGAGGAGCTTCGGCGCCTGCGGGACCACGACATCGTCGCCTGGTCGACCTGCTGTTCGTGACCAAGGATGCCGACGGCAGGGCTGTGCGTCAGCAGCGGGCCCATCTGGGACTGCCCGGAGGACAGCAGGCCGATGGCGAGCGCCCAGCCGAACTGCGCGATGTTGGGCCGCCCGAATTCGGGAAGGCCGGGCAGCACCAGCGACGTGACAGCGGCGAAGCCCCCAGCCGACGCCACCACCGCACCGACCCGCTCCGGTGTGTCGCGTTTGGCGAGGCGCACAGCGCAGACGGCCAGCCCGCCACCCAGCGCGATCAGCGGTGCCTCGGGTCCGAGCACCGCGCCGAGGCCGAGCGTGGTCAGCGCCGCCAGCGCGATGCCAGCAGGTAGCTCCGGCTCCGCAGCGCGGCAAGAGGATCGGCGGTCGTCGCCGGAGTCACCCTCCCGAGGAAGCGTCGGGGAATCGTCGCCCGGTAAGAGCAGGCGCGCATCCTCCGATCCGGGTGATGTCGGCGGGAGCGGTACGCGGTCAGATGGCACCAGATCGCACCGCGGTGGCCGTCGTGCGGCCCCGTGATGGCGTGACTTGGGAGGAGGTGCTCCTGATGGAGGAGTGGGCGGTGGCCGGACTGATCGGCGCTGTCGCCGGGTACAGCGTCCGGTTCTGGCAGGAGAAGATGCCCAACCTGGTCAAAGGACCCGCCGAGGCGGCCGTCAGGACCGCTGGATCGGCCGTAAGTGCCGGTGCCAGCACGGGCGGCAGAGCTGCGGGCGCGGCGCTGGGGGCTGCTGCGAGCATGGGTGGCAGAGCCGCGGGCGCGACGCTCAGGGTCGCGACGCAGCGCACGTCCGGCAAGGGCGGCGGGAAGCCGCTCAGGAGGGTGCCGGTGACCGATGGAGGACAGCCGGCAGCAGCCAGGCCCCGGCGGTCGCGGCCCCGGCAGCCGCGCCGCTGATGCCCCAGCCGAGCGGACCGAGGGGCCGGCAGCCGAAGAAGTGCGACAGGCCCGGCGTCTGCACGATGCCCGCCAGCAGCGCCGCCGAGCCCAGGCCGACCGCCAGCACCACCGGATCCCTCGCACCCACCAGCAGCGTCTGGCCGAGCTGCGCTCCCACCAGCGCGGTCATGGCCACCGTGCTGGCGTGCGCCCTCGACCCGGTCGCTCGCGCCGCCAACCACGCGCCCGATGCTCCGGCCGCGGTGATCGTCGCCCGCCACGCGATGTCCCGCACCAGCGGCCCGCCGAGCGATGCTTCCGGGCCCTCCCGAAGAAGCTGCTCAGGGGAGGGGCGGGTGGGCTGGCGAACGGCGATCGCCATCGCCGGTGCGGCGTCGGTGAGCAGGTTCACCAGCAGGAGCTGGCGCGCGTTGAGGGGCGGCCGGCCTGCGGCCGCGGCGCCAGCGACGGTGAAGGCGATCTCCCCGAGGTTGCCGCCGACCAGGATGGCGGCCGCCTCCCGCGTCGACGCCCACAGCGCGCGACCCTCCAGCAGGGCACCCACGATGCTCTCGATCCGGTCGTCCACCACCAGCAGGTCGGCGGCCTCCCGCGTGGCCGGGGTGGCCTGCTCGCCGAAGGCGATGCCGACGTCGGCCAGACGGATGGCCTGCGCGTCGTTGGCGCCGTCGCCGGTCATGGCCACCACGCGGCCGGCACGCTGGAGCGCCCGCACGACCCGGACCTTGTGGAAGGGCGTGACCCGCGCGAACACCGCCACCTGGGACACAGCCGCCGCCAGCTCGTCGTCACCGAGCGCGTCCACCTCCGGCCCGGTCATGATCCGCTTGCCGTTGACCAGGTCCAGCTCCAACGCGATGCTCTCCGCCGTGTTGGGGTGGTCGCCGGTGATCATCACGATCTCCACCCCGGCCCGCCGCAGGTTCCGGACGGCCTCGGCCGCGGTCGCGCGGACCGGGTCGCTGTAGGCGAGGAACCCTAGGAAGGTGACGCCGTCGACCAGGCCTTCGTCGAGGGTGGCTCCCTCGGGGACGGCCCGCTCCGCGACCGCCAGGACGCGGAGGCCGCGCCTGGCGAGGCGGCGCGCCTCGCCCATCAGGCGCCGCCGCCGCGCCGCGGTCAGGTGAACGGGCCCGGTCCCGTCCCGCGAGGTCGAGGATCGTGCCAGCACGACCTCCGGCGCGCCCTTGACGGCCAGCAGCGCGGTCTCGTGATTGCCTCCGAGCACGGCGTGGAAGCCGCGGCCGGCCTCGAACGGCAGCTCGGTCACCCGCCGCCAGTCGGCGGCGCCTTGGTCGGCGGCGACCTTGGCGGCGCCGGCCTTCTCGAACAGCGCCCGGTCTTCCGCATTCACCAGGCCCTCGCCCGAGGTGTCCGGGGCTGCCCGCAGGCCAGCCGCCAGGATGTCCCTGGCTCGAGAGGTGAGGTTGCGCCCGTTCACCGGAGTTTCAGTGTCTCCGTCCGACACGGCCACCAGCGCGATCCGACCCTCGGTCAGCGTGCCGGTCTTGTCGACGCAGGCGATGTCCACGCGTCCTAGCGCCTCGATGGCCCGCCGCGAGCGGACCAGGGCGCCCTGGTCCGCCAGGCGCTGCGCCGCGCTGAGCTGCGCGACGGTGGCCAGCAGCGGAAGCCCCTCGGGAACGGCGGCAGCCGCCAGCGCCACCCCCGAGTCGACCACCTCCCGCACCGGCAGCCCCCGCAACGCCCCCAGTCCCGCGAGCGCTCCCCCGCTCCCCAGCGCCGCGGGCCCGGCCAGTGCGGTGAGCGATTCCAGCCGCGCCTCGACCCCGCTCCGGGGAGGCTCGATCTGCTGGAGCTGGTCGCCCTGCCGCGCCTCGGTCCCGGGCCCGGTCGCCACCACCACCGCCGTGGCCTCGCCCGCCGAGACCGCTGTGCCCTCGTAGAGCACGGAGGTGCGACCCGCGATCACCGCCGCGAAGGAGGCGGGGGCGGCTTTCGGCACGGGCAGCGACTCGCCCGTCAGGCTCGACTCGTCCATCTCGAGGGACGAGGCCTCCATGATCCGGCAATCGGCCGGAACGCTCTCTCCGGCACGCAGGCGGACGACATCACCGACGACCAGCTTGCCGGCATCGACGACCCGTTCCTCTCCCGCGCGCCTGACCAGGACGCCCCGAGCCGATCTGCCCTCGAGCCGCTCGATCGCCCCCCTGGCCCGGTACCCCTCCACGCCCCCGACCAGCGCATTCAGGACCATGACGCTGCCGATCAGGCCGGCGTCGGTCACCGAGCCGACCGTGGCGGCGAGCCCGGCTCCGGCGCCCAGGATCGGGGTCAGCGGGTTGAGCAGCTCGGCCGTCACGGACCTCGCCAGCAGCAGGGCCCCGGACGGCGACCGGATCTCCGGCGGCCTGCGAAGGGCGGCCTGCTCCTCGGAGAGCCCGGCCGGGGAGGTCCCCAGCCGGGTGAGCGCCTCGGAAGCGTCGAGCTCGTGCCAGGGCACGGCCACGCGCCAGACGGGGAGCGGACGCCGCGCCAGCCCCACCGCGATCCGCGTCCCGTTGGCCAGCGCCGCCGCCGACGCCATGTTCACCACGTCCATCGTCCGCTGCGCCGCCTGTGAGGCGAGGCCCAGCGACCCGGCCAGGGCGCTCGCGCCGGCGCCCGCTCCGGCCAGGAGCACGCTCTGGCGGCTGACCTGACGAGCGGTCGCGCACGCCTGGACCAGCAGGTAGGCATGGCTGAGGTCGTCGTCCTCCGACAGCAGGTCCGCGCCCCACGGCGGCGGTCCGTTCTGGAGGCGCAGCCCCAGCGCGACGTCGGCGGCGGGCAGGGCCGGAGAGCCGCCGCCCGCCACCACCAGGACGACGCGGCCCGCGCGCTGGAGGGCGCGGATCGCCCGTGGCAGGCGGCTGGAGCCCGGCACCACCCGATCGGGGTGCAGCCTGGCCGCTCGGCCCGGGTCGTCGGCGGCGACGACGACCTGCAGGCCGGCGCCACGGCACGCCGTCACCAGCTCCTCCGATCCCGCTCGCGGCGCCGGCTCGGCGCCGGCCAGCGCCACCAGTCGCCCTCGATGGGTCAGCCCCAGCGCCACGCCCCGCTTCGCCATCCGGCCGGCCAGGCGCTTGCTGCCCGGCGGAGCTTCCAGGCCGAGTACCTCCAGCGGGGCCAGCGTCCATTGACCTCGGCGACGGCGGGACGCCGGACGCCCGCGGTCGAAGAGCCGCCGCGCCATCCGCTCGGAATCGTCCGCGTCGGCCGACCCCAGGGCCGTCACGGCCGTCAGCTCGAACTCGTCCCGGACCAGCAGGTCGGCGTCGAGGACCACGCAGTCCACCCGGTCGAGGAGCCGCAGGGACCCGGAGTCGAGCGGGAGGATGCCGCGGGCGGTCAGGACGCGGCCCAGGTGCGCGGCGAACCCTTCCCTCCCGTAGCGCGCCGCCTTGGGCAGCCCCGCCTGGAGCATCGCGGAGGCCCGCTGGAGGCTGCGGGTCGTCGCCGCGCTGAGTGCGGCTCCGCCGAGTGAGGCGAGGAACGCCTGATCGGCGTACCGCTCGATCGGACCCGCCGGCACGCGGGTCGGACGGGGGCCGATGCCCGCCGGCGGCGCCGGATGGCTGGAGGTTCCCTGCCACAACGCGGCCTCACGGTCGAGCCAGCGGCGCCGCCGTGCCGCCGCCTCGGCGAGCAGGGTCGCCCGATAGCCCATGTCCACGAGTGGGCCGATCGGGGACGCGGCGAGGCCCTGCGCGACGCCGTTCGACAGCGACAGCGTCAGCTCGGCCGGCGTCGTCCCCATGACCCGTTCGACGAGCCGCCGAACCCGGGGTTGGTGCTCCAGGAAGGCCAGCCCGCCGGCGGCGGTCCCCACGAACGGGATCGGGGGAACTCGGGCCAGCCGCTGCGCGGTCGCCAGCCCCAGCCCGACGGCGGAGCCGCCGATCTCGACGAGGCCGCGGACGATCGGCTCGACGGCGGCGGGGTCCGACGCGGAGTCCCCGGCGAACGGCTCCTCATCGACGCCGAACTCCTCCTCGACGCTCTCCACGCACTCGACGAAGTCGTCCTCCTCGGCGGCACCCTCGTCGAATGCCACCACGACTCGTCCTACTTCGCTCGCGGTCTCCACCCATCGGACCGCGTGGTGACCGCAGAGCTCCGTCGCCAGGCGCTCGTTGAACCTGTCGATCTGGGACGAGTCGATTCTGCGGAGCTCGATGTGGACATGGCCGGCCCGCGACCAGATCCGTCGGGCGCGGCCTCCGCGCGCGTTCAGAAGGCGACTGAGTGGGTCGAGAAGGTGCACGGTCCCCCCGGTGACGACGTCGGGTGCGAAGATCCGATGTCATCGGAGGTCAGGGGTCACGCCATCGCCCGGAGGGGATGAAATCCCGACCGGGAGCGCTTGCCGGCAGGCGGCGCTGAGGGTCAGGCGGGTTGGGGGACCCGAGGACTGGCCCTCATGGTGTTCCACAGCCATCTGAGGAACTGCAGGACGAGCAGCTCGAGGAGCGCAAGCGCCACCCGCGTGAGCAGCGAGGCAAGGAATTCCTCCACTCCGCCTCCTGAGAGGTGCACCAGGATTGCTGGCGGCAGCCTAACCGAGAACACTCACGATCAACCCGAACCCGGGTGAACACCGCCCGCCAGGGAGATGAATTCTAACGCCGAGATCTTCGTGCCGACTGATATTGGTATGAATGACCGCGCCCGTGACACGGCGACGCAGATCGAGGACACGGAACGGCAGGCCCGGGCACTCCGCCGCCTGCTGCGCTCGTTCAGCTCGACCAACAGCTACGGGCTGGTCCTGCTGATGATCGTGGTGACCTACGTGCTGGCGGCGTCGCTGTCGGGGCGCTGGGCCGCGACGATCCTGCTCTTCACCCAGATCGCCACCGTCTGGCAGGCGCTGCGCATCTCCCAGGCGCGGCGGGTGTTCCGGCTCGTCGCGACCGGGCTCTTCGTACTGGCGGCGATCGCCGCCGTGGCGAACCTGTTCGGCGGCAAGAACTCGGATTTCGTGGCGGCTGCGTTCCTGGCCTCGACCGTCCTGTACGTCGTGGCTCCGTTCTCGATCGTGCGGCACATCGGCTACCGTCCAACGGTGGACCAGGAGACGATGCTCGGGGCGCTGGCCGCGTACCTACTCATCGGGATGGCCTTCGCGTTCGCGTACCGGCTCATCGGTGCGGTGCAGGCCTCGCCCTTCTTCGGCGCAGGCGGCGACGGCACAGTCAGTCAGGACCTGTTCTTCAGCTTCGTCACGCTCACGACGACCGGCTATGGCAACCTCGTCCCAGCCGGCAATCCCGGCCAGAGCCTGGCAGTGCTCGAGGCCCTTACGGGCCAGTTATTCCTGGTAACCGCGGTCGCGAAGGTCGTGAGCGCCTGGCGGCCACGACGCTGGCGGGATTCTGACCCGGGCTCAGAGAGCAAGCCCGACGGTTCTCGATGAGGGGCCGACCCATCGAGTCGCGAGACCGCGTCTTCGTCGCGTTGAGCCGGGCGGCAGACCATGGGCGGCTGTGGATGGCTCTCGCGGGCGCAACCTCATCTGGTTCCTCGTCGCCGGCCTGTGGCTGGCCGTGGCGCAGGCAGCTTCGGGTGTCGATGCCGTCACGCCGGTAGGCTGCTGACGGTCAACGCGTCAGGGTCATCCGTCCGAGCCGCCTCCAGTCCATCGGCGGTTTCGGCAGCGGGACGCCCGGACGGTCACGCGGAACCCTGACCCGCAGCGCCTTGGGTCGCACGGTGCACCGCACCGGGGTTGGGAGCGACAGCGCCTCACCGTCCACTCCGACCGGGATGTGCGATGCGTCCGCCTCGATGACTGCCTCGCGGGCTGAGCGCATGGTGAGACCACGCCAGTGGCGGCCTCGCAGCAGTCCCGCTGCCTGCATGGCGCTGCCGACCGTAACACCGACAACGCCGAGCACGCCGCCGTCCAGCCGCGACCGGCGCCCGAGACCAGCAACATCACCCATGCCGTAGGGGTTGTTGCTCACCAGCACCGCCTGCGGCGCGTCGATTGTCGTGCTCCCCGCACGTACCCGCAGGCGCGGTCCGTGACGACCGGCAAGCAGCTCGGGGAGCATATTCAAGGTCGTCTCGGCCTTGTCGGCACGGTAGGCGGGGCTTTGGACCACGGCGGCGTAGGCGCCGAACGAGGCGTTGTTGACGAACGGGCGCCCACCGATGAAGCCGAGGTCGACCAGCAGTCCGACGCCGTCGGTCAATGCCTCCAGACATCGCGACGGGTCGTCGCGGTCGAGCCCCAGATCCAGTGCGAAATGGTTGCGGGTGCCTGCCGAGATGACCAGGAGCGGAATCTCGTGCTCAGCGGCGACGGCCGCTACGAGCGCCTGCGTCCCGTCACCGCCAGCCACGCCGAGCAGGTCGGCGCCATTGGCCACCGCTTTGCGGGCGAGCTCCGTCACGTCGACCATCCCTGGTCCCTCGAGCAGGGCCACCTCCGCGCCCAGCGCTCTGGCCTTGGCCTCGAGGCCGAACTTCGCCACCTTGCCGCCGCCCGAACGCGGATTCATGATCAGGAACGGCCGCCTCGGCGGCGACACTTCGTACTCCGGCATCCGCTCCGGGCCGGCGTCCCGGCTCAAGGCAGCACGGCCGGTGCCCACCGCGACGGCCCACAGCGCCAGTGACAGCAGCACCAGCCACGCCAGGTGGGCCAGGACATAGAGGACGAGCACGGCGACTGGCGCGGCGACCACGAGTGCGAGCGCCAGCAGTCGCAGCAGACCCCGGCGTGAGAGCGTCCACCAGACCCCGGCCGCGGTCAGGGCCAGGCCGCCCGCTCCGACGGCCACCAGCGCCAGGCTCTTGGCGCCGGCCATGGCCAGGAGCACCACCGCCGCCGCTGCCGCGGCCGCCAGGCTCAGCCGGGCGAGCCAGCGCTGGGCAACGGTCGCGCGGGATGAGACCCGCCACGCTCCGGTCGCCATCCTCTCCGATCACCGCCCCGACCTCGAGCGCCGAATGCCACAAACACCCTCACCCGCGGCTCCACCGCGGTCATCATCCCCACGGGATGATCTGGGCTTGGAGCGGCCAGGCTCGGCCTCCGCATGCTCACGGTCAACCTTCGGATGCCCACCGAAACAACGTGGATGAGGGACTCTGGGCGGCACGCATCAGCGTTTCCGCTGGTCATGGGCTTCGTGCTGGGCCTCCGGCCCCCATCCCACGCCTCGTTCGCTCCACGGCCACCGTGTGCCAGGCTGGATGCCCCTGTCAGACGACCGCCCGGTTGGGAAGCAACAGCACGATGATCAGCCACCACACGAATTCCTTCCACGAGTCATTGAAGAGTCATTTGCTCGTGTCCAATTTTCCTCAACACGACCGGATCGGCCGTGCGGGTGCCAAACTCCCACTGCTGGACCGCTACGCCCACGCGTGGATGTGGGCGCACGGCGGGTGGGAGGTCCGTCCGGCGTCGACTGCCGTGCCAAGAGGTCACGCCGGCCTGCGGGCGCCTCGGGACCCGATGCTTCCTGGCCTGCAACCGGTGCGGCGCGAGCCATCCCGCGAAAGGAGCAGCAGCTTCACTGAGCCGCTACGGAACGTCCATAAGTGTGGACGTCGTCTGCCGGAGCCACGGCCGGCGCGCCTCAGGGCGAGCGTGCTTCGCCAGCGATCACGAGTGCCGCCGTCGGTTCGGTCGACGGTCTGTCGACGATCGCGTGCGTCGCGCTCCCCTCACGCGCCTTGCCCCCGACGGAACCCGGACCGGTCCGCCGACCACAACACCACTCCCGGTCGAGCCGACGCCCGCCACGACGCTACCGACGCTTGATGTAGCGCTTCCCGAATTCCTTGAGCTTGCGACGATTCTCCGGCTTGCCGGCTTGCTCCTTGACCTGCTCCTTGATCCGCTCCCCTTTGGAGCTTTGGGTGAACTCCTTGACGCGCTTGAAGACTGATGCCATGGCTCGATCCCTTCGTAAGGGTCGACGTCCCGACCGCTGGGCGGCACTGAGGAACTGCCTTTGGCCCGAAAGGTCACAAGGCCACGCCACGACCTTTCCCCTGCGTGCCTGGTTCACGCAGCGCGGTCCCAGGAGCAGGCAATCACCTTCCACGGGTGGTGACAAGCCCATCTGCCAGTCCGGCGAACCCCTATCGGTTGGCGCCCGGGGCGGCTCGCGTTGGCTCGCGTTCTACCCGCCGAGCGGCCGGCAGGTGGATCACCCGCAGTAGGTGATGCCTGGTCGCTGTGGCAACAGGAAGGGTACCTGGCAGGAAATCGTTCGCTGCTGCTTGCCGCCAGCGACCTCGGTGGTCCGATTATTTCGGGCTGTCCAAACCAAGTGCTTTGTGCTGAAGCTGCGCCACCCGGCGGACGACTACCTGAAGGCGCGGTCGCCGGTGGCTTGCCGGGCCACCTTGCCGACGGCCGCGAAGCGTCGACAAGACGCAAGGGGCGGGTGGGCCATTGCGACGGATCTGGCGGTTGGGCCCACCCTTGGCCGTTGCCGTCGTTGGACGCTCCGAGCGTTGATCGGACTGGGAGGATGGGATGGGCTTCGAGGAGACCATGGACGCCATCGCAAGAGGCGTCGAGGTCCTTGGGATCGCGACGCTGGTCCTGGGCCTTGCGGCAGCCCTCGTCCGCGCAGGGCTCGCCCTACTTGCCGGCCAAGGTGCGGAGGAGGTCTACCGGATCGTCCGCAGCGTCTTCGGGCGGAGCATTCTGCTGGGGCTGGAGTTGCTGGTCGCGGCCGACATCATCAGGACCGTGGCCGTTCAACCTTCGCTCGAAAACGTCGCTGTCCTCGGGCTGATCGTGCTCATCCGGACGTTCCTGAGCTTCTCGTTGGAAGTTGAGATCGACGGGCGCTGGCCGTGGCAGCGCTCCCCCGGCCGTGACTCCAGCGGTGGGGAAACATGATCGGCGAGCAAATCAGACCACGACTGACCACGCCGCCGCCCTGCCACCGCGGTTCATTCGCTGCGACAACGACCCGGAGCTGACCGCGAACGCCTTGCGCGATTGGTGCCGGTTCACCGGCGCGCCTGTCCGCGCCGCGCCGTACCCCGACTTTCAGTTCCCCAGACCGCCACCGAGGGATTATCGCTTCCGGATTGGCAGCCGCGGTTCCCCGATCACCTCTACTTGTCGTACACGAACGTCGTGGCGTTCAGCCCCACCGACACGCTGCCGCTCACCAGTCGCGTGAAGGGACTGATGGCACTCCAGTCGATTATCTCCCTCGCGGTCCTCGTGGTGGTTCTTGCCCGGGTCATCAACATTCTCCCCTCATGACGGCTTCGCTCTGCTTCGCCGCGCGCCAGTTTCAGCTCGCACTGGTGTACGTCGCCGGCCCGTTGGTCGGCGCCACCCTGCGTCGGCGTCGCGTTCGTGCTCAGAGGCCGCGGCGGTGGGTGTGCGGCTCCGGCGCCGCGCAGGATGCGCTGTTCACCGACGCCGAGCTTCCCCGACGAACGCTGAAAGACGGCCTGATCCGGTTATCTGACGCCTGTTGCTGCGGCGCGGGCGCAGGTCGGGCCGACGGAACGCCCGAAGCCCAGGTAGTAGCGCACGGCGTGCACGATCACGTCGGGTAGGAACCGGAAGCCGGCGAAGGCGGAACCCTTCGATCAGGAACAGGCTCCCACCGAGGAACCCCCAGACCACGGCCAGGATCGTGGCCACCAGCAGGTTGCCTCCGTGCACGAACAACAGGACAACGCCGAGGACGACCTCCACCGAGCCGAGCGCCGCTGTGCCAAACAACAGAGCAAGCGCTCCGCGGAGGACCGCGATCCACCAGAAGCGACTCTGCCGGATCGCGCCGTCGCTTGTCTGGCCAGCGCCACGATGGGCCGCTGTCACGGCGTGGTTCTGGTCACTGGGCGACATGAGCGCGCGTCGGCTGATTCCATGGCGTGTAGGTCCTTCGCCTTCCCGGGCCAGGCCCCAGGTGGGACGTTCCCGCCGTCGACACGCGACCAGGTGGGCCGGAGAACTCAGACGCCTTCAAGGGCTTCCAGCCTTCCGGATCGGATCGCTTCCGTAAACGACTGATAGTCCCGCTCGTTCTGATCCGCGTAGCGCTCGGAGAAGTCAGTGATCGACTGGTCGAACTGGTCGTTCGCACCCAGGTACTCAGCGATCGCGATTGGGTCCCCTGATCGGGCGTGCGCCCGTGCCAGCGTCCACCCGCAGGTGCGGGCGTAGAAGGTGAGGCCGAGCGGCGACATCAGCTCGACCTCGGCCGAGCCCTTCATGTCACGTAACTGGCGCCAGTAGAAGTGGCGGTTGACGTCCATCCCCTTCGTCCAGCCCAGGTAGATGTCGCTCGCCGCCTGCATCAGCCGCTGTCCATGCACCACACGCGCGCCGTGCTGCCGGTAGCGGCTCCTGGGCAGATGGCCCTCCAGCACCGAGGCCGTCGCCTCCTTCACCTGCAAGAACAGCGGGTCGTGCTGATCGCGACCCTGGAGCAGGACGATGAACGCCCGGGTGCCGACGCTACCGACACCCACGACCTTGCGGGCCACGTCGACCACCTCGAACCGCTCCAGCAGGTCGCGCCGATCGTGCTGCAGGGTGGTCCGGTAGGTGCGGAACTGCTCGCGGATCACGTGCTCGGTCTCGTCGAGTGAGAGGCCGTAGGTGGCTTCCAGGTCCCGCGCCGGGACCACGATCGGCGGCTGACTGACGATCCGGTAGCGGCCGGAGACCACCTCGCCAAGCTTCGACAGCGCCTGCAGGCTATCGCGCGTGTGCGCCTTCTGGACATTCTTCCGGGCGGTCTTCTTGGCCCTCTTCGCCGCTTTCGCGTCCTTCTTCTTCGAGGCCTTGGCGGCAGTGCGGACCGCGGTCATCAGCTCATCCTCAGACAGGTGCGCGTACCAGACGTCCATCATGCCCATCTGGGCGAACCCTGCCATCGCCTCCCGGTAGGCCGTCACCGACGCAAGCGTCGCTGCGCGCGTGTCGGCCTTGCCGAAGCCGTTGTTGCGGGCGGCGATCGTGAAGCTCGCCGCCATGCGCTTCACGTCGTACTCGAACGGCCCCGGGAGGGTCTCGTCGAAGTCGTTCGCATCAAACAGCAGCCTCCGCTCGGGCGATGCGAACACCCCGAAGTTCGACAGGTGCGCGTCGCCGCACAGCTGGGCGTTCAGGCCGGCCGTGGGCGTGTCTGCGAGGTCGGCAGCCATGATCTTCGCCGCGCCCCGGTAGAAGGTGAACGGCGAGACCATCATCCGCCCGTGACGGACGGGCACCAGGTCGGGCTCACGGGTGACGTTCTGCTCCTCGAGCAACGCGACCGGGTCGGCGCGGTCCGCGGCCGGCGCCCATCCTGCGTGGCTGGACCTAGGGGTCCAATTCCTCGCCTCTTTGCCCTGCGCTCTGCGCTCATCGACGCTCGGGTGCGCGATCCTCCTCGTTACGACCATCGGCTCCACACCTCCCGTTCAAGGCTTCGTTCTCCTCGATCACCGCCGGACTACCTACCAACCAGGCGCGCCGCATCACCCCAACGGATGAACATCGCGCTCCGGTACATGCGGAGCAGTACTTATCTATGCAATTCACCTTTCGTGGAGATGTGGCGGTCCCTCCGCCCCATGTGCCCGATGCCGCGCTCCGAGCTTCGGCCCAGGGCCAGTGGGGCAGGTAGCGGGCATGCATGAATCGCCCGTTGGCCCCGTCCAGCAGCCAGGTCGACCCCTTGGGCCACTCCAACGGCTGGTCGACCATCAACCGCACCGCCGCCCTACGCATCAGGGCGCGCTTGGCGGCGACTTGGCCGTGGTCGTCCGTCGCGAGGGCGCGCGTCGACTCCCACACCGTGGTCAGGGCGAGCAGTGCGACGCGGTCGTTCACCTGGGACAGCCCGCCGCCAGGGAAGTCCGGCAGCCGCTTAGCCTCCTTCAGCACGCCGAACCGCTGAAGGCGCGGCGCGGACTCCTGCGACGCCAGTCGGGTACCTCGTTCTCTTCTCCCTCCCGACAAGGATGCAGCGCCAGCAGGTGTTGCCATCATCCAGAAGGGATGAATCCAGAGGTGACGGTCGGGGAAGGGAGGCAGTCACCGCATGGACGCCTGACCTCGACGGACGCCGCATATGCCGGCCCCGCCGAGGGCCGCCATCCCGCGCATGTCCCGCGTGATTTGTGGTTCCTGTGCCCCGGGTCCACTGGGCCGACGCTGACTGAGCATTGCACGGGGGTGGGGTGCTGCGGCCTCTCCGAGAACTACGCCCGATCTTCCGGCCGAGTTCCTGAGCAGGCTGCAGCGTGCTGGCTCCGAGCACTGCCTTCGGATTCATCCCGAACGGGTGACGACGGGACGGCGCTGGCTCAGCAAACTGCCAACATGTGGCCCAAGCCAGCCGCGCGTGAACGCCAGAAGGGGGATGCAATGGCCAAAACGGATGACACGTTCATCTACGTCGCCACGTATCCAAACGAGACCGCCGCCCAGGACGACTACCAGGTCGTCAAGGGACTGCACGAGAGGGGCCTGGTCGGCTCCTATGACGCGGCCGTCGTTACCAAGGACGCCAACGGCAAGGTGCACGCGAACAAGGACGAGACAGCTACACGCCATGGCGCCTGGTGGGGCGTCGCGGCCGGTGCCGCGCTGGGGATACTCTTCCCGCCGTCCATCCTCGGCGCGGCGGCTGTCGGCGGTCTAGTCGGCGGCGTGGGCGGTCACCTCTCCAAGGGCATGTCACGATCCGGCGTCAAGGAACTCGGTGATTTCATCGATCCTGGCCACGCAGGCCTCGTCGTCGTCGGTGAGACCAAGGTCGAGGAGGCAATCCAGAACGCCGTGACCAGGGCCGAGAAGGAGACCGCCGAGGAACTCGGCGTCGACCCGAAGGACATCGACCGGACCCTGCAAGAGGCCATGAAGGAGATGTAGGACCGGCCGCGCCCTACCCCGGCCACCCGAGCCCAGCCAGGCCACACCCGCCGCCGCGGTGGGCACATGGTCGAGGACGATCCCAAAATGATCGCGGTAGGCGGCCAGCACGGCGTCGTCGGTGGGCAGAGGTTGGTAGGGAACAGGCTTCATCCCGACGGGATGATGACCACGTCGTCGCTGGGTTGTGTGATCGGCTGACCTAGAGGGGTCTCGTGTGGCCTACAGAGGCCGAGAGGAGTGCCCGTCATGCCTGGCGAGTCGATCGAACCGCACGAGGCTGCCGATCCGGCGGCCGCCGTTCCAGGGCGTCATCAACCGGACGCTCGCCGGTTCGAAGCCCGACTGGGGCCAGATCGGCCACATCGAGCCGCCGGATGGCGCCCCCAACGTGCTGCTGGTGCTGATCGACGACGCCGGCTTCGGCAACCCGGGCACCTTCGGGGGGCCGGTGGACACGCCCAACTACACTCGCATGGCTGAAGCCGGGTTGCGGTACAACCGCTTCCACGTGACCGCGCTCTGCTCGCCGACCCGGGCGGCGCTGCTCACCGGGCGCAACCACCATGCCGTGGGGTTCGGCTCGATCGGTGAGCTGTCCAGCGGGTTCCCCGGGTACACCGCGTTCGTCCCCAAGGACTGCGCGCCCTTCCCCAGGGTCCTCCAGGAGAACGGCTACTCCACCGCCGCGTTCGGCAAGTGGCACCTGACCCCCGACGGCCAGCAGGGCCCGGCCGGGCCGTTCGACCGCTGGCCCAACGGCTGGGGCTTCGACTACTTCTGGGGTTCCTGGGCGGCGAGTCGGGCCAGTGGGACCCGGTGATCACCGAGAACCGGCGGTGGTCCACTGGCCGTCCCGGGTCCGGGACCAGGGCGCGGTCCGCCAGCACTTCACCCACGTGATCGACGTCGGCCCGACCATCCTGGAGGTCGCCGGCATCCCCCAGCCGACCCACGTCGACGGCATCGAGCAGGAGCCGATGCACGGGCTGTCGTTCGCCGACTCCTTCGTCGACGCCGCCGCCCCCGAGCACCGCACCCAGCAGTACTTCGAGATCTTCGGCAACCGCGCCATCTACAAGGACGGCTGGTGGCTGGCGATGATGATGCCGCGCATCCCGTGGGACGCCACGCCCGACACGATGCGCAAGTTCGCCCCTGGCGTATGGGACCCGACAGCGATCCGGCCGAGCTCTACTACCTGCCCGATGACTTCACCCAGGCCAGGAACCTGGCCGCCGACCACCCCGAGAAGGTGGCCGAGCTCCAAAGGCTGTTCTGGCAGGAGGCCGAGCGCTACAAGGTGCTGCCGCTCATGGGCGGCATGTCGGTGTACTTCGGCGTCGTCCCGCCGATGCCGACGCAGTCGAGGTTTACCTTCTACGGCGACGTCCAGAACGTCGCCTCGGGGATGATCCCGCGGATCTACAACCACTCCTACACCATCAGCGCCGAGCTCCAGGTCCCCGAGGGCGGTGCCGAGGGGGTGATCGTGGCCGAGGCCGACCACCTGGGCGGGTTCTCGCTGTTCGTCCAGGACGGCAAGCTCCAGCACACCTACTCGATGATGGGCGTGTCCGTCTTCCACCAGGAGGCGGCCGGGCCGCTGCCCACCGGCGAGGTGACCGTGCAACTGGTGTTCGCGGCTGACGCGGCCAAGCCGGCCACCGGCGGCGAGGTGACCCTGCTGGTCAACGACAAGCCGGTCGGCGGCGGACGCATGGACCGCACGGTCCCGTTCCGCTTCTCCGGCTACTCGGGCATGGACGTCGGCCGCGACAACGGCCTGCCGGTGGACCGGCGGTATGCCGACAAGTCGCCGTTCGCGTTCACCGGGACGGTCAGGAAGGTCGTCTTCGACATCAACCCGCACCTGGACGAGGACGACGAGCAGGCCCTGCTCGAGCACGCCCAGCGGTCACTCGCCGCCCACGGCCTGAGCGCCTAGGAGGGCGCTGAGATGCTTGGTCGGCATCGGCCGCTTGGCACTCTGCTGCGCAGGCGGCTTGATCAACGTCGCCGGGTTGTAGGGTATCCAGCCGTACCGGGCCGCAAGGGCGAGCGCGCCGGAGGTTGACCGCGTGCAGGTCGCGGAGCCGGCTCCCCGACAGCGGCTCGCCGGGTCGGCGAGAGGCTCTCGCTCTTGCGCAACGCCATGTCGAGGCGATGCAGCGCCGGTGGATCGACCTGGGGAAGCTGGAGTTTCCCACGCCCGGCTTGACCCTCGCCTCGGCCAGCGCCCGGTAGCCCTGGATAGTGCGAGGCCCGATCGGCTCGTCGTTGTGCTCGCGCCACTCTAGGTTCAGGTCCACCAGCTCGGCCAGGGCTTTCGCCCGCGCACCGCGGTGCCGGCCCTCCATCTGCCGGCTGACGCGGTGCGCCTTGCCCGTCACCGGGTCGACGCCCCGTAGACGCGCACCTCCCAGCCGTTGCGGCGCTCGATGATCGCCACTGCCCTGCACCTCCGGCTAACGGGAATCCGCCACTTTGGCGTCAGTATGTGCCTGTTGGTGCTGTACAGGGCCACTTGATGCCGTTTATAGGGGTTCTAGCCAGGCGTTCGTGCCGAGCTGTGATGGTCCGGGATCGCGAGTGCCGGGACGTACGGATACACCACGGACGCACATCATCGCCTGCACGTGCCATGGCGGGTGCAGTCAAGTCGCGTTTTGTGGTGTAACCAGTGATCGTCGGCTGGGATGTCTGCTCAGGCAGCGGGAGTGTCTGAGCCTATGCTGAGGGTGGGACGACGGTCATGGTGAGCTGGTCCACCAGGGCGCGGATGCTGGACTCCGGGTAGCGGCGATGACCACCAAGCGTCCGCGCATACGGCAGCTTGCCGTCCTTGGCCCAGCGGGCCACGGTCTTGGCGGAGACCTGCAGCAGCTCGGCGACCTCGGCGCCACGCAGGTAGCGCTCCGTTGATCTGGATGACTGGCCCGCGTCGGGCTCAGGCCCCGTGGCCATGGGCTGGTCCTTCTCGTTTGGGCTTCTCTGCCGCTACCGTACGCTTCGCGTTGAACTAACGCCCGTTCAGATCGCCGGGGCCGGGCTGGAACGCTGGGCCCCCTCACGGGTGCTAGTGGTCGCGGGTCGCGAACAGGGGCTTGGAGATGACGGTCGCCCCAGGCGGAAGGGCCCGGTTGCACCTGCGCGGAAGGTGTCACCCGTGAGTACCTGAGTGGAGGCTGGTTCCACTCCAAGGGCCACCAGAACGGCTTAAAGAGGCCGATCGTGAATCTCGCGTGAGGCGTTCTAGCTTCCAAATGGAGGGCGCCGGGGGTGCTGGTCGCCAGATGCAACAGTGCCCTGACGACACCACAGCGGCCGGCTGGCTCGCCCGGGACTCGGAGAGCGCGCCAGCCGCACGGCTCGGGATCATGAGTCTGCCGGGGCGCTGGACCTCCCACTCCAGATCGAGTGCGCCGAGGGACTCCGGTCAGGCTGAAAGGGAATGTCTGTGTGGCGCGGCAGGCCGTGACGGAGGAAGCTGTGAAGAGGCGGGTCGGGGCTGCCGCGCGCAGGAGGGGGACCGGCCATGACCTATCGTCGCAGCGGCTCCCTCTGGAGTCTCCTCCGCGCCATCTTCGTGCTCTGCCGATGATCGGCGGGAGCGTGTCGGGTTCGTGCAGGGTGGCGAGGGTTGGTCGGAGCACCCGGTTGTGGGTGCGGGTGAGGGCGAGCGCGGATCGCCATCCTGGGTCGGTGACGTGGTAGCGGTGGCTGCCGGGGAGGCGTTCGATGAGCCCGTGCAACCGGAGGCGGCGCAGGTCGTAGGTCATCCGCCCGGCGCTGATTGCCTGTGCCGGCAGGCCGAGGAGCCCGGCGACGTGGATGCGGAGCTGGGCGTTGGTGAAGCCGTGCGGCAGCAGCCGGAACACGCACAAGGCGGCGAGCAGCGCCATCGCCCGGCGGTCACCGAAACGCAGTCCGGGGGCGTGTTGGGTGCCGACGTCGACCGGGTCGACCACCTGGGCGAACGCCTCGTCGCCGCGGATCGGGTCGTAGCTCAGCTGTTGGACGCGTAGCAGGCGTCGGTTGGCGGAGAAGCCGACCTGCCGCAGTTCGGGCAGGTGAGCGAGCTGCTTGCCGATCCCGAAGTCGTAGGTGTCGTTGATGGTTGTCTCGGTGCGCAGGGCGTGGTGTTCCTTGTGGTACTGCTTGATCTTGGAATGCTTGTCGTCGACGTGCAGGCTCGGCGTCACGTCGGCGGTGATCACCCGGGTCCGGAACAGTCCGGGGGTGGCGGACCGGCCCCGTCGGATGATCTTGCGGTCGAAGACCAGGCCCACCCGGTCCGGGCGGCCGATGTCGAGGTTGTCCCGGATCACCTGCTCGAAGAACACCCGCCCCGACGCCGGCCGATCCAGCACCTGGGTGAGGCTGAACTCGGCCTGCAGCACCGACAGCTGGTAGCGGTAGCCGGCTGCCCGGTCGTCGGCAGTGAACGGGTGCGGGAGGCGGGCCAGCCACTTGCGGATCACCGCGTCGATCTTCGCCGGGCTGAGTCGGTCACAGATCCGTTGCACCGCTACCGGGTCGTCACAGGCGAGGAACCCGTTGTCCAGTGCGGTGAACCCGATACCGGCCTTCGCGGCCTGCCGTTTGGCGTATTCGTGCCCGTTGAGGCAGACCCGACCGGTGTAGGGGAAGTAGCTGCAGAACTTGATGAACAACGGCCCGAAGTCGGCGTCCACCACGTACAGGTAGTACTGGTTGACCATCGCCGTCGAGCGCACCAGCCACGGATACGGCCGGCCGTCCGGGCTGTAGCGGCGTTGGGTGCGGAACACCGGAGCCTTCTCCTGGGCGATCCCGACGAACAGTACCCCTCCTCGGCGGTGAACCCGGCGAGATGGGCGTGCATCACGTCGTCCTTGCGCTGTCCCTTCGCGAACCGCACCACCGGCACGTTCGCCGTCTCGGCGAAACGGAGCACCGCGGCCTGAAACGCCCGCGTCATCGGCGCCATCAACGCACTCGACGCGAACGTCGCGCCCTGATGCGAGCGGAAGAACTGCGCCACCCCACCGGCGTGCATCAGCCGTGGCTGGTACAGGTTCAGATAGAGCCGGTCGATCGACTCCACCTGCAGCGTCACCCGCTCCGATAGCACGTCCGCCACGCTCAGCGATACCGTCATCATCAGCTCCGGTCGCAGGCTCGAGCCCGCCAGGGCTCACACCACCGCCAAAGAGCGGACATGACCGGGACCTCGGTTCCGAGTTGCCCGCGACCGGAGCCTACGACGCAGCCCTGACCCGAGGCTGCGGCTCAGACCGACAACCCAACCCAGCCACCCGCCTACAACTCGTCGGTCTGAGGCGAAGCCTCGTTAGGCGTTGACGGCGTGCACCTGGAAGAAGAGCTGCCTGGTTCGGGGGAGTCGGCACCGGTCGGGGTTTGACAACTGGTCCGCGGAGGAACCTCGGTTCTATCGGGCTTGGAGTTCTAGCGGAATGTGGCGGGCGGTACCGGGACGAAGGGCCGACCCGGGGCACGCGCGAAGGGGCGGGTTCCTGGACGGTTGCGTCCCGATCGCTTCGAGGAGGCGCGGCCCATGACCGGTTGTATCCACATCACTGACGCGCAGGGTGACACGACCCTCATTTGGGATACCGCCGACCCTGAGACCATCCGGGAGATCGAGGAGGTTTTCCGGGAGGCGCAAAGAGCCGGCCGCCTGGTCTACCGGCAGGCCAAGAACGGCAAGGGCGAGCAGGTCACGCTGGAGACCTGGGACCCTGTGGAGCACACGGACCTGACGGTCACGCCGCGTCTGGTCGGCGGCTAGGGTTTGGCCGTGAGCGCTTGGCTGGCGGTCGGGACGACCGCGTTGGTGGTGGCAGTGCTGGTCGTGCTCGCGCGGTTCCTGGTCGGTCCGGTGCGCAGGGCCCACCGTGCCCTGACGCGCCGGCGCCGAGCGGAGTTGCGAGCCGAGGCTCTGCTGCTGGGCTGGCTCTTGCCTGGGCAGCGCTCGCAGTACCGCTCGCGTGGCTGGTTCGACGTCGTCACGCCCGCTGGCAGTCGCTACCGAGTCTGCCCACGGAAGGTCGTTCGGCTGGATGGCCGCAGGTCTGCGTACTGCATCGAGGCGACACCCTGGGTGCCCGAAGCCGACCAGATGCTGGCCAAGAAGCTGCTGTTGGAGACCGATGAGCGGCGCTTCCTCGCCACCGCCTACCGATACCGCTGAGCAGCCCACCAGGGCGTGGCAAGCGCAGGCGTGAATGGCGGTGGGACGAGATGCTGTGTTGCACCGTACGGATCTTAGCGGCGAAGTGGAGGCAGTCGGACGGGATAGTAGCTCAATGCAACAGTACCCTCAGGGCCGCCAGCGCATCCGCCTGTCCGAGGATGCGATGTTCCTGTCGTTCCAGCACCAGGTGTTGGTGAGATGAAGGGTTGGTACCGGTCGAGGCGCTTCCCCGGCCCTTGGCCGAGGACGAGCTCGCGCAGCGCCTGGTCGGCATGCTCGAGGAGATCGTGGACTCGGTGCCGACCGCATCGGCGGCATCGAACCCGCCGAACAGCAGACTAGGCCGGCCGGGAGCAAGCGCCGGCGGCGGCCCGCTCGCACCGCGCACCTCACCGTCCCACACCCGGCGCATCGTCGCCAGCATCCCGTCCATGACCGCACCCAGCCTCCGGCGGGGAAGGTCACTTGCCGCGTAGTCCCGCGGCCACTCACCAAGCCCGAGGCCGACCGTCAGGCGCCCACCGGAGAGCCGGTCGAGCGACGCGAGCTGCTTGGCGAGCATCACGGGGTTGCGGCGGAATGGCACGTTCAACACCGTGGTCAGCAGCTCGACCCGGCCGGTGCGCTCCGCAGCCGCGGCAAGGGCGATGAGCGGATCGAGGTTGTCGTAGACCAGCCGATCGATGACGCTCACCGATGAGAATCCCAGCCGCTCAGCCGATGCTGCCCACTCGCCACCCGTGTCGCCGCGGCATCTGGGATCGCCGCCGGCAATCCCATTCCGATCCTCATCTCCAGCCCTCCCAGCCCGTGAGGAGCGATCCTCGGCCCGGCCGCCAGGTCCAGGGCGGTGGCGCCGCCACGACCGGAGCGGGCCTCGCTCGCGCTCAGTCATACCGGCCCGCCCAGACGGCGTCTTGAACGTTTCGGCCTCGAATGCTTCGGCCCCGGTTGCCGTTGCCACCGACCCGCGGCACGAGTCGTCCGCAGGATGTCCGGATCGTTCAAGACCACCGTGAGGGGCACGGAAACCCGTGATCAGGTCGTCATGCAGCGAGTTCGTACTCGTGGACGAGCCTGCCCAGGACCTCGCGCCTCCGGACGTCGCTGAGGTCGGGCGGACGCGAGGGGGGATGGGCGGAGCGTCTGGCGGCCGGAGATCCAACCCGCGGTGTGGGCGCTTGGCGTTGTAGTGAGCCACGTACTCGCGGAGCACCCGCTCCAGGTGCCGTCGACCCAGGACGAGCGTCCGGTCCAGGCACTCCCGCCTGACGGTCCGCACCCAGCGCTCAGCGAAGGCGTTCGCCCTTTGGGATCGGAACGGGGTGAGCACGACTCGGGCGCCGTCGGCGGTGAACACCGCGTCGAAGCTCCTGGTGTACTTGGAGTCCCGATCTCGGATCAGGAACCGGAACGACCCACGCTCGGCGAGATGAAACGACAGGTTCCGGGCCTGCTGGGTCACCCACACCGCGTTCGGATGTCGCGTCGCTGCGGCCAGGTGGACATGCCGCGTCTGCAGTTCGATGGCGAAGAACACGTGCAGGGTGCGGAGCCAGGCCGTCTCGACCGTGAAGAAGTCGGCGGCGAGGATCCCGCGTGCCTGGCTGCGCAGGAACTCGCTCCAGGTCGGTCCAGCGCGGCGAGGAGGAGGCCCAATCCCGTTTCGACGCACAAGCATCCGGATCGCCGTCGCCGAGACCCTGATCCCGAGCTGGCGCTGTTGCGTTGCCCGGAGCCAGGGCATGGCGGAGCCTTGATCGCCGCCTGGGCTCAGATCGCCATGACCAGCTCGTCGAACACGACGGCCAACCGCCGGTTCGCGTCGTTCCGGTCCTGCTTCTCGTCACGCTCAGAAGGCAAGTTCTGGAGGGGGCGAGCTGGGCGCCGCCCCCTCCAGAACTGCGCTCCCGAGGTCACTCAAGGGGTGAAGTGGCCGCCGAAGATGTCGGAGTTGCCGAAGGTCGACGGGCAGACGGAGTTGGGGGCTGGCTTGGCGATCGGGCTGCCGTCGGCCAGGGACTGGCGGTAGGCGTCCACCGCCGGGCAGTCGGCGGCGTTGCGGACGTCGACGTACACCGCCACGGCGAAGCCGCCTGCCGCTGCGGTGGTGTTGTAGTCGCCCAGGAACTCCCCGTTCAGCGCGTTGGCGCTGGAAC
>WNFY01001043.1_pt1 | contig 29536 bp, 27 predicted proteins | sample 5400091 | NCBI WGS metagenome assembly WNFY01 (sample SAMN13153364, study PRJNA577476) | soil metagenome | isolation source: 60 cm soil or saprolite under grassland replicate 1 | place: USA:California | collected 2016-06-15 | reverse complement strand
GTTCGCTTACTTACTAAATCTTTAACCGCTTTCTTTTTCAATTCTTCTGAAAATATTCGCCTTTCACGAATCTCTAATTTTGATTTACTTTGCCTCATAAGTGACGTTTTTTTGTCAACCTATTTTAGGCATGCACAACATTTCATGATTCACGTTTCTCTATTCACCATTCACTACTCATTACTGACAATAATCTCTCAAAGCTCACTGCTCACAGCTTTTCAATAGCTTTGCTCGTTATGAACGAATACATCAATATTGGAAAATTTGTTGGAGCTTTTGGTTTAACGGGTGAGCTCGTTTTAAAGCATATGCTTGGAAAGAATATAATATTCAAAGAAGGAGAACCCATTTTTATAGAAGAATTAAAAGCTGCTTACCTGCCTTATTTTATTCAATCATCAAGGGCAAAAAGTAAGGAAGAAACTTATGTGCAGGTAGAAGGTGTAAATACAAGAGAAAAAGCATTAAAGCTTTTGCAGAAAAATGTTTGGCTGCAACAGGAAGATTTCAGAAAGCTTGTTGCAAAAAATTCTCCGCTTGGTTTACTTGGTTACACGTTAATTGATGATGGAAAAGAAATTGGAAAAATAGAAGAAGTGATCGAACAGCCTCACCAGGTTTTATTACAAATTAATATTGAAGGTAAAGAAGCATTGATACCACTTCATGAAGAAACATTAGTAAATATCAATCACAAAAAAAATGAAGTGCATGTAACATTACCGGAAGGTTTGCTTGATGTGTATCTTTAATAGATTTATGCAATTTCAGTGAGAACATAATTTGCCACAAAGCGCACAGAAACACAGAAAGAAAAAACTTCTTAATATTCTTTCTTATTCCACATTACATTTCGTTGTCTCAAATAATCAAGAATATAATTGAAACAAATTTCATTATTGCCAATAAGCTCCGGCGGAAATACACCTGCCTCAGTAAACAATCCTTCAATAAAAGCATTTACCATAGCTGTGCAGGTATAACCTGTAGTTCTTGACATAGATGAGGTTTTGGTAGCAACATCAAAACGGTCAAGCATTGTATATTCAATGGTTTTAGGGGTACCATTCATATTTCCTTTTACAATTACTTTCATCACGGTAAACTCTTCTTCATCCGGGTTCAATTTCCATTCTTTTAATAAAATGGCAGAAGTATATTGTGATGGAATAATTTCTTTCTGCTTAAAGCGAATAGATTCAGTTGAAAAGAAACCACTTCTTTGCAAAGCTATTATTAACTCGGCATGACCGGGATAACGTAAAGTTTTTTCTTTCATGTTGGGTACATGCTGCATAGTAAATAAAACAGAACGCAGTCCATCTGTATTAAATGCTTCGAGAGTGCCAACTTCATCAAAATCCATTAATTCTGTTTCCGATAATGCAGGTTTGGTAACAATGCGTCCATTCTCTTTCAAACGTGCCGGTCGCGTATATTCTTCAATTACATCAATGGGAGAAAAAGGCGCTTTATACTCAAAAGGTTTTTTTCGAATTTTTGGCAAACCGCCCACATAACATTCAAAACTTTCAATTTTCATCAATTCATTGTAACGGCCAATTATAAGATTGCTTACTCCGGGTGCAACACCACAATCAATAATTGCAGTTACATCTTTTTCTTTTGCCAATGCATCCAGTTGCAATGCATCTTCAGGAAAAAAAGAAATATCCACAACATTTCTGCCCGCTTCAATCACAGCTTTTAAAGTATTGTATCCCATAAAACCGGGTACTGCAGTTACAACAAGATCAAAGGGCCGTAGTAGTTCTTGATATGAAGCATAGGAAGAAAGATCAGCTTTAATGGTTTTAACAGCAGTTGATTTTGATTTCAATAATTCGAGTGCATATTCACTGGCATCAAATGAAGTAACATCGTGTTGCGTTGCAAGATCAATTGCCATGGTACGGCCAACCATTCCGCTGCCAAGTACTGCAATTTTCATAGAGAAAAATTTTGGGAGCGCAAAACTATTGAATATTAAACAAGGAACAAGGAATTATGAATATCGAATAAGGAACAAGAAATTATAAATATCGAATAAGGAACAAAAATTAGAATAAAGGAATATTCAATAATCAATGTTCAATTCTCAATGATAAAATAATGATGATAATCAATAATGTTCAATTGAAAATGGAATCTGCTGATAGTTGGACGGGACTATGAAGTGAGTGCCACAACGAAGATGCCACGAAAAACAGGAGCTGCTAACATAAAAAACAAGAAACAAGAAGCAAAAAAAAAACAAGAAGCAAGAACCAAGAAACAAAAGACAAGAGCCAAAAAATTATGCAGAAAAACTTTTACGAATATCATCACAAAGATTGCTCTCGATCATTTTCTCTGCCGTTTTTATCATGTTCATAAAAGCCTTGTCGTTGCTGATACCATGACCAATTATTACTGGCTTGGCAACGCCAATCACCGGTGTGCCGCCATAATTTTCATAATGAAAGCGGTGAAAATATTCATCGTTATTTACATTACGGCTAACGGCCATGTCGTACACTGACTCTGCCATTTTTAATATTACATTGCCTGTGAAACCATCGCACACAATTACATCAGCTTTATCATGATGAAAAATGTCACGGCCTTCCACATTGCCGATAAAATTTATTTTGTCATTTTCTTTTAACAATGGATAAGTGGCCTGTAACTGTTGGTTGCCCTTGCCTTCTTCTTCACCGACATTCAATAAACCTACGCGGGGATTTTCTATATTAAAAATATGCTGCACATATAAACTGCCAAGAATGGCAAACTGGTTTAATTGTTCCGGTTTACAATCAACATTTAAACCCACATCGAGTAGCAGGCCTGTAGTGCCATTAAGTTTTGGAATAACAGTAGAGATTGTGGGTCGCAGCACCCCTTTAATCGCTTTAAGACTATACATCGTGCCTACCAACATTGCACCAGTATTGCCGGCACTGATGAATGCATCAACTTTACCGGATGCAAGCAGATGAAAACCGATACCAATAGAAGATTTTGTTTTTTCTTTCAGCGCTTTTGTGGGAGGTTCATGATAGCCAATTATATCAGGCGCATGAATAAGTTTTATATGACCAACATCTATACTGTATTGCCGTAATAAGGGCTGCAACAGGTTTTCATCACCTATACAAAAAATAGTAGTCGGACTTATGTTTGCAGACATATACAGATTCAAACCTTTTACCGCTTCAAGCGGTGCAAAGTCGCCACCCATCATGTCAAATGCAATATTCATGTCCAAGCTAATGAAATGTAATTTAGAAACAAAAGTTTAAGCCTTAAGCGGAGCTTTTTCAGCAACCAGCTTTCCTTTGTAATATAATTTTCCTTCGCTTACATGTGCACGATGGCGAACATGTATTTCGCCTGTAGTAGAATCTTTACTTAATGTAACATTCTCCGCCTTGTAATGAGTTCTTCTCTTTGCCCCACGCTGTTGGGAATGTCTCCGTTTTGGATTTGGCATAATTTAAAAATTTATACTTCAAAAAAAATTATACTGTTATTTTATTTTTTATGTACTCTTAGAATAGCTCTGAGCAATAAGCAATTTAACTAATCAACAGTTCAACCAATCAACATTTTAACCAATCACTACTCCAAATTCCTAAACTGCTCCAGTCCTTTCCAAATAGAATTATTGGTTTTCTTCACATCGTTTTCCATTTGCTTCAGTTTCTCCAATACTTCTTTGTTGCATTGAGGCCCGCCTATTTCATCTTCGTTGCACATTTTTTGCATTGGCACGCTAAGGTTAATAAATTCATAGATCCAATCTCCTACATATAAGTGACTTTCGCCTTTGCTTAGATAATATACATCAGGGTCTTCCTCCTGCTCGTTCATTATCTCAGGGTCGTCTACCATTTTTACAGTAATCTTAAACTCATCCCAAAGTTGCAATGTTAATTTATTGCCACATCGATCACAGTTAACATCCACTGCACCATCAATATCAAACCTGAGCAACATAAAAGAACTATTTTTTTCTAACTGAAATTTAACAACTGCTTTACAGTTAGAAAAATCCTGTTCACCATAATGTACAAAGAACTTATCATCAATTTGGTAATCAAACTCATGAAGCCCCGGCTTAAGCCCAACGAATGCAATTTCATACGCTCTTCTATGGTTCATGGCAATTTTTTTGGGCTCGCAAAGGTAATAGAAAAACAGTTTGTATCAAAGTAATAAGATTGCATTTGAAAAAAGCATTGTTTACAAAGCAATCTTTTTAAAATCTTTATTAAATTCAGTATAGATCCATCTGTTTTATATCCGAAATTTCTCACTTTCGCTGCTTAAATTTTAAGACATAACAACGAGAATGGAAAAGACAGGTAAAAAATGGAGTTGGATAAAAATTGCCATATTGTTTGTATTTGCCATTCTTCTTAAAATCTTATCCCTTTTCCCCGTATTTATTGAAAATTATTATTCATCAGATCTTTATTTTTTTATTAGTTCACTTTTAAGAGCGGTTACCGGAATAATACCATTCAGTGTAGGTGATATAATTTATACCGGATTTGTAATCTGGATAATGGTGAGGGTATACAAAACATCCAGGAATACGCTTACGAGAAATGTGACAAGAGAATCCTTTATAGCTTCATTTCAAAGAACAATAGCTATCATTCTGTGGATATATATTTTGTTTAATTTTTTATGGGGTTTGAATTATGAAAGACTCGGCATCGCTTACCAATTGCAATTGAAGCCTCAGACTTATCATGCGGATGAATTAAAAACACTAACTCATGAATTGATTGATAAAACGAACAGGGCCAGAAAACAATTGGGCGATAGTATTGTTACTTACCCTTCCAATAAAGAAATTTTTGTTCATGCAAAGCAGGCATATCTTGCCGCAGAGAAAAAGTATCCCTTTCTGCATTACTCATCATTTTCGGTGAAAAGTTCTATGTATGGCACTTTCGGAAATTATTTTGGTTTCCTTGGTTATTATAATCCATTTACCGGTGAGGCACAGGTAAATGTAACAGTGCCTTCTTTTTTAATACCATTTACTACCTGTCATGAAATGGCCCACCAGTTGGGATACGGAAGCGAAGATGAAGCAAATTTTGCAGGTTATCTTGCTGCTAAGTCTTCGAATCAAAATGCATTTCAATACTCTGTTTATTTTGAACTTTTTGCTTATGCAAACAGGGAACTGTACCTGCGCGATTCAGCAACAGCAAAAGAAAATTATCGCTTGCTGGATACGCTTGTAAAAAAAGATATAATGATTTACAGAAAATTTATCAGGGAGCATCAAAATAAGATTGAACCAATTATAAGCATGCTTTATGGTGAATACCTTAAGGCAAATAATCAGCCCAAAGGAATTAATACTTACAATGAAGTGGTGGCATGGTTAATTGCTTACAGAAAGAAATACGGAGAATTGTAGTGCTGATTTCTAAAAAATAAAAAGCTTCTCTTAAAAAAAGCGATTAAAACAAGAGAGGTTAACTAATAGGATTAAGCACTCTTTTCTTTCTCTTCCACAACTACAAGATCACTCAATTCAACACTCATAGGCAGCAAACCAATTTGTACTACAGCACGTTTGCCTCTTATTTCCTTTACTTCGCCGACCTGATGACTCTTTTTCATTTTTACTTTTGCACCTACCACTACTTTTCCATTTACCTCCCTGTATTTTGATTCTATTTTCTTTGCAAGTTTATTGGTTACAGCCTGTTCTTTTTTCCTGAATAAAAGATTTTGAATCTGCTTCATTACCTCTTCCTTATTTTCGGTTTTTTTCCATTCCAATACAATCTGCTTTAGCTTCCGTTCTGTTTCTTTAAGATTAGCGATTCTTTCTTCAGTTATTTTATTCTGATGTTTTAATAATTCAATTTGCTGCCTGTGCTTTTCATTACTCATTACTGCTTCCATTTCTTTACGCAGTGTTTCATTTTCGCGCAATAATTTTTGCAGTTCCTTTTTATCTCTTTCAAGCTTTTGCTGATCCTGTTCTGCGTTGTTCAATAACTTATCCAACTTAAAATGATCCTCATCTACCAAATTTCTTGCACGATTTATCAGGGGCTTTGGCAAACCAATTCTTTCCGCAATAGAAAATGTATAGGAGCTACCCGGTTTACCAATTATTAATTTATATAAAGGCTGCAAGTTAATTTCATCAAATGCCATTGCTCCGTTTACAATCCCTGTAGTATGGCTTGCCATCACTTTGAGATTGAGATAATGTGTGGTAACAATACCAAATGCATATTTACGCGAAAGCTCTTCCAGTATCACTTCTGCAAATGAACCGCCAAGATTGGGATCACTTCCGCTGCCGAGTTCATCAATAAAAAACAAGGTTTTTCCATTTGCATTTTCAATAAAATATTTCATGTGCAGCAAATGTGACGAATAAGTGCTCAACTCAAATTCAAGGCTCTGTGTATCACCTATGTGAATAAACAATTGCTTGAATATTCCCATTTGGGATACAGGATTTACAGGCACCAGCAAACCACTCTGCATCATCATTTGATTAAGCCCGATTGTTTTCATTGTCACCGTTTTTCCTCCGGCATTTGGTCCGCTTATAACCAGTATTCTTTGCTTTTCATCAAGGGTAAGTGAAACAGGAATTGTTTGTCTTCCTGATCGCTTGTTGTATAAATACAATAATGGATGATAAGCATCTTTCAATTCCACATGAGCTTTATCAATTACATTAGGATAATTACCATTTATATCAACTGAAAATTTTGCCTTGCCTCTTATAAAATCATATTCTCCAACTATTGAATAATATGTTTGCAACAATGAACTGTACACATTTAATTGCGCAGTAAGTGCTCTTAAAATTCTCTGTATTTCTTTACGCTCATCATTCTCCAATGTAAAAACTTCATTATTCAGTTCGATGGTTTCTTCAGGTTCGATAAAGGCTGTTTTGCGGCTGTCACTTTCCCCGTGAAGGATACCTTTTATCTGCCGTTTATGTTCCGCAAATACAGCCACTACCCTTCTGCCATGACTAAAACTCTCTTCAATATCTGCGGAATAGCCAGCTTTGTTAAGTCTTGCAACAACACGCTCAAATACACGACGAAGCTCATTACGTTTACGATAAAGATTCATACGAATCTGCTGCAATTCGGGACTGGCATTATCTTTAACATTACCATTTTCATCAAGCACATCGTCTATCAATTCTGCAATTATTTTTTCATAGTAGGTATTTTCAATTACTTTGGCCAATGCCGGGTAGGCAATTCTTCTCTCTTTATCAAACCATCTAAAAATTTTTTCTATGCTTTCTGCAAGTTTTCTTACCTGTAAAAATTCATCACTACTTAAAGTGCCGCCGGAAATGCCAAGCAGTTTTATTTCGCGTGCAATATTTAAAACATAATCATTTGGAAAGTACTGGCTTTGCTGCAACAGTAATTTGTATTCATGTGTTTGCTGCAGTTCAAGTTCTATGTATTCTTTCTTTGTGTGAATGCGCAAGTCTTCAGCTTTCTGCTTTGCATACTCGCTGTTACAATGTTCTGTAAGCAATCTTTTTATTTTGTCAAACTCCAATTGTATTACCGCTGACTCGGGATATAACTTCATATTATTCTGAGAATTTTTATTGTACCGGCAAAAGTACGGTTACTCATCGCCTGTTGTTTCCAATCTTGCTGTTTTGTCACGCAAGATTGCTCACTTCAAGGTTCCTTTTTCAATTTAACAAACAGAGATTTGACAATTTAGTATTAATAAAAATTTATTTGAACCTAAAGCAGCGAAAATTATTCACAGTGAAGGTTATAATTTCTCCAGGATATTTTTCAGGCGTTTAAAATCAGCGGTAATATTTTTTTTCACCATTGCTGCCATCATAAAATCAAATAGTTTATAAAAACCTTTTACACTTCCATCAACCCTTATTTGTGCCAAAGTTTTCAGTGTAAATTAACTCATCACAAACAATATAAACGGATGATGCTGGTTGGTGTCATTCTAACAATAAATTATAATTCATTTTTTAAAAATAGCAACTCATTGAAATGCGATGTGAATAAGGATTTAAAATGGTTTAACCCGAAAACAACCTGCCAATTAATCTACTTACCAATCACTTTAAAAAAATTATAAATGAACTTAAATCTGTTTAATATCGCTTTCTTGGAGTGAATTTTGCTTTATTCGCCAACTAATAAAATAGTCCCGCAGGCTGCTTATATCCTTAGTTTTTAGAAAAAACACTTGTTTTAAAAACAAGAACCCAATTATTTAAAATCCAAATCCAAAAAGACATGAAGAAATTATTTTTCCCCCTACTAATCCTTGGCTGTATTAGTGCAACAACAAGCTGCAAAAAAGAAATAGCAGTAAATCACAATCCTTTAAATTCTATTTCAACTAAAAGTTTTGATAATGAAATCGTAGCTGATAGCACTCGTTTTGGTGCACTTATATGTACCGGTACCACTGCTGACAAAATTGTAGTAATGAACAAGCTCAATGTGAAATATGCCCGGGTTTCAGTCATACTAACTGAGTTTACCGGTAGAAATGACGTAATAGAGAAATGCGTAGCTGCCGGAATAAAAGTAATAGCTAATCTGAATTACCAGAGTGTTCAAACCGTTGACGGAGTTAAAGTACCTAATCCATTTCCAACTGATATGGTAGCGTACAGAGCAGCACTAACAGCAGTGCTGGACAAATATGCTTCCCAAATTGAAGTTGCCGTTATAGAAAATGAACCTACTACTGCTTCATTTCATAGTGGTCCAATTGAAGATTATATTACAATGTTGGGAGTTGCAATAAATGTTTGCCATTCCAAAGGTGTTAAGGTAGCAGATGGATCAATAAATGTTCAATATGTACAAAGGATTATGGATGGCAGCCGTTTGTTTGGCACTGCAATTAAAGTTCAGAAACTAATAACGGCCTATACAACTCTTCCGCTTGATTTTGTGAATGTGCATACACAAGGAACGGGTTCCTCGTATCCGGACGGCTTGCTGCAGTCAGTAGCAAATTATTTAAGAACAACAACCGGGCATCCTGTAATGAGCAATGAATGGCATTTGGAATCCGATGATACCAGTCTTGTTAAAAGTATGGTAAAAGGCTGGAAAGAAGGTGGCTACGTTTATTCGCTTATATATGGTGGTGGTGGTAAAAGCGATGCCACAGCCATAAATAGTGGTACAGATTTATTGCCAAATGGCATTACATATAAAAATTCAATTCAATAAAAGCAAAAGCGTATGCAGGATTTTTAATTTTTAGTGCTGAAGGAAGGAATTGAAAATACTTTTAATTCCTTTCTTTTGTTTTTAAAATCACAAATAAAATTTTGGGAAACTACAGTAAGCTTTATGCGATTTATATAAACCGTTAAAAATTTAAAAAGCTCTACTATTTTAAAAGGATTAGCATGTTTTCCATTTATTAAAAATATTCACAGGAACTTATACGGAATATGATAAGTGAATTTAAACAAGCTGATTTTGTATATTCAATAATTCTTTCCGGTGGAAATGCAAGGCCTTTAAGTAATGGAACAACATTAAGGCCAATTGGCATGATCTATAAAAACAGAATTAACAACTGAGAAATCCAAAGAAGTTGTGAAGCTATTTTTAAATTAAAAAAAACCGTCTCATGTTAAGTTAATTTGGACGGTTTTTTTATAAGCTACAGAACCAAAATTTTTGATTTAGTTTATATATAATTGTTTCGATGATTATTTTTTTCGATAATTATAATTTTTTAATATGTACATTATTTCATCTCAAAAAGAATAAGTAGTTTAGTTTTTTTAACAAATTAATTTCATCGTAACTGTTAATTATCAATCCATGTCCAGGTTATTTTCAGCTTTTACTTTTTCAACAGCGTTCGAGCACATTTTAAAACCTAAACCTAATCATGTAAAGTTAAGTTTTAAGGTACCCCCACCTATTGGGTTGATATTTTGCTTTGTGTGTTTTGTGGGTATTGGTTTCACTTCGTGTAAAAAAAATTTTGTTGAGAATGAAGCGCAGGCTAGCGCTAAAATATCTGATAATTTGGTGCTGAATACAAAACCAAATATTATTCTGTTTATAGCCGATGATTTAGGGTATGAAATACCTACGTTTACAGGAGGCCAATCATATAATACGCCTAATTTAGATTTTATGGCAGCAAAAGGTATTCAATTTACTGAATGCTATTCTCATCCCGATGGTTATCCCTCAAGACTTGCCCTGTATACAGGAAAATATAATTTTAGAAATTATACTAAGTGGGGTCAGCTTCCAACCAGCGAAAAAACAATTGGCAATATGCTGCATGATGCCGGCTATACTACCTGCTTTGTTGGAAAATGGCAATGCGATGGAGGAGACGCACGAATACGAAGCGCTGGATTTGATAAATACCAGGTCTTTATGCCTTTTGCCTATTCTGTTTCAGATTATCAATATCAATATAAAGACCCAAGGTTGTATCAAAACGGAGCTTATTTACCTGATAGTATGACCGCAGGAAAGTATTCCGAAGATATGTATGTTCGCTATGTGAACAGCTTTATTGACAATAATGCCACAAAACCTTTTTTTATTATTTATGCATCTAACCTTCCCCGTAATCCGTGGTGCCCAACACCCGATGATCCTGATTATGCAACCTTTAATCCCGACAACTTAACAGGAAAAGGGGATATAAAATATAATCCCTCAATGATAGCTTATCTGGATAAAGTAATAGGAAAAGTGATAAAGAAAGTGGATGATAAAGGATTAAAAAATAATACGGTTATTATGTTTGTTGGTGACAATGGAACAAACAGACAGGTTGTTTCGCTGTTTAATGGAGAACCATTTAAAGGAGGAAAAAATTATACATCAAAAAAAGGGACACAAACACCTTTTGTTGCCTATTGGCCTGGTACAATAGCAGCGGGACGAAAGAGTAATGCACTAATTGATTATACTGACGTTTTGCCAACTCTTGCAGACATTGCAGGTATTCCTAAACCTACTGATTATGGCACTTTAGATGGCGTTAGTTTCTATGATAATATGAAAGGAATACGCGACGAAAACAGAAGTTGGGTATTTTGCCATTGGGATAATAATCCTAACGATGAAAAACCTCCCATCCGGTATGTAAATAATAAAAATTACAAATTGTATGATACTTTGAATTACAAATACTTCTATAATATAAAAACTGATATAAATGAAAAGAATCCTTTGCCTGATAGTGTTCTTACCTCGGAAGAAATAGCCATCAAAGAAAAGTTTGTACAAATACTAAAGAAAGCGCATAATTAGATTAACAGCAAAAGTAGTTGTTCTGGATAGAAAAGCTTAAAACAGCATCGCACTAACTACATACTATTATAAAAAAGCAGTACTCATTGTGCTGCTTTTTTTATAATAAATATTAATTCCGATTTCTTCGTTTGCCTGATATACTGTTAAGTACAAAAGATCATTTAAAATTTTTTACACCAGTTTATCAGGCGTAATTGGTAATTCTCTTACACGCTTTCCTGTTGCATGATATACTGCGCTGGCAACGGCCGCAGCAAAACCTACTAATGGAGTTTCACCCAAACCTTTGGCGCCAATTGGATCAATGATGGTATCTTCTTTATCAACGAATATAACATCTGTATCAGGAACATCTGCATTCACCGGCACATGATAATCGGCAAAATTGTTATTTATATGCACTTCAACAAATGATGCTCCAAAAGTGTACAATGCATATTGCTGTTGCTCCTGCGGCTTTACTTCCTTTGTAATTTCTACTTCAGGTAAATTATTTTGTTGTAAAATTTCGGTGTAGGAGATGTGTGTGTTGTGATACTTGAAAGCATGACAGCGCCATCTTCAAAGCCATCTTCAAAAACAACATCTGCAAGCTGAACATTTTGTAAGTAGCAAAAGCTATAGACAAATGATGAGAAGATTTAGTTTATATCGCTTTTATTTTTTTTGTAAAAAGCAACAAAACAAATGCCACTGAAACATATGCATCAATTACATTCCTGATGAGAGACTATATTTTTCGTTTTTAATTTTATTAAATTTGTAGAGTAGTTTACAGGTTGTATGGTTTGGTAACGATTGCTATATTATTTCCTGCACTATTTTTTCTTGGACGGTTGCCTGGTTTAAAGAATATTCAAACAAGTTATTTGAATCGTAAAATTTTAAACTCCAAAATTTAAACATATGAATTACGATTATCAGCAAACCGATTTATCGCGCTCTATCCTTGCCGGTTTATTTGCAGGCATTGTAGCCACTGTTGGTAATCTCGTTTTCATTTTTATTTACCGGCGCATTACAGCCGTTTACACTTTTAATTTAATGGATGCGTTTACCACTATTTTTGGTTCTGTTATCTTATTGCTTGTATGCGGTCTTTTTTTCTATTTTTTTGTGCACTATCTCAAGAGAGGGATTAATATATACCGGATCATAGTTTTTTTAATTACTGCAGGTATTATATATGTAGCGTTGCAGTATCATAGTTCACCAGGCTATAGCATTACTAAAGAATTCAGGGTATTATTTATAGGAACGCAAATAATCATTGGTGGTTTGGCTGCGTTCCTTATCCCCTATCTTTTCAGGCATGACAGTATTATTAGTTGATGCTGCTGAATTCAAGTACACTTTATCTGTTTTAAAACTTTACATAATTGTCCTTTTATTTTTCTCTCTGCAATACAGAAGCATTGCACATGATTTTCTTTGATATTCATTTAAATGATTTTATCTTACGATTATTACCAAAACATGCTTATGAGCAAGCAGGAAAAAAATATTGTCAAACCGGCATTGGAATATTTTTATTCGTTTGTGGAAGCACACCCTGATTTGTTTCCTTTTCATGATTATAAATTTATTAATGAAACAATATCTGCCTGTAAGGAGATAGCAAAAGCTGAAGGCCTTAAAAGGGAGGATTATGAATTGGGTCTGGCAGCTCTTTTGTTGAGTGATATGGGATTAATTGATGCCGAAGACAAGGATGTTGATAATGCTGTTCTTATAAACAACTTCATTACAGCAAATAATTTGCAGGAGAAAGAAGCAAAAGAGATACAATATTATATTGAGTTTTTTCGCAGAAATAAGATTCCGCAAAATCATATTGAAGAAGTTCTGAGAGATGCAAAAGACATTCATTTAGGTATGCCCGATGCACTGGAAAGAATGAGCCTTTTACGTATCGAGTTGGAAAAACCAAAACATATAAAATATACTGACCTGCAATGGGAGGAATTCTGTAAACAATATTTCATAACACATAGTTTTTATACCCGGTATGCCACACGACAATACGGTGCTGTAAGAAGCAAAAATTATTATGACCTGGAGAGGCGAATTGACAGGTTGAGAGCAGATTTATATAAAGAGAAAAGAAGTCATGAAAAAACAAACGGAGAGGAAATACTCTCAGATAAGGAAAATGAAGATCTTTTTAGAATTGCTTTTCGAAATTATATAAATCTGGTTGGTTTAGCGGACAGAAAAGCAGGTCTTCTTATACAAGTGAATTCTATCATTGCTTCAGTGATTATTGGTTTTGCAATAAGAAAAAATGAAGATTGGCAATTATATGCAGTGCCTGTTGCAATGATATTAATTGTTGCAGCAGTAACTATTTTCTTCGGCATTCTTGCAAGCAAACCTCTCGAAAAAAAATTTTTTAAGGAAGTGAATACTGGGAAAGAAACTTTCTTTTTTGGAAGTTTTGATCGGTTAGACCCAAATTTTAATCATGTAACCTGGGAGAAATATTCCAATGACATAGCCCAGTTTTTTGGAGGGGATAAAAAATTGATATTTAATGAGCTTATCAGAGAATCCTTCCAGGTAAGAAAAGCTTTATCAAAAAAATTTAATTACTTATCAATTGGATATAAAGTATTTTTTGCAGGTTTTTTGATTTCGATCCTCGCTTTATGTTTTGTAATTATTTTCCGGGGGGAATAAATATTTTTTTAAAGCTATAATACCTTTGAATCGTAAGTAGTTTCCCTTTTTATTGCCAGCTATAGATACTTCGATTGAGCTTTGTTCCCGCATGTACGGGACTTTTATCGTTTATTTCTTTAATTAATAATTCATCATCTTATTCCTTTAATCCTTTTATTACCACTTTTCCCTGTGCACCACAGGGAGCTCCAAATTCAGTGTCTATTGCTTTTTTATTGTTGATGATCTTATAAAAATCATCGAGATAGTTAAGTGTAGTTTTTACATATTTCGGATTCAGTAAAGAACAGTTTATGTATACATTATAGAAATCATTTTTAAGATTATTAAATAATGTAAAAATTTCATCTAATTCTTTTTTATCTGCAAGACAGTAGCCCCGGTAAAGACGTTGTTGTACTGACACTATTCCCAGTTCAGGGGTAGGAATCGCATACCTCGTATTTACAATACCGGCGTAATCAAAATCATACGGAACCGTACAGGGAACTGAAGCAGAATCTTTACACATTAACCTGATGTTGTGCAGGTAAGGTACTGACCAGTCAGTATTTCCAATCATAAATTGAAAAACAGCCATTTTGGTAAATTCACTTTTGTCAATATTCTCTGCAGGAATCATTTTTCTGTTTAATAAAAAACACCCATTTCTTTTAGCCACCTCATTTTCATCTTCAAGTAAAATACCATAATGAGTTTCTGTTTTTCTTCTTTTAAGCGAATCTTCAAACTCCACCAAAACCAGTCTTGCCCTGAAACTTTTTTCGGTTAACAGATTATATAATTTATATACAAGGTATTCCTTTATCACATAATCATCATCACCGCAGGGAACAACTAACTTGAGTTTATCCTGTTTTTCAAAAACAGTAGATTTCAGTATATCTTTCTTAGGAAAATTTAATAAGAGCGGTGGCATAAAACAATTCTCCGGATTCCTGCGAAAATTTCCTCTTGTTTTAATTTTTAAAGGAATTGAAATCAGGCCATTGTCATTATTTTTATATTGTAGCAGTACAGGATGGTAAACAGCATCGTCATCTCTGTCTCTAAACAGTTCACGAAGTTTGCCTGCCAGTTTAAAATGAAGTATGGTATCGTTATTAAATAAACTTTGCTCAGATGTAATGTCTTTTTTTTCAACAGCGATATCAGGGAGTGCATTCTGTGCACTAACTATTTGAGAATAAAATATGCATCGCCAACAGAAAAAGATAATAAAGGGGATACGAGGAATCACTGGATAAAACTTGAATTTGTAAGTTATAAAAAAACCATCACGATGCATAAATTTTTTTGTGCTAAAGTCAATTAGCGGGAAGGTAAGAGAAAACATTTTTACAAATATTATTTACTCAGGATAGCTGTCATCTTCAAAAATTTTCCATAATGTTTTGCTTTTATTTTGATGGCATTTATTTGTCTTTCGCTTAGCGGCATAAAAGAATTGACCTCTACTGCAACGATATCTTTTTTTAATGTGCGTTTCCAGGTACCTGCTACTTTTTCATTGATGACAATTACAGGGCTGAATATGCCATTACCGGCAGCACCTATTATTTGTTTTATATATTTTGCATCTACTGCTGCACTGCGGTCTCCGTACCCTACTAAGTATTCATCAAAATCAGGCAACAGGTAAACAGCTTGTAACTTTGTTTTTATAACAGGCATATCATTCAGCATCCAATAAGTTTGATTTTGTATTACTTCTTTATTAAAATAGCTGCTTAGCATTTCAAGCCCCTTCTTTGCTTCAGTAACAGTTAAACCTGACCACCATGCAAAATCCTGTATGGTTGCAGGACCATGACTTGTAAAATATCTCTTTGTAAGTTCTGCCAGTGCTTCATCATTTGTTAACGTTTTAACCTGGGGCAACCATTCATCAAGCAACGCAAATGTTTGTTGTTTGCCTTTGCGTGCACCAAAACATATAACCCCTTGCTGCGCAACATAACCAAGAATATGAAGACCACGCAAGCCCGCAGTTGAAATTTTGCCCCGTTCCAATATCGCATACATTTCAGCGCGTGTAAACTGTTTGCCACCCTGCAAAGCATTTACGAAAAGTTTCTTGCTTTTTGTAAAAATTTTATCATCAAGACCGGCTTGTTTGTAATTGGTTGCAGCCCGTGCAATAGTACGTGGCGTTAATAATTTCAGCATCCAGCGAATATCTTTCGGCGCTACAAAATGAAGCGTACCACGCATAGGCCAGGTGCGCACAATTGTTTTGTCAGCAATAGCTTTTTCAATATCATTTTCATCGGCATGTTTTAAACGAAGACCGATTGCCCACAATGAATTAAGATAATCCTGTGCCTGCATTGCACCAAACCATCTCACAACATCTCCTGGTTTTTCAAATGCATGTTGTGCAATTTGTTGATTATGGAGACGATATTTTAATAGGTCTGTAATAGTCATAAGAGATTAATATATTCAAAATTTACGAAACTGAAATATTGTGATGCTGTTTGAATCTTGCTGAATAAAAATAAAAATCCGCATTGCTGCAACGGAACAGGCGTAAAAGAGTCCCGTACGTACGGGAAGAAAAGAATAATCGTGACAATGCAGGCGGGCTCATAAAAATTATCAAACTAATAAAGCTATAATCATTGTCCTTAATTTGCCATCAGCATATAAGTCATATAATCTGTATTCGGTGCATCAGTGAAACTAACATTGCGTGCAATGGTAATAACTTGTCCGCGATGATATGAACTATGGTTAATGCAGTGCTGAATAACTTCAAATCTTGGGCGAATAAATTCATCCCACTCAGGCCAGCGAATGGGTACCATGAATTTACAGCCCTCCTGCAGTGAAGTTTCTGTAAGTGACTGAACATATGCATCGAGCGCTTCCGATTGCTTCACAACAGCTTCAAAGACTTCTTCTAATGTGCCATCGTAATCTTTACCATAGTTAGATTCTGTTTGGACCTGCAGCAAATTTCCAAGCCATGATCTTTCTACATCCCAAATATGCACCAACGTTAATCGCAGGCTGGGAAAACTTGATGACACTATGCGTTCCACTGCGTCTGAAGATTTTGTTTTAAGCCAATCCACCAACCGCTTGTTTGCCCATAAGTTGTAAGCAGCATAATCTTTAATAAGAAATACCAGGCTCTTTTGCGTTGTTTCTTTTATCACCTGCAACATAATTGTTTGTTTTTATACTATAAAGAAACAACCGGTTAATGACAACCTTATGTCAACAGAAAAATGAAATTTACAAGCTTACAAAAACTGCTTCAATCAAAGATGTTAAGCAACAACGGTCAGTGAAAGCATTATGCGGAGGAGAAAAATTACCAGGAAATTTTTTGATGAATGTTGCTAACAAGTTCCTTCAATTTAGTTTTTAAAGAATCAGGAATAACAACCTCTGCATGATCTGCAAAAGTGATGAGCCATCGTTCAAAGCCATCATTGAAAGGGCTAAGAAAAGTCATTTGAACACAATCATTTGTTCTTTCTTCTTTTACAAAACCATAATAATATTTTTGCACACCAAGATATTTCGCAGCATAAGTATCTACGTTTATCACAATCGTTTGCAGCTCCTGTTTTTCGCTCATCTGTTCAAGATAAGTTTTTAAAGAAGGATGTTCTTTGTCGAATGTTTTATCTGTTGAATATATGTGAAGAATGCGATCCGTTCTAAAATCGCGGTAATCATCTCTTAGCTGACAAAAAGCAATGGTATGCCAATATCCGTTAGAATAAAAAATTCCAATTGGTTCAATATCACGTTTGGTTATTTCATCGGAATAAAATGCTGCATACTGAATATTCAATACTCTTTTTTCTGAAATGCTTTTTAATATTGTTGGTAATGTATTATTTACAGAAGAATCATTAAAAGGCATTACTTTTCGCAGCACTTCAATATGCTCTTCAATATTTTCAAGCATGTCTTTCTCCGTGCTTCGCAATACTGCCCGCACTTTATACATTGCCGATTTATAACTTGTTTCGGTTGAGGCATCAGTAAATTTTTCTATCAATTTTTCTGCAGTAAGAAATGCAGTTGCCTCTTCTTTTGTAAACATCACAGGAGGAAGCCTGTAACCATCCATGATTGAGTAACCCATTCCTGCTTCGCCAATAACAGGTACACCGGCTTCTTCGAGTGTTTTAATATCACGATACACGGTTCGCAAACTTATATTGAAACGGTCTGCAATATCCTGCGCCTTTACAATCTTCTTCGACTGCAATTGAATAAGAATTGCTGTTACTCGGTCAATGCGGTTCATATAAAAGAAAATCAGGTGTTTTCAATTAAAACAAAGCAAGCTAATGATTTCAAATTAATCAGAGTAAGCGAATTAAAAAAGAAGGGTTTACAATTTGCATGTGACAACACCACAAAGGCAAAAAAACCTTGCAACCTTTTGGGAAGCATTCAATGAAAATAAGGTATTAAGGTTGGAAGGGATGAATGAATAGTCCACTGCCAGGTTAGAATCGAAAAATAAAATAAGCACGCCCGGATGACCTGGTTGGACGGGGTTTTTAAAACCATTATAACTTAAGTGAGTACAGTACCTCAAAATATTAATTAGCCCGGTTAGGAAGATCCTGAGCAGTTATGTTCATTTTTGCTGGCATAATTTTTTTGCTAATTATAATTAATTAAAACCAAACGTTATGAATACTTTCCTTCTTTTTATTATCGCTGGCATTACGGCCGCAACTTTACAGGTAAGCAGCTCTGCTTTTAAGGAAAATGGTCTTATTCCTGCAAAATATACCTGTGAAGGAGAAAATATCAATCCTGCTATTTCTGTAAAAAATATTCCACAACAAGCCAAAAGTCTTGCACTGATCATGGATGATCCTGATGCGCCTAATGGTTTTAATCACTGGGTAATGTGGAATGTTGATCCATCTGGAACCATCAATGAAAACAGCGCGCCGGGAACACAAGGAAAAAACGGAGCAGGAAAAAGTGGTTATGCAGGACCTTGTCCTCCTACCGGCACACACCACTATCATTTTAAAGTATATGCGCTTGACACAAAACTTAATCTTCAGGAAGGAGCAAATAAAACCCAGTTGGAAGCAGCGATTAAAGGACATGTTCTTGCTTCGGGTGAACTTATCGGTCTTTATAAAAAAACAAAATAAAAGGCGTTTATTATATCCTGCTTATATACGCTTATAAAAAATTTGTAATGAGCACCATGCCGTTGCAAGTCAATTTTTTATATCATTTTGTGTTATAGATTGCAGAAAGAATCATTTCTCCTTTAATGTTTATTCATTGTGCCAAACAAAAATTAAATCAACCTTTGTCAATTTATTTATGTAATGAGGAATCCAACTTTCATTTGCCTGATATACCGGTAGCCCATGAATTGTACTGTAATGTGTGGTAATTATTTTTTAAAGGATAATTTAAGTTTTGGTAACAGTAAAAAAATCTACTTTTAGTCCTTTCAATATTCAACCCTCAACCCAATGTCTGCAGTACTTCAATATGCTCATCAACTGGCTAAAGTTTTTATAGAAACAAAGAATAAAAAAACCGCTGCGAATCATATTATTTTTCAAATCAATTCACTGGTATATGCGGAATCAAAACAACCAGTTAAGTCTTGCATAAAGATTGAAATTATACAACTTATTAATGAGTTGCTTAGTGGCAAAAGAACTTTACAATTAGTAAACGGTGAAGTAATATCACCTGAAGCAACAGATGGCTCCGTCTTTCTTTTAATGGCAGATTATATTTTGAAAGAGGTTATTTCTTATCATAAAGAAAAAGGAAACGGTACTTATAATTTGAATTAAGCGAACCTTATAAAAGCAAAAAAGTAGCAATTGCTACTTTTCGCTTTAAAAGCCACAGCTTGGTTTCAGTTGTGAATAAAGTTGAATAAAAGGGATTGTGAAAGTAAAGTATAATCTTTTGAAACCATTTTAAAATGCGCTTAAATTAGTCCTTAATCAGCTTCTAACGAATAAAAAATAATTGTAGCGGCGCTTAAGCAATATCAGAAGCTGATTCAAAACTATCAGAATACTTCTGCTTTAATTTCGCCTAATTCTTCTTTCAGCTTCTTAATTTTTAAGAAAATTGTTTTCAGTTTTTCAAAGCTTTCATTATCATCAAGAGCAGAGGCATATTCTAAATTTAGTAATGCTATTTGCCCTTTAATGAAATTAATTCTTGAAAAATCGTTTTGTAAATTTTCCATACGAATACAGTTTGATGTGAAGAAATTCAAGTCCACTACTTTTCTTAATGAGAAGGAGTCGGAAATTTACCGGTTCGGGGCAACCGGTATTTGTATTCGAAGGCTCGATCAGATAAGATACAGATTAATTACTATGAAAAGTTAATCTTATTTAGAAAGAAATACAATTAAAAATTAAAGCAACAAGATTCAAAAATTATATTTTTTATCAAACTGCCAAAGTCATAAATAACTGCTTTTCTAAACCGTATATTGATAACTTTACCCGTTAAACGTTAAACCATAAAGCCGAATTCTGAAACTTCAAACTTTATTAAGATATTCGTGTTTTCAGAAAATATACTTAAGGTGTAAGAAATATGGGAAGTAAAAAATTACAGGTTTGGCTGCCGCTGCTTTTTGCAATTGTAATGACTATTGGGATGTGGCTCGGATACAAGTTAAGGGCTGATACATCATCGGCAGCGGTAGGTTTTGTTGCCAATACAAGAAACAATTCAATTCAGGAAATTCTGAACCTGATTCAAAACAAATATGTGGACAATGTATCCCTTGATACCTTGAAGGAAGATGCGATTAATGAAATGCTCACCCACCTGGATCCACATTCTGTATATATTCCGGTAAGAGAATTACAAGAAGTAAATGAAGATATGCAGGGAAATTTTATGGGCATTGGTGTAGAATTTCAACTGTACGATGATACGGTAAATATTGTAAATGTAATTGCAGATGGTCCTTCCTATAAAGCAGGGGTACAAATAGGCGACAAGATTATTAAAGTAAACGATACTGTTTTAATTGCAGGTAAAAAAATAAAACCTGACGATATTAAAAAGCTGCTGCGGGGTCCGGGCGGCAGTGATGTAAATATTACTGTATTAAGGGATAAGCAATTGCAACGCATTACCATTGAGCGTGGACTTATTCCTTTACCCTCCGTTGATGTGGCTTATATTATTGCACCTGGTACAGGGTTTATTCATATCAATAAATTTTCGGAAACTACCTATAAAGAATTTATGGCAGCAATGGAAAGATTGCAACAGCAAGGCATGAATCAACTGATACTTGATCTGCGTGGCAATGGTGGTGGTTTATTACAGGAAGCTGCAAATATTGCCGATGAATTTTTGGATGGTGATAAAATGATTGTATACACTGAAGGCAACAAAATACCAAGGATGGAATACCATTGCAGAAAAGATGGCATTTTTGAAAAAGGTAAGCTTACCGTGCTTGTTGATGAAACTTCAGCCAGTGCCGCCGAAATATTAAGCGGTGCATTACAGGATTGGGATCGTGCCACACTTATTGGCAGAAGAACTTTTGGTAAAGGTCTTGTGCAGCAACAATATTCTTTAACTGATGGCGCTGCAGTTCGGTTAACCGTGGCACGCTATTATACACCGATTGGGCGTAACATTCAAAAGCCCTACAACAAAGGCATTGAGGAATATGAGAATGAACTTATAACACGGTTTCATAATGGTGAGTTGGTGCATGCCGATACAGCAAAGCCAAAAGGTCTTGCTTATAAAACAAAGGCTGGTCACATTGTATATGGTGGCGGTGGTATTACTCCCGATATTTTTATTCCCTTCGATACAACTTCTCAACCAAAAGAAGTACTGCAGCTTTATCTGAAAGGAACACTCAACAATTTTGTGTATGAATATTATGTGCAGAACAGGGCATATTTACGTACGTTTAAAACGCCGATAGGATTGTATAAACAATTTAAACCCGGTGAAAAAGAGTGGCAGGAATTATCATCATTTGCAAAGAAAGATACAATTGATCTCAGCAATATCTCAACAGTTGCAAAAACAGATATGTTGAAAAGATTTCAATCACTGCTTGCACGGCAAATTTGGCGTGCTGAAGGTTATTATGAAATAAGCAATGAAACTGATCCTATCGTAAAAAAAGCGTTAGAAGTGTTGAAGTAGTTCTGTGTTCTGGTTCTAGGTTCTATGTTCCAAATCAATTTCAGACTTCATTTCAAATTTCGGATTTCAGATTTTTTTGTTTCTTGCTTTTTGATTTTTTTTGTTACCAGCTTTTGTATTTCATGGTATCGCCTCTTGTGTCACTCACTTCAGGGTTCTGTTTTCAATTGAGCGGCTCTGCTTTTAATTTTGTCTGTTGAAATAAAAAACTAATGAATGCTATTTAATTAGTTTAGATCGCTTCACTTCTGAATATAAACTAAAACATGCCAATGAAAAGATTCCATTTTTTGCCGGCTATATTTTTTGCAGTTCTTGTTTTTATCACACAACATCTCCTTGCTCAAACTAACCCGATTTCTTTAGACCCGGAAAACCCACATTACTTTCTTTATCACAGTAAACCAACTATACTAATAACTTCCGGTGAGCATTACGGTGCTGTACTTAATCTTGATTTTGATTACCTGCCTTATCTTGATGAGATAAAATCCAAAGGACTTAACCTGACTCGTACTTTCACCGGCGCATATGTAGAACCAAAAAGTGCATTCAATATTGCTAATAATTCACTCGCTCCTGCATCTGGCAGATTCATCTGTCCATGGGCACGCAGTGCCGAGCCCGGTTATGCAAATGGAGGGAATAAATTTGATCTTACCCGTTGGGATAAAGCCTATTTTACCCGTTTGAAAGATTTTGTTTTTGAGGCACAGAAGCGTGGTATTATTATCGAGCTGTCTCTGTTTTGTCCTTTTTACGAAGAGTTACAATGGAACCTCAGTCCAATGAATACAATCAATAACATTAATGGAGTGGGAGCTATTGCTCGTAATGATGTTTATACACTTGATAAAAATGGTGGTCTGTTAGCAGTGCAGGAAACGTTGGTGCGCAAAATCGTGAATGAATTAAAAAATTTCGATAATGTTATTTATGAGATATGTAATGAGCCATATTTTGGCGGAGTTGCCATGGAATGGCAGCATCACATTGCATCTGTTATCAACGAAACAGAGAAAGTCTTTCACTCGCAGCACTTAATCTCACAAAACATTGCAAATGGTTCTGCAAAAATTCTGAATCCACATTCGGGCGTATCGGTTTTCAATTTTCATTATGCTTCACCACCCACTGCAGTAGCCGAAAACTACAACTTGAATAAAGTGATTGGTGATAATGAAACTGGCTTCAGAGGCACCAGTGATAGTACTTACCGAAGAGAAGGATGGGAATTTATTTTGGCAGGAGGAGGCTTATATAATAATCTTGATTACTCGTTTACTGCTGATGAGGAAAAAGGAACTTTTGTTTATCCATCAACACAGCCGGGCGGGGGAAGTCCGGCGCTTAGAAGCCAGTTGAGTTACCTGAAAGATTTTATTTATCGTTTTGATTTTGTTCGTATGCAGCCTGATAGCACAATTATTACAGGAGGGTTATCAGAAAAAGCAAAAGCTTATATGCTAACACAACCAGGAAAACAATATGCTGGTTATGTGTTTGGAGGTTCTCAGATAAACCTCGAATTAATGCTTCCCGCCGGTACTTACAGGATAGAATGGATGAACCCGCTTACGGGAAAAATTGAAAAACATGAATTATTACAATACACAGGAGGAAAAGCCACAATTATCTCTCCTAAATATACCCAGGATATTGCCCTTAGCATTGTGAATGTAGCCTTGGGGAAGAAATAGTTAAATACTTATCCCAAAATGATACTGAATTTTCTAATAATAGGAAGGGAAACCAGTGAAAGCCATCTATTCAGGCATAAAAAAATATTGGTATGCCATTTGCCAGTAAACAAATGGTTTTTCATAGGATATTGGATTTTAAACGGGGCTGAATTTTTATTCCGGCCCTTTTTTTATTCATAGTAATCAATCAGAATATTTTGAAATAAAATATCAAGTTTAGATATTCTACTCTCCTCAGTGCAGTTTCAAAATTTGGAAAGTCCCGTTTAAAACGGGACTTTCATTTTAGTTTTGGTTGCCTTGGTATATCTTAGATTGAGAGTAATTTAAAAATCGTGAGCAACATTTACCTATTTGGTCAATACCATATTCTTTGAGTCAATTTTTTTACCATCAACTACCAATGAATAAATATATTGGCCGGAAGATAACGTGCCACCACTTATACTTACCTGGTTCATACCGTTTTTAAGTGTATAAGATTTTATTTGGCTTCCGTCCATGCCGTACACTATTAATTGAGCCTGTTTTACTGTGGAAGGTATATAATATTGAATGGCCGTATTTTGTGAGAAAGGGTTTGGCGCATTCTGCTTTACATAGGCACCACTACTGTAATCAGCGGTTTTAGACACTGCTGTATTTGATGTTCCTGTATTCTTAGACAATGACACCACATTTTTCAATTCGTCTATCTCCTTTTGTTGGTTTTCAATTACTGTCTGCTGCTCCTGCATGGCTTTTATCATAATAGGAATAAGTTCAACATAATTCACTGCTTTAAAGTTGATAGTTTCTCCCTTTGCTTCTGCGGTATTTGCAGACGAAGGTTTACCGCTTGGGTCAGGTTTTGCAGCAAGTGATCTTTTACCCATGTTGGTTTCAAACTGGGTCTCTTTTACGAGGTTGGGCAATACGGATTCCACATCCTGGGCGATAAGACCATAATGACTGCCTGTGGGCAGGTTCATCATATCATAATTCCCATCGTGACGAAATTCATACTGGAGAGGTTTTAATTTGTTGATGATGCTCATGGCACTATTGAATTCCTTGATATTCTGCTTCAGACTTCTGTCTGATCCAAGGTAACTGCCTGTGCAATACACATTGCCTGCAAAATATCCTGCATAAGAACTGGAATTGCCCGTGGCACCCCATACACCCACATAATTTTTAGAGTAGCCATAAACGCCCGAGCCATTTTCACAATAAGAACCTACTCCATAACCATAGCCGCCATTATAGCCAAAAAGACCTGATCCACCGGTATTATAGCCATACACGCCATAACCACCGCTGCTGGCACTGGCATATGCATAGAGCCCATAAGAGCCACCACTTCCGTAAAGACCATAAGTAGTGCCGGTGCCATAAACACCTAAATAACCGCTGCTGCCGGTAACTCCATACCCGCTGCTGCTGTAACCATATACGCCATAACTTCCCCCGGTGCCATAAACACCCAGGTAACCACTGGTGCCAAATACACCATAACTACTACTGCTGGTGCCATATACACCATAACTGCTACCACTGCCATATACTCCATAACTACCGCTGCCTACAACGCCATATGTGCTGCCGCTGCCATATATGCCATAAGCACCTCCTGCTACCTGTAATTTATAAGAAGGGGCAGTTGTGCCAATACCGACATTGCCATTCCCTAAAATGCGTAGCCGTTCCACATTGTTGGTTCTGATTGCTACGGGTTTGCTGTTGGTTGTTCCCAGAAAGTTTGTCCCGGCAATATTACTGTTGCCTGTAATAAGCCAACTGGTTTAATAATTAAAAAAACTCTTTATGTTGTTTTGGTTATTCAGCTTATTCTGTTATACTTCGTTTCACTCTTTGATGAACAAAGATTTTATGTACGGCACCAATAATTTACAGCAGTCAATAACCATTGAGCTATCGCATTTGCCGCAACATTTTATTCAATGCTTATCTCTTCAATTGTGGAGATTCTGGCCTGATGTATAAAGGGAATGATGACATTGGAAAGATTACCTGTTAGTTTGGTTTTCCCAGGCAGGTTTTAACGTAGCGCTAAGGTAATTTCGTTATTAAGTTTATGCAAGAGGTAAATCACTCAATTTAGATTAGGGGTTTTTACTCATTGAAATTTTTTCAGAAAATGCTTTATTTGAAAATTGATTGGTGTTATAAATAAGCAAGGCATTTATAGTTTAATAATTTAATTAAACACCAAGGGTAAGAATTTTTAACTTGTGCTCAATTTTAGATATTAAAACTGTTGTTACCTTGAACACCTCTATCCGTTTTTTGGTGGCAGATGATCACCCCGCCTTTAGAAATGGTGTCGCTGCTTTTTTGAGAGAACATTTTACTGGATGCAGTATAGATGAAGCTGCCAATGGCGATGAAGTATTGCAGACACTTAACCATTTCAATTACGATATTATTTTTATAGACATTGTGATGCCGGGCCTCAATGGCATTGAAACTACTAAACAAATAATGGCAAGTCATCCTGATGCAAAAATTATTGCCCTTTCTTTTTATGAAGATGAAACAAGCATCATCTCCATGTTTGAAAACGGGGCAAAGGCTTATCTTAATAAAAATGCAGGTAAACAGGAAATTATAGAGGCAGTAGAAAATGTATTGGAGGATACAATTTATCTCAGTAACAAAAATATAAATGGTATACTTTGGAAACAGTTAACCAGCAGGAGCAATATAAAAAACCGTCCGATATCACAACGCGAAAAGGAAATACTGTTGCTGATATGCAAAGGCCTTAGTACAAAGGAAATTGCCAGTCAACTTCATCTTTCAGTAAAAACAGTAGAAAATCACCGCAACCATCTTTTAGAAAAAACGGCTGCAAATAATACAGCAAGCCTTGTATTATACGCTGCTAAAAAAGGGTGGGTGTAATATTTTGGCCGGCATTATTTGAGTTGCAACGGTGGTTTAAATATTAAATGATGCATTACATATCATTTTTTACCTCTGCATTATAAAAATTCTAAACAGTATAAAAATCAATATTTTCTTTTCAGTTTCGTTAATTCTCTTTTTCATATCTCATTCCTCCGATCCCCCGATAATAATTTGCATGATGTTTGTAAATCTTTTGGGGAAGGTATATTCATCATGATAAAAAATTATAAACTATGAAAAAGACAATCTTATTATTGCTGTTACTGATAAGCTTTGCAACTGTAAAATCATTTGCCCAAATTAGAAAAGTGCCTGCCGAAGTAACAAATGCCTTTAAAGCAAAATACCCGGATGCCCAAAATGTGGAGTGGAAAGATAAGGTTACTGTTTTTGAGGCGAGCTTTACTTCAAACAATGCTGAAATGACCGCAGATTTTACAAGTAAGGGCGAGTGGAAGGAAACAGATAAAAAAATGAGTTTTGATGCTCTTCCTGATGCCGTGAAGGATGGATTTAAAAAAAGCAAGTATAATGACTGGACGCCGGGAACCGTTACTCAAATAGAGAAAAATAATAAGAGCCTGGAATATAAAATATACGCGGAGAAAAGCTCGCTCGTTCAAAAAAAATTTTTGTATTTCAATGCAAAGGGACAATTGGTAAGGGACACACCGGGCGTATGACATTTGCTGCTGATAAGAAATATTTTATATTGATTAAAATTATAAAGCCTTGCATAGTGTAAGGCTTTTTTGTATTAAAGCTGTTTTGCTTATTTTACCATGATTAAAAAAAATCTGCCTTTTTCAATGTAGAATTATTTCTACCACTATTTTAACAGCTGCATAAGGAATCAGAATGTAAAAGTGAGTGACACAACGAAAGTTTAATTATTAATCCTACCGCCGGTAACACAAAAAATATTTTACACTTATTATAATACTACTGTAACTTAACCACGTGAATACACCTTACTATTATTCATGCTAAAACTTGAGAAAAATGACACCAAAAAAAAGTATTAACCGTCGTGAATTTATCGGTACGACTGCTGCCGCTTCTCTCGCTTTTACTATTGTGCCAAGATATGTAATCGGCGGGCCCGGATATGTGGCGCCAAGTGATAAACTTACACTGGCCTATATCGGCTGTGGCACACAAGGTTTACGCGAAATGACTGAATTAATTGCAAACCCCAAACTGCAAATTGTTGCCGTATGTGACCCCAATAAAAAAAGTACAAATTATGTGGACTGGTCTCCTAATGGTATTCGCGACGGCATAAGAAAAGCTTTGGGCGATCCAAACTGGGGTCAAGAGTATGATGGCATTCCCGGTGGGCGTGATATAGGGAAGGAATTTGTAGAAAAATATTATGCAAAATCTACAGGTTTGGGAAAATATAAAGGTTGCGCCTCATATGCAGATTTCCGTGAACTGTTAGAAAGGGAAAAAGATTTTGATGCAGTAAAAATAATGACGCCCGATCATCATCATGCAACTATTTCAATAGCCGCAATGAAAAAAGGAAAACATGTTGTGATTCACAAACCACTTGGCAACCGTATGTATGAGGCACGATTATCAATTGCAACAGCCAGGAGTACAGGTATGAGTACCCATCTGTTAGCGTATGCTAAAATAAATGGAGATGAGCTTGCCAAGAAAATGATCAAAGACGGAGCAATTGGTACACTCAAAGAAATACATAACTGGTCAAACAGACCGGTATGGCCTCAATGGACTTCTAATCCAACAGAGACAGTGCCCGTACCTGAAGGTTTTGACTGGCAGTTATGGCTAGGTCCAGTGCCTGATCGTCCTTATTATCCTAATTATACGAATGCTGTATTTCGCGGCTGGTACGACTTTGGCGCCGGAAGTATCGCTGATATGGGCCATTATAGTCTTTGGCCTCTTTTCCTCACTCTTGGAATAAACACCGCACCGCTTAGTGCGGAAGCTTATGGCACCACTACTTGCACTATCGTGAGTCATGTAAGCAAAATGCAGGTGAATGATGTTGCCTTCCCCTATTCATGCATGATTCGTTTTATTTACCAAAAGAAGGGATGATGATTGTTGGTGATAAAGGAAAAATACTCGCAGGTTTCAGGTGCGAAAACCCAACACTTATTCCCGAAAGTAAAATGACAAACTATCTCGGGGGACAACCTGCACCAAAAGAAGTTGCAGAAAGAAATGAAGATGTTTGGATTGATGCATTTCTAAATAAAACACAATCGCCGGGAAGCTTTTTAAATGCGGGTCCTGTAACAGAAACTATTCTTGTTGGTGGTGTTGCATTGCGGGCAGGAAAAAAGGTAGAATATAATTCAGCAAATATGAAAATTACAAATGTACCTGATGCAAATAAATATCTTGTAAGAGAGTATCGTAAAGGATGGGAGTTGTAATTACTGTTGCAGGAAAAATATTCAACAAAAAGCCCTGGTGGAAACCAGGGCCGAATTATAATGCACATGAGAAAAAAAATTATTGCTGACCACCTGTGTTTACACGATTTTGTTCTTCATTGGCGGCTGACGATCTTCTGCGCTGCTGCTGGCCGTTTGTTTTACCAAAACGATAAGTGAATGCAAATATCAAACGGCGGTTATCCCAGGCACTGTGAATTTGCGTAACGCCTTTATTTAAATCAGTACTGCCATTAAACCTCATAATGTAAAATGGATCTCTCACATTTAAGCGAATTGTGCCTTTGGTTTTTAATATCTGTTTACCACCACC
>WNFY01002756.1_pt1 | contig 29546 bp, 28 predicted proteins | sample 5400091 | NCBI WGS metagenome assembly WNFY01 (sample SAMN13153364, study PRJNA577476) | soil metagenome | isolation source: 60 cm soil or saprolite under grassland replicate 1 | place: USA:California | collected 2016-06-15 | reverse complement strand
GGGCGCGGCGCTCCGGGCGCCGACGCCCCCGCCGCTCGATGGGTCGCTCGACGGCTTCGACACGAGCGAGCCGCTCCGGCTCGAGCTCGAGGATCAGTATCGTCGGAGCGAGGAGCCATACCCGGGCCTAGAGGAGTTCTCTGCCGTCGCGCACGCGGCTTGGGACGACGACGCGCTCTACCTGGCCGTCGACGTCGTGAAACCCGAGCTGTGCTTTCGGCCGAGAGGCGCGCCACCGCTGCGACTCGACAACGAGCCGGACGACATCCATTCGGACGGCTTGCAGGTGTATCTCGCGGGGGACGAGGGAGGAGGAAGGGGAGATGGGTGCGTCGGGTATCTGATCGTCCCTCAGTCCGACGGGCGAGGGCTCCGGGCGCAGGCAACCAGTGACACGTCAGGGGAGGGCGATCCGGACGGCGTGCGCGGCGCGTGGCGGCGTACCGACCGTGGGTACACCGTGACGTTCGGCATCGCGTGGCCAGAATGGCAGCGTGCGCACGTGGGTGGGCGGCTGCGGTTCGATCTCCTCGTGAACGAAATGTTGCTGGGCCGCACGCGCCGCGCCGGGCAGCTGGTCTGGAGCGGTGGCAACGGTTGGGTGTTTGTGCGGGGCGACCGGCAGGATGTAGCACGGATGGGTGTGCTGGAGTTGGTGGGATGAGGCTAATGCGGAATGCGGAGTGCGGAATGCGGAATGAACCGCGCGCCCGTCGAGCCCGGGGACTAGCGTCGACGATCGAACCTCGCCATGCCATTCCGCATTCCGAATTCCGCATTCCGCACTTGTTCGCTTCTGGGCTCAAGTAATGATCGCCGTCGTGCTCCACGAGCCCCAGGACCTCGTCAACATCGCCCACGTGGTGCGCGCGCTCAAGAATTTCGGGTTTCGCGATCTGCGCCTCGTGAGCCCACGCGAGTACGATCCCTATCGGGTGGAGGGCATTGCGCACCAGACGCAAGACCTGGTGGCACGCGTGGCGCGGTTCGATCGCCTCGAGGACGCGTTGCTCGACTGCGTGCACGTGGTGGGCTTCACGGCGCGAGGCCGTACGGCGAAACGCAATCTCCAGCGTCCCCGCGCAGCGGCCAGGGAGATTCTGACGCGGGCGGAGACCGGCCCGGTCGCGCTGCTCTTCGGGCGGGAGGACAAGGGGCTGCCGAACGAGGCGCTCGACCGCTGCCACCGCGTGGTCACCATGCCCACGAACTCCGCGTATCCTTCCCTGAATCTCGCGCATGCGGTCGTGCTCATGGTGTACGAGCTGGCGCTGGCGCGCGGCGACGCGGACCGGCCGTTCAAGCCGCCGCGGCGCGAGGGCCCGCCGGCGACGGTCAACGACCTGGAGCGACTGTTCGCGGACGCCGAGGCGGCGCTTCGCGTCATCGAATTCTTCAAGACGCGTCAGGTCGAAGGCGTGATGCGGACGGTGCGGGAAGTGATTCACCGTACGCCGCTCGACGAGCGCGAGGCGAAACTGTTGCGGGCGATGGCCATCGAGGTGGTGAAATACGGTGAGCGACTGGCGCGTTCCCGGCTTCACGTCGACCGCTAGCCTGCGACCGGACGCGCTGTTCGGCGCCGCGGCGGCGGGCGAGGACGCAGGACTGCCGACGCGCATGGAGCGCGCGTCGGGGTGCCGTGTGTGGGATGCCGAGGGCCGCGAGTATGTGGACTACGTCATGGCGCTGGGCGCCGTCGCACTCGGCTACGGGCACCCGGAGGTGAACCGGGCCGCCGAGCGGGCGATTGCCGCCGGCGTGGCAGGTCCGCTGCCGCCGGTGCTCGAGGAAGAGTTGGCCGACGCGCTCGCCATGCGGATCCCGTGGCTCGAGCAGGTGCGGTTCTTGAAAACCGGTGCGGAAGCGGTGGCGGCAGCCGTGCGGCTAGCCCGTGTGGCGACCGGGCGCGAGCGCGTGCTCGGCTGCGGCTACCACGGCTGGCTCGACTGGTCTCAGGGAGGGGAAGGAGTCCCCGCGGCGACTCGGGGCTTGTACGCGGAGATCCCGTTCAACGACGTGGAAGGGACCCGGCGCATGATCCGCGAAGCGGGCGATCGTCTCGCCGTAGTCGTCGTCGAGCCGGTGGTCGTGCTCGAGCCCACGCGTGAGTGGCTCGAGGCCCTGCGCGCCGAGACGGCTCGCGTGGGCGCGGTGCTCGTGTTCGACGAGATCAAGACGGCGTTCCGGTTGGCGATCGGCGGCGCGGCCGAGCGCTATGGCGTCCGGCCCGATCTCGCAGTGCTGGGCAAGGCCCTCGCGAACGGCTTTCCGCTCGCCGTCGTGGGTGGCAGAGCCGACCTGATGGCAGGCGTCGCTCGCACGTGGATTTCTTCTACGCTCGCGACCGAGAGTGTGGCGCTCGCCGCGGCGCAGGCGACGCTGGAGATCTTCGCGCATGAAGATGTGTGCGGGCATCTGCACCGAATAGGCACGCGCTTACTCCACGGGCTCCATCGCTTGCACCGCAAGCACGCCGACCTTGTGACGGGCGTGGGCGGGATCGCGGAGATGTGCTTTCTGCATTTCGCGAGCGAGAATATTTCGCGGGATGTGGCGCGGGGCTGTGCCGCGCGGGGGCTTCTGTTCAAGCGGACGGCGTACAATTTCGTGTCCATGGCGCACGACGAGGCCACGGTGGACCACTCACTTGAGACACTAGACGAGGTCTTGACTGAGGCGGCCGGCACTTGACGGCGCTGCAACGGACGATCGATATGTCGGGGAAGCTGGCCGGGGCGTAGGATGAGGCTCGCGCGCGCGTTCGAGCCGGTAATCGTCGGCGGAGGCCTGGCCCTCTTCCTCATCGCTGAGGCGGGAGCCCAGGGCCGCGTGTCCTCAGGGTCGGCTTCGCTCAGCGGCGAGCTCATGGACACCGTGTCCCACCTGCCCGTGCGTCGAGCCTCCGTCTGCGAACTGGTCGGGCGCGTGGTCAATTGCCGGCTGGCGGACTCGCTAGGGCGCTTCGTTTATGCCGGCTTGAGCGCGGGCGAGCATATGCTCACCCTTTCGTGTGATAACGGCAGCCGGAGCGTGCTGCGCGCCGGGAAGCTCCTCCACACGCTTCGTCTCACACTGAGCGCCGGAGAGCAGCCCAATGTTCACCTCTTCGTGGATGCGACGGGGTGCGATCAACGGCCATTTGTGGTACGGACAGGCGAGTTTCGGGGCCACTACAGCTCAGGCTTTGAGTTGAGCGAGTTTCTCCCCTGCCCAGGAACCGCGGGATCCGCGGCGTGGGTTGAGCTCACGGACCGAGCCCGCTGGCGCGACTCGGGATCCCGTGTGGTTTGGTCAACATCGAGATCGTGGGGCGTTTCCAGCCGCAGTAAAGGCGGACGGGGCTCAGTGTTCTAGCTGGGGCTTGCGCCAGCCCCGCGTCGCGCGAACTTCGAATCGTGACCCTCCAGCGCAAGCTGTTGCTAGGCTTCTCCCTCATGGTGCTCCCCGCCTTGCTGGTCGGACTCCAGGCGATCCGCACCAATGCGCTCGAGCGCGCGACGCTCGAGGACCTGGGCCGCCGTCTCGCCCGCTCGCGCACGTACGCCGAGGTCGAAGACGCCATGTTCAACCAGACCCAGGTGATCTGGCGCTACCTGAGCGGCGATCCCGCGGCCAAGAAGGAGTTTCCTCTCACCGAGCAAGTGGTGGCCTTCTGGCTGGATCGTTGGGCGGCGGGACTTCCCCCTGACGAGCTCAAGCTCGCGGACGGTGTCCGCAGGATCGAGGCGGATATCCGGGCGGTCGCGGGTCGGGTGTTCACGCTGCACGATGCCGGCCGGCACGACGCGGCGGCCGTCTTGGCACGACGGGAGCTCGTGGAGCGTCTCCAGCCGTCCCTGGCGGAGGTGAACCGGGAAATCTACCGACGGGCGCGCGAGTTCAGCGTCCAGGCGGCGTTCACGCAGGTGGCGAGGATCGTCGACGTGGAACGGCGCGTCCTGTGGGGCATCATCGCGCTCGCGCTCGCGGCCGGTCTCCTGGCGTCGTGGCTCATCTCACGCAGTCTGGCGCGCCCGCTCAACGAGCTGCGGCACGCGATGGCGGTGGTCGGCGCGGGCGACCTGGACCATGCGATCGAGCCGCGATCGCGGGACGAGATCGGCGACCTGGCTCGCGCCTTCGCGCAAATGACCGAGCAGCTACGCCAGTCCCGCGCGCAGCTGGTACAGTCCGAGAAGCTGGCCTCGATCGGGCAGATGGCGGCGGGCGTGGCCCACGGGTTGCGGAATCCGCTCGCGAGCCTGCGCGCCGCGGCCCAGCTCGCCCAGCACCGCGTCGAGGGCCCGGCCGCCCGCGAGCCGTTGAACGCGATCATCGAGCAGGTGGATCGTCTCGATCTGCGGATCGCGCACCTGCTGGCCTTCTCGCGCCCCGCGCCGTTCCGCCCGCTGCGCGAGAGCGTACGGACGTTGGTCGACGGTGCGCTCTCCGGGTTCGCCGAGCTGCTGCGCGAGCGCCGGGTCCAGCTGGCCGTGACGATTGCTCCGACACTCCGTGAAATCCGAGTCGATCCCATGCGGCTGGAGCAGGCCTTGATCGAGATCATCTCCAACGCGCTCGATGCCATGCCCGACGGTGGCCCGCTCGAGATCGCGGCGCGGTCTCACAGCGGCGAAGGGAGCGCCGACGGGATCGTACTCGAGATCGCCGACTCCGGGCCGGGGATTGCCGCAGAGATCTTGCCCAACTTGTGCGAGCCGTTCTTCACGACTCGTCCCGAGGGCACGGGCCTGGGCCTCGCCATCGCCAAGCGCTACGTCGAGGAGACCGGCGGTCGTCTGGACATCGCCAGTCAGATCGGCCGCGGTACGACGGTGCGCATCTGGCTGCCCGCCGCCAGCGGCAACGCCGAGCCGGCTCCGAGTCTCGCATGAGCGGCTCGACCGTGCTGATCGTCGACGACGAGCAGACCCTCGCCCGGTCCGCCAAGGCCTTCCTGGCGGACCACGGCTACGAGGCCGAAGTCGCGGCCTCCGGCGAGAAAGCGCTCGAGCTGCTCGAGAGCCTCCAGCCGGATGTCATCTTCGCGGACGTGCGACTCCCGGGCATGAGCGGGATCGACCTCCTGAAGCGGATCCGCGAGTTCGACCCCGTGCTCCCCGTGATCATGTTGACGGCCTACGGCTCGATCGAGGGTGCCGTGGAGGCCGTGAAGCTCGGCGCTTTCGACTACGTGAAGAAGCCGGTGGATCTGGAAGAGCTGAAGCTCCTGGCCGACCGCGCGCGCGAGAACCGCCTGCTCAAGCAGGAGCTGTCGTACTACCGCCGCCGCGCGACGCGGGACGTCGGGTTTGCGACGATGGTGGGCGCGTCACCCGCCGTCCGTGCGGTGCTCGAGCGGGCGCGCCAGATCGCCGCGTTGGAGGACACGCCGCCGGTGCTGCTCACGGGCGAGACGGGCACCGGGAAGGGCATCCTCGCGCACGCCATCCACGCCGCCGGCCCCCGTGCGTCGCAGCCGTTCATCGAGGTCAACTGTACGGCCCTCCCGGCTACCCTCATGGAGGCCGAGCTGTTCGGCTACGAGCGCGGCGCCTTCACCGACGCCAAGGAATCGAAGCCCGGTCTGGTCGAAGCGGCCGAGGGCGGGTTTCTGTTCCTCGACGAGATCGGCGACGTCGATCTCTCGGTGCAGGGCAAGCTGCTGCGGGCGATCGAGGAGCGGACGGTCCGGCGCGTCGGCAGCGTGCGTGAGCGCACGGTGGACGTCCGCATCGTCGCCGCGACCAATCGCGATCTCGAGCGCGAGGCGAGCCGCGAGCGCTTCCGCCGCGATCTCTATTTCCGCCTCGCCGTGATCGTGCTGGTCGTGCCACCGTTGCGTGAGCGTGGGGAGGACGTGCTGCTCCTCACCGACCACTTCTTGCGACTCCTCAATGCCAAGTATGGGAAGACGGTGCGAGAGATCAGCGCGCCGGCGCGCGAGATGTTGCTGTCGTATCCGTGGCCCGGCAACGTGCGCGAGCTGAGCCACGTGATCGAGCGGGCGGTGCTGTGGAGCCGGGGTCCCACGCTGGACGTGGAGTACCTGTCGCTCACGAGTCCCGACCACGACACACCGCCAGCGGTCCATAGCCCGCCGGCCGACGCCGAGGCGCGCCCCGGCGAACCAGCGTTGCCGCCGCAAGGGATCGATCTCGCTCAATGGGAAAAGGCCATGATCGAGCGAGCGATGCGGGACGCCGCTGGAAACCAGACGAAGGCCGCTCAGCGGCTCGGCATCTCACGGGACACACTGCGCTATCGCCTGAAGAAGTTCGGGCTGCAGCCGTGAGCGAAGAGTCGGGTTGGGTTATTTGACCCAAATGGGGGTGAAATCGCGCACCACGTGGGCGTTGTCGTGTCGCGGCATGCGGCAGCCGCGTGGCATGCGACCTGCACGTCCCGGTGGCGAGCGCTTGTAGTGGTCGACCACGATTTCCCCTGGAGGAAGATCCAATGACCTGGACCAAGCCTGAATACGAGGTCGTCGAGCTGGGGATGGAAGTCGGCGCGTACGCCGGCAACGCCTGAACCAAGCCGATACGGTCAATGAGGGGCCGGGTGACGAACCCGGCCTCTTTGTTCAATGCGCGTGATCATCCTCGGCTCGGCGGCGGGTGGCGGCGTCCCGCAGTGGAATTGCCGCTGCCCGAACTGTCTCGACGCACGCCACGACGCTCGCGGCCGGATGCAGTCGTCGGTGGCCGTGAGTGCGGACGGGGAGAGTTGGGTTCTTCTCAACGCCTCGCCCGACCTGCGCATGCAATGCGCCGCCCACCACGAGCTCTGGCCCCGTGGCATGCGGGGTTCGCCCATCGGCTCCGTGGTCCTCACCGACGGAGAAATCGACCATACGCTCGGGCTCCTGCTGCTGCGCGAGAGTGCCACGCGGCTTCCCGTGTACGCCCCCGGGGGAGTGGCCACCCTGCTCGGCGACGAGTGGCCGCTCTACCGCGTCCTCTCCGCCTACGCCGGGGTCGAGCCGCGGACTCTCGCAGAGGGTCGATCCATCGCTCTCGCTGATGGCGCCGGCACTCCGCTCGGCATCTCCTGCTCCGCGACGGCGGTGGCCCGCCGCCCGCCGCGCTACGCGCGCGCGGCGCCGCCTCAGGCGTTCGACGTCGGTCTGCGGCTCACGGACGAGCGCACCGGCGGAACGCTCGGGTACGTCCCGACGGCCGGGGCGATCGATGACGCCGTACGACGAGTCGCCGGTGGAGCCGATCTGCTCCTGTTTGACGGCACCTTTTGGTCGGACGACGAGCTCACGGCCGCGGGGGTCGACGCGCCGACGGCGCGCGAGATGGGCCACCTTCCGGTCGGGGGGGCGGGCGGCAGCCTGGAGCTGCTGCCGAGGCTCGACGCGAAGCGAGTGGTTCTCGTGCACATCAACAACACGAATCCGATCCTGTGTCGCAGCTCAGCGGAGCGAGCGCGGGTCGAGGCGGCGGGCATCGTGGTGGGAGAGGACGCGATGGAGTTCGAGCTGTGAGCGTGCTGGTGAGGTCGCCGGCGGTGGAGGAGCTGGTGGCGCGTCTCCGAGGCGTATTGGAGCGTCGTTACCACCACCTGCATCCCTTCAACCAGCGGATGCACCGGGGCGAGCTGACACGCCAGGAGCTGCAGCTCTGGGTGGCGAACCGCTTCTATTATCAGATCAACATCCCCATCAAGGATGCGCTGATCCTCGCGAGCTGTCCCGAGCGCGAGGTGCGCCAGCAGTGGATCCAGCGAATCATCGACCACGATGGCCGGCCGGGGGAGGAGGGCGGCATCGAGGCGTGGCTACGTCTGGGCGAGGCGATGGGAGTGCAGCGCGAAGACCTGGTCGGGCAACGTTTGCTCCTGCCCGGAGTGCGCTTCGCGGTGGACGCGTATGTGAATTTCTGCCGCTCGAAGCCCTGGCTCGAGGCGGTGGCGGCTTCGCTCACCGAGATGTTCGCGCCGCTCATCGTGAAGGAGCGGCTGGCGGCGATGCTGAGCCACTACAAGTGGGTGGATCCCGCGGGATTGCAATACTTCAAGAACCGACTCACCCAGGCGCCGCGCGATGCGGAATACGCGCTCGGCCTGGTGACCGAGCGGCTCCGCACACCTGAGGAGCAGGGGCGGGCCGTGGCGGCGCTCGAGTTCAAGTGCGACGTCCTCTGGTGCCTGCTCGACGCGGTGGAGCGCGGGCTCCTTCCGGGGACGGTGGCATGACCGCGGCAGGCCGACCGACGGTGCCACGCCTCCACCCCAAGGCGCGGCTCCAGCACGACGACGTGCGCGGGCGGGACGTGCTGCTGTATCCCGAAGGGCTGGTGGCGCTGAATCCGACCGGGGCGGAGATCCTCGGGCTGTGCGACGGCGTCCGCTCGGTCGCCGACGTCGTGGCGACGCTGGAGCGGCGCTACGGCGTCGTCGAGGAGGGCGGGGGAGTCGAGCGTGACGTCACGGCGTTTCTCGACGGACTCGCCGCCAAGGGGCTGGTGACGTATGGATCCTAAGCCGCTGTGGCTCTTGGCGGAGCTGACCTACAAATGTCCGCTCCAGTGTCCCTACTGCTCGAATCCGCTCGACTTCGCGGGCCCGCGTTTCCGGCGCGAACTCTCGACCGAAGAGTGGTGCCGTGTGTTCCGCGAAGCCAAAGCCCTGGGTGTGCTGCAGCTCGGCCTTTCGGGTGGCGAGCCGACCCTGCGCGCGGATCTGGAGGACCTGGTCCGCGAGGCGCATGGGCTCGGTCTGTATACGTCTCTCATCACATCCGCTTACCGGCTCACCAAGGAGCGCCTTGCGCTCCTGAAAGCATCAGGCCTCGACCACGTGCAGATCAGCATTCAGGGGGCGGACGCCGAACTGTCCGATGAGATCGCCGGCACCGCATCCTACCGGGACAAGATCGCCGCCTACCACTACACGCGAGAGCTGGGCTTCCCGCTCACCGTCAATGTCGTGCTGCACCGCCGCAACCTGCATCAAATCGATGCGCTCATCCGGCTCGCCGAGTCGCTCGGCGCCGAGCGCATCGAGCTCGCCAACACCCAGTTCTACGGCTGGGCGCTACACAATCGCGCTGCACTCATGCCGACCAGGGCTCAGCTCGACGAGGCATGGCGCGTGGTGCAACGCGAGCGCGTGCGACTCGGGACCAGGCTCGAGATCGTGTGGGTGCTGCCCGACTACCACGAGCAGTACCCCAAGCCGTGCATGGGCGGCTGGGCCCGCGCGTACATGACCGTGACGCCCGCGGGGGAGGTCTGGCCCTGCCACGCGGCGGGCCGGATCACGGCGCTCACGTTCGAGAACGTGCGCGACCACCCGCTCGAGTGGATCTGGGAGCACTCGGACGCGTTCACGCGGTTCCGGGGCGACGCCTGGATGCCCGAGCCCTGCCGCTCGTGCCCGCGGAAGGCTCAGGACTTCGGCGGCTGCCGCTGCCAGGCGTTCCTGGTAGCGGGCGACGCGGGCCTGACCGATCCGGTGTGCTCGCTGTCGCCCCACCGTTACCTGATCGACGCTGCAGTCGCGGAAGTGGAGCGCGCGGCCGAGGCAGGCGAGTGGACATATCGCGCGGCGCCGGCGTCGCGGGCGCTCGCCGCGAAAGGATGACCGCCGCCGCGATCGACGCCCGCGGCCTCGGCAAGGACTTCGGCGCGATCCGCGCGCTCGATCGGCTGGACCTCGAGGTCCGGGATGGGGAGTTCTTCGGCTTGCTCGGGCCGAACGGCGCCGGGAAGACCACCACCGTTCACCTGCTGGCGACGCTCCTCGCGCCCTCCCGCGGCACGGCGCGCGTTGCGGGACACGATGTCGAGCGGGAGGGCCTCTCCGTGCGGCGCAGCATCGGGCTCGTGTTCCAGGACACAACGCTCGATCGCGACCTGACGGTCGCGGAGAACCTGCGCTTCGCGGCGCGCCTGTGGAGCCTCCCGGACCGCGTCGCCCGGCCGCGCATCGACGCGCTGTTGCGCGAGTTCGAGCTGCGCGAGCGGCAGGACCACCCGGTTCGGGCGCTCTCGGGCGGCATGCGGCGCGCGGCCGACATCGCCCGGGGCATCCTGCACGAGCCGCGCATCCTGTTTCTCGACGAGCCCACGGCCGGGCTCGACCCGCGCGCGCGCCGCTCGCTGTGGGAGCGGATCCGCGGCCTGCGCGCCGCGTCCGGCCTCACCGTGCTCCTGACGACCCATTATGTCGAGGAGGCCGAGCCGTGCGACCGGGTCGCCGTGCTGGATCAGGGACGGCTTGCCGCCCTCGGCACGCCGGCCGAGCTGAAGCAGGCGGCCGGTGTCGGCTCGCTCGAGGAGGTGTTCCTCGCGCACACGGGCCATCCTCTGGCCGAAATGGACGGTGGCTGAGCGTGCGGGCGGTCTACGCGATCGTCGCGCGCGAGTTCCTGCGGTTCCTGCGGCAGCGTGGCCGCGTGCTGGCGAGCATCGGCCGGCCGTTTGTATGGCTCGTGTTCGCCGGAGCGGGCTTCGCCGCCGTGTTCGCGGGGCGGAGCGAAATCGACTACCGCGTCTACATGACGCCAGGCCTGCTGGGGATGGTCGTGATGTTCGGCTCATTGCTCGCGGCGCTGTCCACGGTGACCGACCGCGAGGCCGGCGTGCTCCGCATGGTGCTCGTCGCCCCGATTCGGCGCAGCACGATCGCGTTCGGGAAGACGTTGGGCGCCACCCTGCTCGGCACCGCCCAGGCGATCGTGGTGGCGGGGCTGCTGCTTCCCCTCGTCCACCTGCGACCCACGCTCGCGGGGGCGCTGCTCGGGCTCGTCGCCGTCGTCCTGTCGGGGTTAGCCATGGGGGCACTCGGGCTGGTGCTGGCGGCGAGCATCCGCTCGATCGAGAATTTCGCGGGTGTCATGAACTTCGTGGTCTTCCCGATGCTGTTTCTGTCGGGTGCGTTGTATCCCGTGCGCCATCTCGGTCCTGTGCTGCGCGCCGTGGCCTACGCGAACCCGCTCGCGTACGGCGTGGACTTGCTGAAGCACGCGCTGCTCGACCGGTGGGCGGGAGCTGGGTACGGCGGCGAGCTGCCGGTGCCGCTCGACTGCGCCACACTCGTCCTGTTCGCGATCGTAGGGCTCGCCCTCGCCGCGCGGCTCCTGGGGCGGGAGGGCGGCGTGACCCGCACGGCGCTCCGGGAGCGGCGCTAGGCCACGACCAGGCGCGTGATGATCGCCGTGATCACCAGGACGACTAGCGCCGCCGCAATGCTCGTCAGCAGCGTGAAGGCAGCGGTCTTGTCGCGGGGCACCTTCATGCAAGGCGAAAGGCCCGCCGCGAAGAGCCGCACACTCCACAGTCCGAGCAGCATCCCGAGAGGCTCGATTCGCGGGAACAGTGCGAAAGCGCTCGCGAGCCAGTACGGCGTACTCCCGTACGCCGCAACCTTCAGGGCCTGCACCCGGTTGCGCTGTCCCCCGACCGACGCTCCAATCACGTCGATCGCCATCGCCAAGGCGTACACGCCCACGAGATTGAGCACGTACTCGAGTACCCCGGCTTGTACCGCGGTCCCGGCATTCATCGGGACGGTTCCGAAGGTGAGCATACTGCCGCGCTCGCGAAACACGATCCCGCCGATGGTTGCCGCCACGGGCCCGATGGCCGCCATCGGGACGAGATAGCGCCGGTAGAGCGGGCCGGCGCTCGTGAACTCGCCGGCGATCGTCGCCCACTCCTGCGTCGGCTGGAGCAGCAGGCGCTGCGCGCGGGCGAGCCAGCCCGGGAGCTTGCGCGCCGCCCGCGGCTTGGCCGCTGCTGGCTTTGCAGGGGGCCGGGGCGGCGGCCCGGCTTTGGGGGTCGGGCCGCGCGGTGGTGTGGGGCCGCGTGGGGGCGCGGGGCCGCGGGGGGGGGGCGTGGGACCGCGCGGAGGCGGCCCTCCAGGAGGGCGCGGCGGATTCGGCGGCGGCGGCGTGCGCATGGCGGTCCCTTGCGGCTCGAGTGATGCGACAAGATACAACACAGTCCCAAGACTCCAAGTCGCAAGCCGCACGAGGGTTGGATGTCGCTTGCAACGTGGCGTCGTGGCGTCTTGCAACTCAGATTCATGCATGCTCATCGACGTCCATGCCCACTTCTACCACGCCCCAAGCCCCCGGGCTGATTGGCACGAGCGCAACGCCAGCCGGCTCGCAGCGGGACGTAAGATTGGGGTGACGATCCACGTCGCCTCGATCCTCGGGAGCTGGGGCCGGACATCGCCGATCTACTTCCCGTCGCCGCAGGACGTCGAGGCCGGCAACTCCGCCCTCCTGGCGCTCGAGCGGGAGCATCCCCACCTGATCCGCGGCTACGTCACCGTGAACCCCAACTACACGTCACAGGCGCGCGCCGAGATCGGCCGCTGCCTCGGCGCCGGAATGGTGGGGATCAAGCTCGCGGCGAGCCGCCGCGCGACCGACCCGCTGCTCGACCCGATCTGCGAGCTGGCGCGGGAGCGGGGGGTCCCGGTGCTGCACCACGTGTGGCAGCACCGGCGGCGCGACTGGCCGGGCCAGGAGGCGTCGGACGGACCGGAGCTCGCCGCCTTGGCTGCGCGCCACCCGCAGGTGCGATTCATCCTGGCGCACATCGGCGGGGGCGGCGACTGGGAACACTCCCTCGCCGCCGTGCGCGCCACGCCCAACGTGTACGTGGATCTGTCGGGGAGCGGCGTGGACGGCGGCATGCTCGAAGCGTGCCTCGAGGCCGCCGGCGTGGAGCGACTGCTCTGGGGAACGGACCTCACGATCGACACCGGCTGGGCGAAGCTGCGGTATCTGGAGCGCTTGCTGCCGCCGCGCGAGCTGGAGCTCGTGCAGTGGAGAAACGCGGCGCGCATCTTCCCGCGCGGCGCGTTCCCCGCCGACTGATGCGCATCGACGTCAACGCCTTCCTCGGCGCGTATCCGCACCGGCGGGTACCGGCGACCTCGCCCGACGGCCTGCTTCGCGCCATGGCGCGCGCCGGGATCGACGAGGCGTGGGTGAGCCACTTGCCGAGCCTGTTCTGGCGTCAGCCGATGGAGGGGAAGCGCCCCGGCCGGGCGGTGCGATCCGTTGTACTACGGGCTCGACCCGACGGGGCCGGAAATGCGCGTCCTTGCTGCGGCGTGCGGAGCGGCGAACCTGCCACTGATGATGGCGGTGCGCCTCGAGGACGCTCGCCAGCGTCACCCCAACGACCACGCCGGCGAGCTTCCTGCGGCGGCGGTACGGGCGCTGGTTCGGAGCGACGAGGATGTGCGGCTCGTCATCACGCACGCCGATCGCGCCTTCATCGAAGAGGTGCATTTCGGATCGACCCCCGCAGAGGCGGCACGATTGTGGTGGGACGTGAGCTGGATCTGGGGCGCGCCGGAAGACCACCTCGAAACGCTGCTCGGCACGATCGGTGTCGAGCGGTTCGTGTTCGGCACCGGGCAACCGCTGCGGATTCCCGAAGCGAGCGTCGCGAAGCTCGATCTGCTCGAGCTGGCGCCGGTGCAGCGCGCGGCGATCGATGCGGAAAACGCCCGCAGGGGAGTGCTCCGCTGACCGGCGCCTTCGACGGGGGCCTGATCCCTGCCGTCCCGGTCCCGTTCCGTGGCCGGGCGCTCGCGGACGACGCGCAGCAGGCGTACGCCGCATGGATGGCCGAGCATCGTGTCGCCGGCGTGGCCGTCTGGGCGCACACCGGACGCGGGCCCCACCTGTCGCGGGCAGAGCGGCGCCGGGTGTTGGCGGCGTGGCGGGCGGCGCTTCCCATGACCGCGATCGTCGCCGGGGCGACGAGCCTCGAGATGGCGGCCGACGCGAAGGCGGGCGGCGCGAACGCGCTGCTCGCCTTTCCGCGGGCGGACGATCCGGTCGGGTATCACGAGGCGCTCGGCCGCGAGCTCCCGGTGATCGCCTTCTATTTGTACGAGGCCGCCGGCGGCGTCGCGTACGACAACCAGACCCTGCACGCCATCCTGGCGCTCCCCAGCGTGATCGGGATCAAGGTGGCCACGCTCGACTCGGTGGTGACGTTTCAGCGGATCGCCGGGCTGATGCGAGATCATCCGGACAAGCTGCTGATCACGGGTGAGGACCGCTTCCTGGGCTACTCGCTCACCATGGGAGCGCGGGCGGCGCTGATCGGCCTGGGGGCCGCGCTCACCGACCTCCAGGTCGCGCTGATGGAATCGTTCCGCTCGGGCGACTTCGGTAAATTCGTCCGCTTGTCCGGCGTGTGCGATCGCTTCGCGAGCGCGACGTTCGTTCGCCCCATGGAGGGCTACGTCCGCCGGATGCTATGGGCGCTCGCCGCCGACGGGGTGATCCCGGACGACGCGTGCGACGATCCGTGGGGCCCGAGCCTCCCGTCGTCTGAGCGGGACGCCGTGCGTGCCGCGGTCCGCGAGGCGCGCACTCCGCGCCTCGCGCCGTCGTGAGGCGCATCCCGCGGCGCTCGTTCCTCGAGTCCTGCGCCGCCGCGGGCACGGCGTTCGGTGCGTCTCCCTTCCTGAAGGGCTGGGTTCCGATGACCAAGCAACGGCACGTAGTGGTGGTCGGGGCGGGGGCGTTCGGCGGCTGGACCGCGCTTCACCTGCTGCGGCGCGGCGCACGCGTCACCCTGCTCGACGCCTGGGGGCCCGGGAACTCGCGCGCCAGCTCCGGCGGCGAGACCCGCGTAATCCGCGCCACCTACGGCCCCCGCGCGATCTACACGCGCCTCACGGCGCGCGCGCTCGAGCTATGGAAAGAGCACGAGCGGCGCTGGCGTCGGAAGCTGTACCATGCCATCGGCGTGCTCTGGCTCGTTGAGGGCGACGACGCCTACGAGAAGGCAGCGCTGCCTCTGCTCAAGGCCGCCGGCCTCCCGTTCGAGGAGCTGTCGGGACCGGAGACCGCGCGCCGCTACCCCCAGATCAATTGCGAGCGGGTGCGATGGGCCATCTTCGAGCAGGATGGCGGCTACCTCACGGCGCGCAGCGCCTGCGCCGCGGTGCTCGAGGGCTTCCTGGCCGAAGGCGGCGAGTACCGCCAGCTCGCGGCGGAGCCGGGCGCGCGCCTCCCTGGAGGGGAGCTGCGTGACATCAAGCTGTCCGACGGCACGACGATGGCCGCCGACGCGTTCGTCTTCGCCTGCGGTCCGTGGCTCGGGCGCCTGTTCCCCGACGTCATCGGCGACCGGGTGCGTGCCACCCGCCAGGAGGTCTTCTTCTTCGGCACGCCCCCCGGCGACCAGCGCTTCACCGAGCAGGCGCTGCCGGTCTGGGCGGATCACGGCGCGGGTTTCATCTACGGGATTCCCGGCAACGAGTGGCGCGGGTTCAAGGTCGCCGACGACACGCGGGGGCCTGCCTTTGACCCCACGACCGGGGAGCGGTTGCCCACGCCGGAGCGGCTGAAGGCGGCGCGGCAGTATCTCGCGTTTCGCTTCCCCGGCTTGAAAGACGCCCCACTCGTCGAGGCCCGGGTGTGTCAGTACGAGAACTCTCCCGACGAGCACTTCATCATCGACCGGCATCCGACGGCCGAAAACACCTGGCTGGTGGGCGGTGGGTCGGGGCATGGCTTCAAACATGGGCCCGCCGTCGGCGAGCTGGTCGCTCAACTGGTGCTCGCCGGGGCGGCGACGCCCCCTGAGTTCCGGTTGTCCCGCCTCGACTCCGGGGCACGGCCACGGGGGTAGTCGATCGGGCGGTGCGTGCGAAGCTCGAGCGGGACTTCGATCGCTTCAAGCGGGAGCTGCCGCGCGACTTCCCGGCACACGTGCGCGGGAGCTATCGGATCGATCTCACCGCTCGGTATCTGGGCGAGCTGGTTCCGCACCCAATCGGCAAGGGCTCGGGCCAGTTGTCGCTCAACCCCGGGCAGCTCGAGGATGACGCCGCTGCGGGACTCGCGTTCGCGGTGCTCAAGACGGTGATCGCCGAGGACGAGACCGGCACGCAGACGATGGCGGCGTGGGCGATTCACGAGACCAAGATGAAGGTCGAGCGACGCCCGGCGGGCGCCGGCCGTGCGGGCTGGACCGTCTCGTGGAAAGGCCGCGGCTGGGATCGCCCCTTCGCCGAGTACCTCGCACTGGTGCGCGCCGGACGGGACCTCACCCGAGCTGGCCGGCTCCTGGTCGTACCGTCGGTGAAGTACCACCTCCCGCGACTCACGGAGCCGTTCCGTGAGGGCGAGTACCGCTACACGACCGCGCAGCTGGCGGACGCCTGGCGGGAGCCGCCGCTGCTCGTGGAAAAAGACTTCTCGCCCACGCTGGCGGGCGATGCCCTCGCCGACGATCGCGCGCAGATCCTCCGGTGGCTCGAGGAGGTACCGCGCCAGATCCGGGCTGCATCACCGATCCCGGTGCGCGTCGCGGTGAAGCTCATGAACGCCCGGTTCGACGACGCCTTTCAAGTCGACATGATGAACGCCTCTGCCGAGGCGGACGCGCTGGTCTGCTTCAACCGGTTGTTCGATGCGGACCGAAGCGTGGCCTACGGAGGCTGGGACTTGAGCGACCGGAATCTGAGAGTGTTGGCGACTCAGCTGACCCCGGGCGCAAGCCCGGGGATCCCGGCACTCACCGGCACTGGGAATATTGGGTCCGGTCGCATGATCCTCGAGTACGCCCGCCGCGGCTGCGAGAGCGTGCAATTGCACACCTTCTTCCAGCTTCCCCTCTCCGAGTACGCCGCCACGCACGGCTCGCGTGCCCAGCGGGCCCTCCACGCGCTCGTGTTTCATCCGCGGGACGGGCTGCTCGCAGGGATGCTCGAGCTCGAAGCGCGCGGAGCGCTCGAGCGGCAGAGCGGCGAGCTTCGGTTCCTCGACCTGGGAGCCCATGCGCATCGCGCGGGTTGAGCTGTACGCGCTCGAGCTGCCGTTTGCGGAGCCGTTCATCATCTCGGGCGGCCGGATCGACGCGCGCCGCTCCGTGGTCGTCGTGCTGCACGACGGCGAGGGGCACGTGGGCTACGGCGAAGCGGCCCCGGACGAGCTGCCGTTCTACTCCGAGGAAACGCTCGGCAGCGCTCGCGATCTCATCACCCGCGTCCTCGCGCCGCGGATCGCCGGTCGCGACTTCGACTCCCCCGAGGCGGTGGACGTCGCGCTGCGAGAGAATGTGCGGGGCAACCCGTTCGCCCGGGCGGGGATCGAGACCGCGGCATGGGACCTCGAGGCGCATCGCCGCGGCACGGGTCTGCCACAGCTCGTGGCCGAGCGGCTCGGTGTCGCGCCTCGGGCGAGCTTCCCTTGCGGCGTGGCGCTCGGCATACCCGAGGATCGCCGCGCCGAGACCCTGACGCGCCGCGTGTACGAGGCACTGCAGCACGGCTACCGACGCGTAAAAATCAAGATCGCGCCGGAGTGGGATGACGTCGCGGTGCGGGCCGCCCGCGCAGGAATGGCCGGGACGGATTTGCCGCTCACCGTGGACGCGAACGGCGCCTACCGGTGGCCCGAGCACGAGCCCGCGTTGCGGGTGCTGGACGACGCCGACCTGCTGTACATCGAGCAGCCGCTCGCCCCCGACGAGCTCGTGGGGCATGCGCGCCTCGCGCACGCACTCAAGACGCCGCTGTGCCTCGATGAAAGCCTGCGAGACGCGGGGATTGCACGCCAGATCCTGGCGCTCGACGGCCCGATGGTCTGGAACCTCAAGGTGCATCGGGTCGGCGGGCTCGCGGAAGCGTGCCGCCTGTGTCGCGTCGCGGCGGACGGCGGGGCGCGGCTCTGGGCCGGAACCATGCCCGAGTCCGGGATCGGTTCCCAGGCGGACATCGCGGTCGCAGCGCTCGGGGCTTGCGTCTACCCGTCGGACGTGGAGCCGAGCGCACGCTGGTTCGGACGGGGCGCGGACGTGATCAAGCTGAGCATGAGCAAGGACGGGCGCATGGCGGTGCCCGGCGTGTCGATCGCCCGGTTGCTCGACGCCGGGCGCTTCCGTTCGGTGACCCGCGGTTTACAATAGAAACACTATGATCCCCATCGATCACCAGCCGGCGGGCTACTGGGCGACCAATCTCTACGCCAGCCCGCGCAAGCGTCCCAAGTCCGAAGCGCCGCTCAAGGATCTGCCGCTGCGCGCCGCCCAGCGGTTCAAGCGGGCGCGCGAAGGCATACGCGCCCTCCGGCATGTTACCGAGCAGGTGGTGTTCATGGGCACCGCCTGGAAATGGGTCTGGATGTACGAGGTCGGCGGGCGCAAGCTCGGCTACCTTCACCCCATGGAGACGGGCCTCTCGGGCACGTTCATTCTGAGCGAGAGCGAGGAGCGCGAGCTCGCAGCGACCGACGGCCTGCCGCGGGCGACGCGGCAGGCCATCCGCGACGGCTGCATCGCCAGCGGTGTGCGGTGGTGCTGGATGGAGTTCCCCGACTTGGATGCCGTCGATGCCTTCGTTCACATCATTCAGTTGAAGCATCAGCTGCTGGCGCGACCGGAATAGCGCCCTCGTGTGCAGGGCTTGTGCGCCGTTTATCGCTGGCGCTACATTCCGGCGCCCGCAAGCCGTTTCACAACACAGACCGATACCATTCGCCATCGAGTGCTCTGGATGACGAAGCGGAGTGGTAGGGTCGGGACCGGGGGGGGCGTCGCGATCGCACTGCTGATCGCTTTCCCGGCCGCGGCACAAACTGGTCAGTCTGCGTCCGGCTACAAGGCTCCCGTCATCAGCGACACGGGGCGGCTCAAGGGTCCCCGCCAGCCCATTTTTTTCCGTCACGACATCCACGCCGGTCAGGACCAGATCCCCTGCCTGTACTGTCACAGCACGGTGACCATCTCGAGCGAGCCGGGGATTCCCGCAGTACAGACCTGCTTCGGGTGTCATCAGATGATCGGCGGCTCCACGCCGTCCCATCAGGCGGAGATCAAGAAGGTGCGCGAGGCGTGGGCCAACAAGCAGCCGCCCGTGTGGACGCGCGTGCACGCGCTGCCGGGCTTCGTGCGCTTCCCGCACCAGCGGCACATCAAGATCCTGGGTACCGAGAGCTGCAACACCTGCCACGGCGACGTGCGCGCCATGCCGCAGGTGTACCAGGTCGCGACGCTCAAGATGGGCTGGTGCGTCAACTGCCACGTGCAGCGCAACGTCTCGCGCGACTGCACCGTGTGTCATTACTGAGGCCCGACCGATGGACCGCAGACGGTTCCTGACAGTCCTGGGCGCGACGGGCGGCGCCGCCGCGGCGGCGTCGGCGTGCGACATCCACCCCGAGCCGACCGAGCACCTCGTGCCGTACACGGTGCCGCCCGAGAACCAGGTCCCCGGCATCGCCACGTACTACGCCACCACCTGCCGCGAATGCGCGGCCGGGTGCGGGCTGCACGCCAAGGTGCGCGAAGGCCGCGTCGTCAAGCTCGAGGGCAACCCGGAGTCGCCGATCAACCAGGGGCGGCTCTGCTCGCGAGGCCAAGCCGGGCTGCAGGGACTCTACAATCCCGACCGAGTCACCGATCCCATGGCCCGCGGCCCGAACGGTGAGTGGCAGAAGCTCACGTGGGAGGATGCGATCGGCCGGCTGCAGGCAAAGGTGAAGGAGGCGCGCGGCAAGGGGATCGCCTTCGTGACCGGGCTCGAGAGCGGGTCGTTCGGCGAGCTGGTGGATGCCTGGAGCAAAGCGGTCGGCGGTCGCCACGTTACCTACGAGCCGTTTGCCTTCGAGGCGCTGCGCGAGGGCAACCGCCTCGCGTTCGGCACGCCGGCCATCCCCTGGTACGACTTCGCCAACGCGCGCTACATCGTGTCCTTCGGCGCGGATTTCATGGAGACCTGGCTCTCGCCGGTCGGCTACCAAAACGGGTTCACCCGCGCGCACGCCTTCGAGAGTGGACGAGACGGCTCGATGGCCAAATTCGTCTCCGTCGCTCCGCGCCTGTCGCTCACCGGAATGAGTGCGGACGAGTGGATCGCGGCCAAGCCGGGGACAGAGTTCATGCTGGCCCTCGCGATGGCCCAAGTCATCCTGGGCGAGCGACTGGCTCCCACGGCGGTGGACGCGCGCGGCCTCGAGCGGTCGCTGCCCACGCCCCAGCAGGCGGGGCCGCTCGTCGGAATGGAAGCGCGCGACATCCGGCGGCTGGCCCGTGAGTTTGCCGCGTCGAAGGGTGGGCTGGCCGTGGCGGGCGGGGTGGCGACGCAGTACGGGAGCGGCGCCCACGTGCTCGTGGCGTCGGTGAACGTCCTGAACTACGTCGCGGGGCAGGTCGGGAAGACCGTCAAGTTCGGACCCAACCACGCCCTCGAAGCGGCCGGATCGTTCAAGCAGCTGACCGACCTGGTCGGAGACATGAGCGCAGGGAGGGTCGCGCTGCTGCTCGTTCACGGCGCGAATCCGGCGCACTCACTGCCGGCCGCATTCTCGCAGGCGCTCGGCCGGGTCGGCTACAAGGTGAGCTGCTCCCCGTACCTCGACGAGACGGCCGCCGCGTCGGACCTGGTCCTGCCGGACCTGCATCCGCTCGAGCAGTGGAGCGATTCGCAGCCGCGCGCCGGGGTCCATGCGCTGCAGCAGCCGGTGATGCAGACTGTGTTTCTGAACACCCGCCACACCGGCGACGTGCTCCTCCAAGCCTCCGGCAGCGCGAGCAGCTTCAAGGAGTATCTGCAAACCCGGTGGCGGACGCTGCATCAGCGCTACGGCCGCGGCCGGGGATTCGACGACTTCTGGAGCGACGCCGTACAGCATGGTGGCGTGTACGCCGATGCGCCGGCGCAGAGTGCGCGGCTCGTCCCCGGGATCGCGCAGCTGCTCGGCGGCCTGACCGGCGCGGCTGGCGACGCGGAGCAGCACCTGCTGATCGTCTTCCCGTCGATCGCGCTGCACGACGGCCGGGGAGCCAACAAACCGTGGCTCCAGGAGCTTCCCGACCCGGTGTCGAAAATCACCTGGCATGGGTGGGTGGAGGTGCATCCCGATACGGCGGCGAAATCGGAGCTCGCCAACGGCGACATCCTGCTGCTCGAGTCGGCGCACGGCGCCGTGCGCGCGCCCGTGTGGATCACCCCGGGCGTCCGACCCGACGTGCTCGCGGTCCCGAGCGGACAGGGCCACAAGGCGTATGGCCGCTACGCCAAGGATCGCTCGTTCAATGCGTTTGCACTCTTGAGCGACAAGCCCGCGGACTTCGGCGGGCGCGCCTTCGCCGTCGGCGTCAAGGTCACCAAGACGGGCGACCATCGTCGTCTCGCCACCGTTGAAGGCGACGCGCGCGAGCAGGGGCGGGACATCGTCGAGGTGCTGCCGCTCGGCCGGGCGCGCCAGTTGAAGCGCGGGGCCCATCCGTTCGCCGAGGAGGAGACGCCGGCTTACACCCGCCGGGCGCTCGATGCGTGGACGGAGGCGCAGCACGAGAAGGCGTCGCTCGGGAACTACGCCGGCGAGCATGCGCGGTGGGCGATGGCGATCGACCTGGCCAAGTGCACCGGCTGCTCCGCCTGCGTCACGGCGTGCTACGCCGAGAACAACCTCGCGACTGTGGGTGAGGAGCTGGTGACGCGCCGCCGCCAGATGAGCTGGCTCCGGATCGAGCGCTACTACACCGGCGGTGAGGGTGATCGCCCGGTTGGCGCCGTGGTGACTCCGATGCTGTGCCAGCAGTGCGGCCAGGCTCCCTGTGAGCCGGTGTGCCCGGTCTATGCCGCCTACCACACGCCCGACGGCTTGAACGGCCAGGTCTACAATCGCTGCGTCGGCACGCGCTATTGTGCCAATAACTGCCCGTACAAGGTCCGGTACTTCAACTGGTACAACTACGCGGAGCCGGGCGGCGAGTGGGAGAGCTGGCCCGATCCCCTCAACCTCCTGCTCAACCCGGACGTCACGGTGCGAGAGAAGGGCGTGATGGAGAAGTGCACCTTCTGCGTGCAGCGGATTCGCGGCGCGCAGAACCGCGCGCGTCTGGAGGATCGCAACGTGGAGGACGGCGACATCACGCCGTCCTGCGCACAGGCCTGCCCGTCGGAGGCGATCGTGTTCGGCGATCTGCACGACCGGACGTCGCGCGTGGCGGCGCTCGCCCAAGATCCGCGCGGCTATCACGTGCTCGCGGGACTGAACACCCAGCCGGCGATCACGTACCTCGCGAAGGTCGTGCACGGCGCCGTGGTGGAGGGCTGAGCGATGGCCGAGACGTCCCCGTCCCGCGTCAGCTACGACTTCGTCACGCGCGCCATCGCGCGCACGCTGGGTCATCCCGGGAAGGGCTACTTCGCCCTGCTCGCCACCGCCGTCGCGCTGCTCGGCGTCGGGGTGGTGTGCCTGCTGTACCTGCTGCGCTATGGTCTGGGGCTCGCCGGCTATTCGCACCCGGTGTACTGGGCGGTCTACATCACCTGTTTCGTGTTCTGGGTGGGCATCGCGCATTCGGGGACCCTGATCTCGGCGATCCTGTTCCTGTTCCGCTCGGGCTGGCGCACCGCGGTGTACCGCACCGCTGAAGCGATGACGGTCTTCGCCGTGATGACGGCGGGTCTGTTCCCCCTGATCCACATCGGCCGCCAGTGGTACTTCTATTGGCTGATCCCCTATCCCAACGAGCGGGGCCTATGGCCCAACTTCAAGTCGCCGCTCATCTGGGACGAGTTCGCCATCGGTACGTATTTCACGGTGTCGACGGTGTTCCTGATCATGGGGCTGATCCCCGACATCGCGGCGGTGCGCGACGTGGCGACGGGGTGGCGCAAGAAGCTGTACGCGATCACGTCGCTCGGCTGGCGCGGCACGAACGAGCAGTGGCGCCACTACACCCGCGGCTATCTCTATCTCGCCGCCCTCGCGACGCCGCTCGTGCTCTCGGTACACAGCGTCGTGTCCTGGGACTTCGCGATGGCGATCGTCCCGGGCTGGCACGCGACCATCTTCGCCCCGTATTTCGTGGCCGGCGCCATCTACTCGGGCGTCGCAATGGTGATCACCCTGCTCGTGCCCATCCGCAAGCTGTTCCACCTGGAAGACCTGATCACAGTTCATCACTTCGAGAATCTCGCCAAGCTCTGCCTGCTCACCGGCATGATCGTGGGCTACGCCTACTGCGTCGAGTACTTCACCGCGTGGTTCGGCGGCCACGCGGCGGAGCGGGCGGCGTTCTGGTATCGGGCGTTCGGGCCGTTCTGGTGGGCCAGCTGGACGATGATCATCTGCAACGCGTTCCTGCCGTTGCTCCTGTGGCGCAAGAACATCCGCACCAGCATCCTGGCCCTGTTCGTCATCTCGATCTTCGTGAACGTCGGGATGTGGTTCGAGCGGTTCGTGATCATCGTCGAGTCGCTCGCCGGCGAGCCGTTCGAGCGGTTCGCCAATGCGACGTACAATCCGACCTGGGCCGACTGGGGCATCATGGCCGGGAGCTTCGGCTGGTTTTTCATGTGGTTCCTCTTGTTCGTGAAGAACTTCCCGGCGGTGTCGATCTCCGAGGTGAAAGAGGTGCTGCCCGCGCCGCGGCGCGGCAAGGCCAAGGCGTCATGAAGCTCGTGAACCCGCTGACTGCCATCTTCCACCCGCCGTCGACGCCCGGCGTCCTGGCAGTGTTCGGTCACGTCGACGCCACGGTGGACGCGATCGGGCAGCTCCGCCGGGGGGGGCACACCGATTTCACCGTGTACGCTCCCATCCCTCGGCACGAGATCGAGGATGCGCTCGAGCAGTCGGTGAGCCCCGTCCGGATGTTCACGTTGATCGGCGGGATCGCGGGCTGCGCGATCGGTGCCTGGATCACGCTGTACATGTCGTACGACTGGCCGATCGTGGTCGGCGGCAAGCCGATCGGGTCGATCCCACCGTACGTGGTGATCATGTTCGAGATGACGATCCTGTTCGGCGCGCTCTCGACGATCCTTGGCATCGCTTTCAACGCGCTGTTCGCCGCCCGGCGTCTCGGGACCGTCGCCTACGATCCGCGGTTCACGAACGACAAGTTCGGGATCTTCGTGCCGTCCGAGCCGGCGCGGGCCGGGCAGGTCGAATCCTTGCTGCGCGGCGCGGGAGCGGAGGAGGTGCGGCGTGCCTAAGTCGAGTGCCGCGCTTGCCGCCCTGGCCGCCCTTGCCGCCCTTGCCTGCAATCCCGACGATGTCGTGCACCGCGTCGGTTGGTTCGCGACCATGCGGCATCAGCGCAGCATCAAACCGTACGCGCGACCCATCCCGCCCGCCCCCGGCACCGTACCGGTGACCGGCGGCGAGCCACTGATGAGCCTGCAGACGGCCGACCGGCTGGCCAATCCGCGAACCCGCACCTCGGAGTCGATCAACCGCGGGCGGTTCCTGTACGAGACGTATTGTCTCGTCTGCCACGGGGCGACGGGTCGGGGGGACGGCCCGATCTCGTCGGCAGCAGGGGGGCCCTTCTTCGGCGTGCGCTCGCTCGTGAACGACACGATCGCCCGGCGCACCGACGGCTACCTCTACGCCGTCATCGTCAGTGGGCAGGTGATGGGCCGAGGGCTCATGCCCATCTATGGCGACAAGGTGCGCGGTACCGATCGCTGGGACGTCGTGAATTACGTGCGCACGCTGCAGGCCGGGGCGCTGCCCCCGCGGGGGAGACGATGAGCGCGGTCGCCGCCGTCCCGCGGGCGGAGCTGGTCCAGAAGGCGCGCCAGTTCCCGGCGGGCGCGTTCACGCTGTGGGGCGCGCTGCTGGCCGTGGCCGGAGCGGCCGCGTTCCTGTGGGTCCTCGCGACGGGCGGGGCAGCGCGCGCGTGGCAGGCCTGGCACGTCAACTTCATGTTCTGGACCGGGCTGGCGCAGGCACTGGTGGTCTTCGCCGCGACCCAGAAGCTCGCCAAGGGACACTGGTCCGGGCTCGTCATCCGGCTCGCCGAGGCGGCGGCCCCATTCCTGTGGGTCTCGCTGCTCTTGTACGTGGGCGTGATCGTGGGCCGGGCGCACATCTTCAGCTGGCTGCACGAGCCCCGACCCGAGCTGGGCGGCTGGCTCACATCGAAGTTTTTCTTCCTGCGAAACGGCCTGATCTATCTGCTCCTCGCCTGGCTGTCGTGGCGGTTCGTGCGGCACGACCTGGCGCCCGATATCCGGGAGCTCGCCGACGGCCGGCCCGCCGACCGGCTCGAAGGCCGGGACGCGATCGCGCGCGAGGCGGCGTGGCTCGTGGTCGCCTACGCCTTCGGGTACAGCCTGCTGGCGTTCGAGCTCGTGATGTCGCTCGCTCACAAATGGGTGAGCAACCTGTACGGCGCGTTCTACTTCATGGGAAGCTTCCTCGCGGCGTTGATGGCGCTGGCGGTGCTGGTCCTCGCGGTGCGGCGGCGGATGGGGCTCGACGGACTGTTCTCCGCGAAGCAGCAGCACGATCTCGGAAAGCTGTGCTTCGGGTTCAGCGTGTTCTGGGCGTATCTCATGTGGTCGCAGTTCCTGGTGATCTGGTACGGCAACCTGCCTGAGGAGACGTTCTTCATCTTCTACCGGCTCATCGGCCCGTGGAAGCCGGTCGGGGTGGCCGTGTTCCTGCTGGTGTTCGTCGTCCCGTTCGTCGGGTTGCTCGGTGTCAGGCCGAAGAAGTATCCGCCCGCGCTCGTGACGCTCGCGCTCGTGTGCCTGACGGGCATCTGGCTCGAGCGCTATCTCGAGATCGTTCCATCCATCAACGGCGGCGCCGGTCCGGCGATCGGCGTTCCCGAGGCTGGCGTCACGCTGCTGTTCGGTGGGCTGTTCCTGCTCTCGTTCGGCTGGTTCGGAGCGCGTTACCCGATGCTTTCACCGCGGCTCGCGGCCGACACGTTGGAACGCGAGCGCCACTAGATCCTGGCCGGGGCGCTTCATCATTCTCTGACAACCGGGGCGACCCCTCGCGTGTTTCTAAGGGTAGTAAGCACGCGTCATAGAGCTGGTCACCGTCCCACGCACCACCCCGGGGGTCCAATGCGGTCGAGCGTAATCACTCAGGCATTAGGAGCAGCGGGAGTCGTGCTGTTCGCCGCGTGCGGCAGTTCGACGTCTCCGTACGGCGGGGGCGGGGGCGGGGGGGGCGGGTGCACGCCGACGGCGACGAAGGTCTGCATGGGGGCGGTGTCGTTCAGCCCGACCAACCTCACGATCACGGCCGGCATGCTCGTGACCTGGCAGAACGGCACCGTCAGCACCACGCACACCGTGACGAGTTCATCCTCCTCGACCGAAACATTCAACAGCGGCAATGTAGCCGGCGCGGGGACCTATACCCACACCTTCCCGACGGCGGGTACGTACAACTACTACTGCACCATCCACGGGGTCGACGGCACCCCTCCCACGGGGATGCACGGCACGATCACGGTACAGCCGTAGCTAGGGCTTCACCGCCTGGACAAGCTGCAGCAGCTTCCGCAGGGAGTCGCTCGGCAGCGGGCCCGAGATCTGAATCTCCAGGTCGCCGAGGTGTCGCAGTAGTCGGTTCTGCGTCTCGAGACGTGCGAGTCGAGCGATCGCCTTTGCGGCCGGAGCCGCGGCTAACGAATCGGCCACACGCGCGCGGCCGAGCCGCACGCGCTCAGCCGAGCTCGCGCTGTCGGGTCGCGCTGCCGCTGCCCCTGCCCCCGTGACAACGAACTGGTCGAGAGCCAACGGGGAGGGGCGCCGGTTCACCACCTTGATCACCGTGCTCGAATCGAGCATCTGCTCGACGATCACGACGGTGGAATAGCCCATTTCGCGTGCTCGGTAGATCGTGCGGATCGGCGCACCGGGGACGGCGAGGGGATCGGTTCCGAGCAGCGCACGCGCGCTGTCGAGGCTGATGGTCGTTCCCTTCTCCACGAGCGCACCATCGACCATTCCGAACGCCGCCTGCGGCGCAGGGGCTTGGTTTGCGGCGCTCGGCGCCCCGACTCGCGGGACGGCGGCCATCCGCTCTTCGCGCTCCTGCGCGGTGGCCTCCGCTTCGTCGCGAGCTGCCGGGGCGGGCGCGGCCGGGTGAGCCGCTGGCGGCGTGCGGGCCGCGCGGTGCGCCTCGCCGCGAGATTCGCGCTGTGCGAGCTCGGAGCTGATCGGAGCTTCGAGGGCATGGGGCGTGGCGGGTTGCGCGTCGGATGCCGTCTGCGCTTGCGGGACCGGCTTACCCTCCCTGCCGAAGTAGGTCCCGATCCCCAGCGCCAGCACGATTGTCGCCGCCCAGGCGAGAGGGAGACGGACCTGCCACCACAAGCGTTCGAGCGGCTTCGCGTCGCCGGGGCGCCACGGCGGCAGCTCCCGGTCCGGGGGTGCAGCCAGGGCAAGCAGCTCCCCGGCGCGCGCGATCAGCGCGCGCTCTTCCTCGAGGCGCCCACGGCAGCCGGGACACTGGGCGAGGTGTGCCTCGACGCCCTGCGCCTCCGGCGGCGACAGCTCGCCGTCGAGGTAGGCGTGCAGAGTGCCGTCATCCACGTGCGACATGCTCACCTGGCTTTCCGGCCTCGTAGGCCTGCACCAGCCGCCGGCGTGCCCGCGACAGTGTCGTCCCGATCGCGCCGCGCGCCAGTCCTGTCTGCGCGGCGATCTCCTCGTACGATAATCCCGAATCCCACAGCAGCAGCACCTCCCGGTCCCGGGGCGAGAGCTCGTCGAGCGCGGCCCGGACGCGCGCCCGGTCGCTCTCGACCTCCACCGCCTCATCCGAAGCGAGCGCGCTCTCTTGCGGCTCGGCCGTGAGCAACGTCAGGTGCCGTCGCTCCCGGGCCGCGCGCCGCGCGTCGTCCCGCGCCATGTTCGCTGCCACGATGAACAGCCACCCCCTCGCGTTGTCGGGTTTATGTACCACGGCCCGAGCAAAGGCCTCTTGGGCCAGGTCCTCGGCGCGCTCGGCGTCCCACACCTTGCGGTACAGGAACCGCACGAGCGCGCGGTAAGTGGTGCGGTAGATCTCCGCGAGATCCTGAGGCACTGGGCTAAGTCATCACCTGAAGTCGCTCACGAGGTTCGCGAGCTCGCCCGACAACCATTCAGTCTTGCCTCCCGCCTGTATCTTGACGCTCACGCGACGTCCGGCCACCAGCACCGCGGGCTCGAGGGTAGCGGCGTGCACCAGCTCGGGGAGGGCCCGGAGCAGCGCGAAGTAGGCGTCGCTGAAGGCCGCGACTTTCACCACGCGCAGCGAGTCGCCATGCGCGATATCAGTCCATGTACTGTCGCGCCACACGAACATGCGGCTGCCGATCTGCTGCGTCCGGTTCTCCGTCGCAGTGCCTCGGGCGGCCGCGGAATCCGCCGCGGCGGTGACGACCACGCCGTCGAGGTGAAGTGAGCCCGAGAGTGCCTTTTCCGCTCGGGACCGCCGCACCGCGTCGGCTCCAGCCTGATCTTGCGGCGCCGGCGCCCGGTATTGCATGAGACGGTTATTCACCACTTGATTCGGCTCCTGGACCAAATAGGACGTGTACTCGGTCAGAATGCCGTATCTCAAGGCAAGTCGCTTCAGCTCGCTCACGATTTCCGGATTCGGCCCGTGGAGTCGGAGCTCGCTCGAGAGCGCGCCCGCCTTCCGGGCCGCCCACAGCTGCTGGACGTAGTCGGCGCTCGACTGGTCGCTGCCGAACGGTGCGCCCGTAGAGAAGCGCTCCTCGCGCCCGTTCCTTCGTCCAGTCACCGTTACGAACCGCTCCCCGCTTCCTGCTCCCCGATAGCGCCCAAACACCACCAGCTCATCTCCCCCGAACAGATCGGGCATGCTGCGCGGTTGGAGGTCGTACAGCTCGACCCCGTCCGCCCGCAATGCCAGGTCCGTGAGGACGGGGGATGCAATCTTGGACGCGAGCGAGGCCACGGTCTGCTCGATGTCGCCGCCGGGCCGGATGTACTCGGTGACGCCCTTGGCGCGCTCGGTCAGCCGGTCGAGCAGATACGTGTTGACGTCATACCCGATCCCGAACGCAAAGACGCGAAACGGCCCGCGTCCACGCTCGGCCTGGTCGGCGATGCGCTCGGGGTCGGTCTCGCCCACCGTCGCCATTCCGTCCGTCAGGAACACGACGACGCCCAACCGGCCCTCGGCCGGCGACTCGGCGAATGCCTCCCCGAGCGCACCCGCGATGTTGGTGCCGCCGTCGGTGTCGAGGCGGCGGACCCACTCCTGAGCGGCGCGCACGGTGTCACCCGATACGTCGGTCCACCCGGCCGCGTAGCGACGCACGCCACTTCCGAAGGTGACCACCCGGAACCGGTCCCCCGATCGGAGCGTGCCGAGCAGCTGCGCCAGCGCCGTCTTCGCTTGATCGAGCTTGTCGCCCGACATCGAGCCCGAGACGTCGAGTACGGCAACGAGATCACGATGCACCGATGGTGTCTCGGCGCGGCCCGGCGCGAGCAGCAGCATGAAGAAGCCGTCCTCCCCCACCGGCTGGCTCGTGACGAGCGACATCCCCACCAGGCTGCGGGCGAGCGGCAGGAACAGCTCGAGGTCGCCGCGTGTGGTGGCATCGGCGAGCGTGAGGTCGATGTGGTTGGCGCTGCGGCTCGTGTTGAGTCGATGCGTCGGCGAATAGGGATCGCCGAACCGGGCGGCGCTGTCCACCTGCATCCGGAAGCTCGAAGACGCCGCCGCGCCGGCGCCTGTACCGGCGGTGTACCGGAAGCGCCACGCGTCGCCCACGCGATCGAGCATCTGGGTGTAGCGCAGCGTGATCTTGCGGGTTTCGCCCGGGCCGATGGGAAAC
>WNFY01000756.1_pt1 | contig 29546 bp, 27 predicted proteins | sample 5400091 | NCBI WGS metagenome assembly WNFY01 (sample SAMN13153364, study PRJNA577476) | soil metagenome | isolation source: 60 cm soil or saprolite under grassland replicate 1 | place: USA:California | collected 2016-06-15 | reverse complement strand
AAAATCGGCTGACCGACAAATTTTATCTCAGTATTTTTGCTCATCTTATAATTTGTTTATGGTAAAACAAAATTACAAGAGGAGCAGGGGAATTTTCCCCTGTTTTTATTACTTAAATTTTAGTCGGTTAGTAGTGATAAAGAAACTATTAGGAAGGTCGTATTGGAAATGCTGTCAATTATCAAGATAGTTACAACTCTTTAAAAAAATTTAAAGGCAACGTTCAGTTTGTTGATATCACTGAAAGCTATTTGATTCAGTACGAACAATGGATGCGTGATCGGGGATGCACTAAATCTACAGTTGGAATTAAGCTTAGACATTTATGCCCCATATTCAATGAAGCAATCGAAAGAGGAATTATCAAAAAAGAAAAATGTTATCCTTTTGGAAGACGCAAATATCGAATTCCTACATCAAGAAATATCAAGAAAGCATTAGCATTACCCGATGTTACCAAAATATATTACTATGAGACTGATAGTATTGAAGAGCAAAAAGCAAAGGATTTTTGGCTCTTTTGTTATTTCGCTAATGGAATGAATCCAAAGGATGTTGCTTTCCTGAAATTTAAAAACATACAATGCGAATATTTAGTTTTTGAAAGAGCTAAAACAGAAAGAACTGCAAGAAATAATCCGAGACCAATCTCAGTTTATATTAACGAAGATATGTGGAGCATAATTAAACTGTGGGGTAATAAAAACAATAATCCTGACAACTACATTTTCCCTGTTCTTAATGACGCACTCACTGCACTTGAACAACACTTTGTGATAAAATCATTTATTAAATTTATCAATGACAAATGGCTAAAATAAAAGAGCGATTAACAATAGAAAAGAAGGTAACGACGATCGTTTCAAGGCATACTTTTTCAACTAGTAAGATGCAAAAACGATCTTCCAGAAGATATATTAAAACAAGTTATAGAATACGAAAAGGCTGAAAGATTAAATCCTCCCTTTGAAAGAAAAAGCAAGCAAATACTTACTAAAGATCTTCAATTCAAGATAAACACGCCTTAATTAATGCTGAAGCTGGTATTAGAGAGGTAGTTATTCCTTTAAATTTTGAGGATATAAAAAACTTAGAATAATAAATAAGCTTCACAGACTGGCTTTCTCATTGCATTGCAATCTGCTGCGAGACTCGGGAGTTTCGTTTTTTTGGTCAGGCGACCAACAATAGTGAAAAACGCACAAGATGCTTTGCGCAACTCTTCACCTCAATGCGACAGTATGAATGTTTTGTTGTGACACTCTTAACTGTTGAGTTTAGCATGGAGCGGGAAGCTGGGCACGCAGCATCACACTTCATTCTCGGGGCAGCGTGTGCATTTATATTAATTTAAACTTGATTGCAAGCTTATAACAATATGGGTTATGGAAGTCCTTAACTAATCCTTTACTTACAACCTCCTTTGCTTTTTCAAAGTCTCGAAGATGCGCATATAGCCAAGCGAGTCGTGAATAGTCTGTGGCAGTTGCATAACCATTCATTTTGCTATTCATAAGTTCTGCTACTTTACGAATCAAACTTTCTTTTATCTCATCATCCAATTGCAGGTTTGCGTTGTGGGTTTCATCTTCAAAGAAATAATTGTTGATAAGATTTGCAGTATCGCTTATCTCTTCCAAGGTGGCATTTGGAAGAAAACATAATTCTGTTAGGGAATTAACTTCCGCAAACCAATCGTGAGTGATTTTATAAAGCATCGATAATCTTATTAGAGCAGATTTCTTTTCTTCATTGGAAATGTTATTTTTTAAATATTCTCTTAAACATTCTTGCGCCTCTAAAAAATCCTCATTTTCAAAATATAGTTGATATAAAAAATTCCAAGCATAAGGAAACTTTCTACAAAGAAATTCTAAGATTTGTTTATGGTTATCTAGGTTGTCGCCGCTTTGTGAGATTCTATTTGCGACTGCTCTAAACTTTCTTTCTATTCTTGGTTTGATACCATTTTGTATATCTGTTTGTTGAGTGACACCAAATTCTTGAAGTAATTCTCTATCAGAAAGAATAGCAATTTTCATCGGACTGACTTCTAACTCACCTTTACCAAATAAAAATGCAGCTAAAGGAACGCTTATAAAAAATGATGAATCATTTGAAGAAGAAATAATATCAACTAAAGAAGACTTTCTCAATTCATCAACAGCCTCTTCAACATCTATTTTATCTTTTATATCTGGTCGTAACATAACTGCCTCCAACGATACCATAGGTACGAGTGAACGCCAACTGCACAGCGTTAAAAAAATTCGTTTTGCAGCTGGTGTTAAAGTATTATATGTTCTTCTGAAGAGCGCAATTAAAATATCTTCTTGACTCGCCATTATTCTTTCAATATGTACTGATTTTGGATTTTTAGCAATTTGCCCCATAAGAATTTTTATTACATAGGGATGCCCTTGCGCTTCTTCAATAATTTCGCTCTCAATTTTTTCTGTGATTAAATCTCTGATTTTCAAATTTTCTGCTGTTTTGTTTATAAGTTCTATACATTCTTGAAAATTCATTCCTTGAATTTCGATAGGATAATCTGCTTTAAAACTTTTACTTATCCTAGAGGTAATTAAAACCTTATTCGGATTTCTAATGTAGGTATCTATCCAATTAAATAACTCTGTTGGGTTTTGAACAGTTTCAAAATTATCAAAGACAAAAAGTACTTTACCAAACTCACTATTGGTCATTTGCTCTGACAAATAATTGATCTTATTGATAGGTTTCGCTAAGCCTTGTATGTTTAGTAGTTTAACAAATTCATCTGCCAAATCCTGTTCAGTCAACATAGAATTCTTTACTGGTTTTGGTCCTTCCAATTTTAAATCGATATCTCTAGAACTAAACCAAAGAATTAAACTAAATCTTTGCGATTTTGAAATTTCATGTAATACTGATAATGCTAATGTAGTTTTGCCTACGCCTCCGCGTCCAACTAAAGTAACAATTGGGTAACGATCTTCTTGATCCAAAATATTTTCAAGATCTTTTCTAATAATATAGTCATTTGGAAGCGGCGGAATATTTCCAAAACAATTTCCCTGAACATCTAAACTTCCGAGTCCTTGGGTTTCACTTTCTGGCAATTCATTTGCCGGTACTAAATATTTTGTGCTGTCTCCTAATTGTCGTTGATTAGTATTATATGATAGTAATTCAAAGTTTTTTTCACGAAAATTTCCATTTGGAAGATAAAAATCAGTAGAGTCAGGGTCAGAAAAAATTAATTCAATAAGTGTGTTAAAATCGAAGTAAACATAAATACCATTTGAATAAAGGGATGCATATTTTGAAGTGGATTTTAATTCTTCAAAATTTGATATATCACTATTTAAATTAGTTACTCTGTATTTTCCATTCAAATTCTGATGGAGAAAAACCCATTGACGTTTAAACAAATAGAAATTTTCAATAATGAACTTTAAAGAAGTTTCTAAATTTTTACAAGCAAAACTACATTCGTGCGGCTGCATTGCTCCGTGTCCTTTTGTACCATTTCGTAATTGTGCAAAATAAGAGAACCATTGTCTTGCTTGTGTTCGATCAGGTATCACAATTTCCGGTAAACCTAAAATTGGAAATATTTCTACTAGGCTTTTAATTGAATTATACTGCCAAGTATCATCCTTGAATTTGGTTTGTAATTCTTTTTGTTCGAATTGTATAATTGATTTTTGTAAATATTGAGAAGCAACGCCACCAACGATTTCATCCAAAACAGAAGACCATTCACCGATGCCATCAGCTCTAACAAGTCGATGTAACAATCGATATCTATTTCGGTCTTTATCGTTTACAATTCCTCCTACTAAAGATGAGACTATAATTTTTGAAAGAGATTCCCCAAGTAACATTAAATCATAGAAATAAGTTGTGTCAGAGTCTTCTTTTGCCTTGTTGACTCTTTCTATCATTTGTTTCAGTGGTTGAAAATTCGTTATTGCATTCATTATAATAAAATTGGGTTTATCAAATTTAAAATCCTTTTTGATATTCTAATTGAGAAAATGAATTTGCAGCTGAATAATCTCGCTAAAGCGGAACACAAGTACCACACTACAGAGAGTGTGACGTAATTTTGAAAAAAGTTCAGCAAAGTTCGGAACGTACAAGTGAGTAACACAACAGGCGATGCCACAAAGTACTTCAGCTCGTAACATACAAAATAAACATTACTTAAACACCATCTTACCACCTTCACCGCAAGCTTTTCTTGCCTGTTCAAATTCTGTTTTATATTCTTTTAGCTTGTCTTCGCTTATCTTGTTGCCAGACATGGTTACGGGATTTATGAATGTTATATTTTTCCCGGTCAACGCGGCTGCAAGTGAAACATCTCTCGGTTATTCCAAATGTTCCGCAGGGCATTTGGAATTTATAATAAAAACCCTTCTGTGAAGGGAATTCATAGGTGTATAGTTCATTGTTATCCGTTATAAAAAGATAGTATTACTGCTGTTGGCTTTTTATAAAAATAACCTGCACTGCTCCATTCATAATCTTCTTCATTTCTAACCATCCTGCTCTCACAGGATTTTGATGTATATATTGCATCTTCTGCTTATAAAACTTTTCGGTTCTTATTTCTTCAGGATGATTACCTGACTGCCACAATTGTTTTTTCTCTTCACCTGTTTCAGTTTTTTGTTTTAATAACCATAACAACCATCCGCTCCTGCTTTCTTTTCCATTTTGTTCTATTGATTCAATTATTTGAGTGGAGGCAAACTTTTTAAAATCGCGTATAATGTTAGAAAGATCATCTTTTGATGACGATAGTATTGCATGAAGATGATTAGTCATTAACACCCATGCATATACTTCTAATCCTTTTTCTTTTATGCAATAGTTAAGACCATTTGTAATAATGAAGCGATATTCATTTCTTGTAAAAATATCCACCCAATCTTTTATTGTGAATGTTAAATAATATAAACCTTGTTGATTAGTAATTTTATATGCGTAACCCTTGCGGTAAATATAATATCATTAGTTGCAAAAAGAAATCACCTGTTATAACTCTTATTTACTTTAGATTTAACTCCGGCTTTTGTTTTTCAAATACCGTTCACAGAACGGCTTTTATCAGGGTTCTCAGGTCATCCTAAAGGAAGACCTGGAATAACGGGTCGTTTGGAGAGACGCTGCGGAGAAAGAAACACATCGAACAAGGTGTTAAATGATGACGTTTACTATTTATTCAAGGCACAAGATGCTGCGCAAATCCTTACCTCAATCTTTCGCCAGTATCATGAGAAAAGACTTTTAGTTTTCTTTCTTGCTGTAACACACACTACACTTGCCTTTTAGAATGAGTTAAACATAGTTGAATATAAAGGCTGCAGCATTGTGTATAAAACGTGCATATATACAACCTCGTCTAAATCATAGCTGTTTACTTTTGAGCCGAACAAAAGCAATAACATGAAACATGAACTGATTTTAATAGCTGATAAGCTGGAAAACAGTAAATGCAACACACATGCTGAAAAGGCTAAATAAAGGTTGTTCGTGGTAAGATTCAAATTAGCTGTTGCTGCGATGAACATAAACGATTTCTCGAACGGCAAATAGAGTATGAAATATATCAGCTCTTTGGTAAAGAGGATGAGGAGAAGATAGAAGTGTTATCACCATTACGGTGCGCCGTATAGCTGAATGAGCCTCTTCCTTATAACAATTCTGCGGAATATTTTGAACAACGGGTTAAATGATGTTTACTATTTATTTAGGGCACCAGATGCTTTGCGCAAATCTTCGCCTCAATCTTGCGCCAGCATGGGGGATTCTTTGTTTAGCACGGCACGAGAGCTATACACAAAATCTCACGCCCTATTCTCGTACTAACATGGCACATCATCATGAATTTAAGGACAGCCTATTCTTGCTAACTCCATCAAGTAATGACAATTAATTTTCAAAATTATTAGCTAACTTAACTTCTGCAATCATTCGAAATTGATGATCAGTTTGAATCAAACAATAATTTCCCGAACCTAAGAAAATTGAAACCAAATGATTAATATATACGAAAGCATAATAAATTATTCTATGCACTTTAGGCAGCTCAAGTGTAAGGACTTACTATTTACCCAATATGATTGTCCGCAAGTAGAAAGGAAAGAACGATTTTATCTTGAGTGCAACATGATAATCTATGTTCTTAGCGGTAAACGTGTTTTTCATAAAGAAAGAAAAACCTGGGACTTGAGAGAAGGAGTATGCGCGTTTATAAAAAAGGGAACACATGTTTCAGAGAAAGAAGAAGGTGAAAGTTGGTGTGTGATGACTTTTTTTATACCTGATCATTTTCTCAAACAATTAATAAATGAAAACAGGAAAAATTTATCCTTAACGAATTTACCGGAAGCTAGTGAAGATCATGTCTTGCCACTGGAGGTAAATGAACTTAGCAAATCTTTTTTCTTCTCTATGCTGTCTTATTTTAATCAAACACCTACCCCTCCTGAAAATTTGCTTGAACTGAAATTTAAAGAATTAATTCTATCCCTTCTCTCTGAAAAAAATAAACAGTTTCTATCCTATCTGAATAAGCTTTGCAACGACAAATACGCCACTGTTGAAAATATTATGCAAACCAACTACACTTTTAACCTTACACTGGCGGAGTATGCAAAACTCGCTTGCAAGAGCGTTCCTACCTTCAAACGTGAATTCAAAAAGATCTTTGAAGAAACTCCGGCAAAATGGGTGATGAAGAAAAGATTGAACCTCGCTGCTGAGTTGCTTGAAAATACTGCACTAAGCATCGGAGAAATTGCCTATGAATGCGGATTTGAAAATCAAACACATTTCAGCCGGATATTTAAAGAAAAAATGGGTGTATCGCCTTTACAATTTCGAATGAAGCTGCAAACTACTCCAGTGGTAAGTAGTGAATAAGAAACTGTAAAAAGTAATTCTAACACTTCGGGTTAAACTTAATCATTACTAAAATAATCCATTTGATTTTTGATACAAACAGAAACATTTTTGAACCTTACAGATAAAAGTAAATAATGTTGTGAGTGTATTTTTGATGATGTAATAATTAGTAGTTTAAAACTTTTGCTTGTATGAAAACTGAAACAATTAATTCTTCAAAAATTAGTTCTGCCACTGATCTTTTGGAAACTGCCAGCGGGATTGCACCTATCTTAAGCGAACAAATTGATGAGGAAAGAAGCAACCGAAGGATCTCCAGGCCAGCATTTAACGCCTTAAGAGAAGCAGGTTTTTTCAGGCTGTTCATGCCTAAATCACTTGGAGGTATTGAAACCAATCCACCTACAACTGCAAAAGTAGTTGAGGAAGTTGCACGTCATAATACAACGGCAGGTTGGACGATGATGGTAGCGAATACAGCAATCTGGTGGTGTAACAGATTGCCTGATAAAGGGATTGATGAAATTTACAAGCACGGAGCTGACACATTTATTGCAGGTGCTTTTCACCCTCCTATGAAAGCAACTTCCGTGGATGGAGGTTACCTGATTAATGGCAGAAGTCCACTAACAAGCAATATCCATGAGGCGCAGTGGATATTTGTTTCAGCCTTTGTTATGGAATAAGACCAGATTAAAATGAATCATGGCATCCCTGAAGTTATCGGCGTTTTTATGAATGCGGATGAGTGTCAGATCCTTGATACATGGTATACACTGGGAATGCAGGCGACCGATAGTAATGATGTAGCAGCTAATGAAGTATTTGTGCCTCATCATCGCTCTTATCCTCTTGCTCCTGAATTTCAACCCAACCGGCATTACAAAGGCGCACTCTATCAATTCCCTGCTATTGGCGCTAGTATAGCAAGTCTCATTGCACCGGTTGCCTTAGCCGTTGCCCGCAATGCCATAACAGAATTAAAGGTGATGGCTGAGAAGAAAATACCATTTGGCTCAACGGTGTCTATTAGGGAAAGGGGTTCAGTACAAAGAAAATTGGGTATGGCCGAGGCTTTTGTACAATCAAGCTCTGCATATTTGCACCAAACAATTGCGCAATGCTGGAATAAAACATCGGCAGGAGAAAAAATTTCTCTTGAAGAAAGGGCCGCATTGTTATTGTCAATTACGCATACCAACCAAACTTGTCTTCAGGCAGTGGATCTAATGTATTCTGCTGCTGGCAGCAGCGCGATTTATATCAAAAATAAATTAGCAAATTATTTCACCGACGCACAAGTCATAAGACAACATGGTTTTGCTAATGAAAGCCGTTATGAAACAGCAGCACAAATTTATTTAGGCCTTCAACCTGACTTACCTGTAATTGTATTTTGAGCCAGGTTTAAAATGCTTATTGAATATGTAATTAAATCACTAAAAATTTTTACAATCGTACGTTCATGTCGTTTAAATTCTAAAAAAATTTCCGCCGGGAGTCAGCATGGAACCTTTGATGCGCAGCGTCCTCGCCTAAAGTTGCAGCATTGTGCATAAAACGTGCATATATACGACGCCCTCTACATCATAGCTGTTTACTTTTGAGCCGAACAAAAGTAATAACATGAAACATGAACTGATTTTAATAGCTGATAAGCTGGAAAACAGTAAATGCAACACACATGCTGAAAAGGCTACAATAAAGGTTGTTCGTGGTAAGATTCAAATTAGCTGTTGCTGCGATGAATATAAACGATTTCTCGAACGGCAAATAGAGTATGAAATATATCAGCTCTTTGGTAAAGAGGATGAGGAGAAGATAGAAGTATTATCACAGTTACGGCGTGCTGTATAGGTGAATGAGCCTCTTCCTTATAACATTCTGCGGAGCACTTTGAAGCAACGGGTGAAATAATGATATTTACTATTTATTCAAGGCACAAAATGCTTTGCACAAAATCTTCGCCTCAATCTTGCTCCAGCATGGGATTATTTAGTGCGTTTTCTGTTATCTATTGACCATTTACCAGCTCCAAATGCAGCAAGAATCAAGCATCCGCCAAGCACAGACAACGGCATGTTCCATCCCGGGCATGTCGGCGTTACGAATCCAATTCCATAAACAAATTGCGTCACAAAAATTGCTCCTATCAGGATTATGATTAATCCCCATGCAGCCAATCTTGTTAAGAATCCGAAGAGAACGGCAGTAGCTCCGAGCGGTTCGGCAATAGAAAGAAGCCTTGTGACAAACAGCAAAAATGGAGATGTGGCTTGATGTATGTCAGTCCAGTAAGGGATCTTGACATAAGCCGCGACATAAAATATTGCAGCAGTAATTATACGCAAGATCAATAATGCTGTGTTTTGGTAGTTAGTATAGGTTTGCATATTCCCGTATTTGATTTTTACGATGCTGAATAAAATGGAAGATAAAAATTTTTCATTAGTGCAATTATATTTTTGTGACCGGCAATTGAATTACTATGATGCTTTGCCCTCGTTCGTGTTGTCACCATTGAATCGTAAACGTCGCAGGTGACAACACCTGTAACGGCGGAGAAGAAAAAAAATGAGACTTACTCATTCTTTTATTTTTTAAATGCTTGCATTTATCAATTAAAATTTCTATTTTACTGCAAGTGTCTGTACAGGAGCTAACTAAAACAAAGGCACAAGAGAATTACCGAAACATTTCCACATTTGTTACAGAGCTAACAACGACAATATGCTTTAAAAAAACGCCAACCCACCTGGATTTTAAGAACATTATTTAAATCATCAGTATGCATGTTATTATGCCTGTATTACTGTGGCCCGGTCATTTCTTTCCCGGCAATATGCTATTGAAAATACATCATGGTACAGGTATTCCTCCATAGACGTTTGACAAGATGCCCGATAAAATTTTTTTAATCCAATAAACAAAATATTTTACTTATGAAAAGATTATCACTTATCATGCTGTGCAGTGCTATGCTCTGCGGAACTAATGAATTATTTGCCCAGTCATGGAATATTGGCGGCAACCCAAATACTGGCATACCCACAGCGGGTGGGCAATTCGGAAGCAATGGGAACCGTCGCATAATATTTGAAACGAACGGCATTGAACGGGCAACAATGATGAATACGAGCGGATTCTGGGGCTTTAATACTAAGACGCCAAATGCAAGAGTTCACATAAAAAGCCCTGCAGGTGAAGATGCCTTGCGTGTAGAGGTAAACGGGTTAACAAAACTATTTGTAAATGATTCCGGTGGTGTGTCTGTAGGCAGTGGTTTGACTGCACCAGCGAATGGTTTATTTGTATCAGGTAACGTTGGGGTTGGCACGACAGCGCCCGAAGGAAATCTCCACATATTCAGGGCAAGTGCGGGTACTATTTCCGCGAATAGCAATTCTCCGCTCGTGATTGAAAATAATACCAGTGCGCACATAAGCTTGCTTACCCCACCCGCTAATGAAAGTGGAATCTTGTTTGGCAACCCGACAAACAATGCTGAAGGAGCTATTATTTATAATCCTGTAAGTGGTAACCACGGTATGCTATTCATAACAAACGGTGCGGATGCAATGACTTTAGGCAGCAATGGCAGTCTTTACTTCACCATCAAACAAAGGGGGGTTTTTTTTGCAAACCAGGGTGGATTCTTCGACGGTGATGCTGGTCAAGTCGCTACAAATGCAGATCTCGTTTCCTATACCGATGGATCTAATAGCTTGGGTACAGATGGCCGCAGATGGTATGACATATGGGCTATTGATGTAACTGTTAACAGTTCAGATGCAAGGTTGAAAAAAAATATTGAAGAAATTCCATATGGCCTCGACGAGATTCTGAAGCTACGCCCGGTCTCATATAAATGGATCAGCAATCCGGACGGGCAGGATGGTCCGAAAAGACTTGGACTACTGGCACAGGAAGTTCAGAAAATAATACCTGAGGTAGTAAGAGACTGGTGCTATAAGGAAGATGAAAAAACAGGAAAAACAATCAAGATGCCGGCAACAACATTAGGGCTTCAATATGATGCAATTATTCCGGTACTTATAAAAGGCATGCAGGAACAGCAAAAAATAATCGCAACACTTGAAGAACGCATTTCCAAACTGGAAAGTACATTAACTGCTTCCAATACTAAAATTTCAGGTGGCATAGATGCTGCCTCTGTTGTGCTTGAACAAAACCAGCCCAACCCGTTTAACCAGGCAACAATTATACGCTACAAAATCCCGTCAGGTGCAAATGCCTGGTTCAATGTTTATGATGCAAGTGGTGCAGTGATAAAAACCATGCGGGCTTCTGAAAGCGGGCAGGTGCAAATAAATGCTGGTGAATTAAAAGCAGGCACATACAATTATGCTTTATTTGTTGATTGCAAACAACTTGCTTCCAAAAAAATGATCGTGCTCAAATAGTCTGCGATCATTGTAAAATTTTTAAAAATTTTTCACCAAACAAAAGAGGCCTCCACAAGTAAATTGAGGACGCTTCTTTTTTTATACATTATAGCGGTATATGAAGCAGATTATACCAATAGCCAATTCTTTTTTATTTTTTTGATATTTCTGCCGTGCTTTTTACTACTAATAATTTCCTTCTCCGCAATGTCTTGTGCCGTCCCGCTTGCGGGAAGTACGCTAAGCTGCAAAGGCTTTACTACTAGTTGCGCCTGAACGGGGACAGGTAAAGAGACAGGAGTGACTGATGGTAGCAGTGATTCTGCGGAACACTTCGAACAATGGGTTAAATGATGATGCTTACTATTTATTAAGGCACAAGATGCTTTGCGCAAATCTTTGCTTCAATCTTGCGCTAGCATGGGGGAATGTAAAAAATAGTTGCGCTTCGTTTTGTTGTCAGGCGACCAACAACGGCGGGATTTTCAAATAGTAACAAGTTTTTATGAAGGCGATTAAATAAGTCTTTACCCCAAAAAGTTAATTCAACTTTATTATCATACCCATTTAGTCTGGAAATAATAATCCAGCCGAATTTTTGCAGATCTTCATACAAAGACAAATTTTTTAAATCTGCCTTCCCCGACCCAATAAGCAAAATGGCAGCATCTCTCTCTTTAGTTGTATAACTCATACTTTACTTTTTAAAAGAATTAAACATTCTGTTTTTTATCTAAGCGATAAGTATGATCATCAGCACATATTGCTTTTTCATTTTTAACTTTAAGAAACGGTGGTAATAAAGAAGGGAAGAACGTTAAGGGGAATATTAATACCGTGAATGAGAGAAAGGTACGCTTATTATTTCCACATGCCTAATTTACTTTACACGACATGAATGTTGCATGTTACAACATCTGCAACGGAAATATTCTGCGGAACACTTCGAACAATGAATGAAATGTTGGCTTATAATTTATTCAAGGCACATGTAAAAAAGCCCCTGGTGCATTAACAGGGGCTAAAGGAATTACAAAGCCATTTTGTTATTTAATGAAACTCTGCCGCAACACTGTGCTATCAAACTTTACTACAAGCTGATACATTCCTCTTGCAAGTCGGGATATATTGAGTGTTGTATTCGTCAGTGAAGATGCTATTCCTCGTGATACGGTATGCCCGTTATTATCTACAACAAAGTAAGATAGTTTTTTGTCATCGGGTAATCCTGTAACGGTAAACTGTAATTCATTATTCCAAACGGGATTGGGCCGCAACATCAATTCTGCCCTTCCCTGCGTATAACTTACGCGAAGAACGGGTGAATAAGAAATTTTGCCATCCTTATCAATCATCTTTAATCTGTATAAAACAAAATTGTAATTGAACATTACGGGCAAGTCGCTATAACTATATTTGGAACTGGTTTGCTTGTTGCCGCCCGGAATAGCGGCCTTCTTTATCCATTCCTTTGAAGCAGGATTTTGTTGCTCAATCTCATAGCGGCTGAAATTTATTTCCTCTGCTGATTCCCACAAAAGCGTTACCCTGTTTTGATCTTTATATGCATTAAAATAAAGGAGCTTAACAGGCAACACTATATCACCTAATTGTGCTCTTATCTCACCTGCCGGGAATGAATCACTGTGCACATTAATGTAAGTATTTCCATTTACCATTTCTGTTACATCCGAAGCAGCTAAAAGACCAGTACCACTAACAGCTCCAGTATCACTGCCGCTTGCTGTAAGTGGAACTATAATAGGGCCGCTTACACCAACAGGGCCGCGGTGAATATGTGCGCCGGTAGGTGGACCAGTTAATCCAAAGTAGTTACCGGTAACAAAAACAGAATCTGTTCCTTTATCAAGTAAAACTTTCACTGACCCTGTTGCAGGAGAACCGGTTGGTGGTACTTCTTGCGATTGCTCAAGGTTTCCGGATAAAAGATCTGTTTGTAATGGGGTTGCAAGAGAAAGTTGCGCTCTTATTTCTCCTGCCGGGAAACTATCGCTGTGCACATTAATATACGTTCTTCCCAAGAGTAAGTATTGTTCCTGGGTATTTGTTAGTGTGTCAGTACCTCTTATGCTGCCTGTAAGGCTGCCAGCAATAGTAAGCGGCACAAGAATAGGTCCACTTATCCCTGTTCGTCCCCGGTGTATATGTGAAGCTGTAGCAGGTGAAGAAAGATTTTGATAATCACCCCATACTTCCATGATGTTGGTAGCAGCATTATATTTTGCAATTACTACACCCGTTGCCGTGGAGGAATTGGGTGGAACTTCCTGCGTGCCCTGTAAGGTTCCTTTAAAGAATAGCACCTGCTGCTCGCTTATTAATTGCCCTCTTATTTCTCCGGCAGGAAAGCTATTGGTATGAACATTTACATAGGTATTACTACTATCCATTGCACTGATATCGGCTGCAGATAAAGTATCAGTGCCTGTAATAGTTCCTGACGTATCGCCGCTTAGTAGCAAAGGAACTATAATGGGCCCGCTTACACCTATGGGCGCTCTGTGTATATGCGATGCGGTTGCATTACTGCTTAAACCCTGGAAGTTGCCGGTAAGATTTACTTCACCCGTTGCTTTATCAAGCAATACTACAACATGACCGCTTGCATGAGATGTATCAGGTGGAACCTCCTGGCTGCCCTGCATATTTGCCGCAAATAGTATTGTTTGGTTTATCGTAGCAGCAATGAGCTGAGCTCTTACTTCGCCTGCAGGAAAGCTGTCGGTGTGAACATTTACATACATATTACCTGCTAAGAGCTCTGCTTCCAATGAGTCGGATAATGTATCTCGAACACTTAATGTGCCTGTTGAATCACCAGTGTTGGTAACAGGTATAATAACAGGCCCACTAACGCCCGGGGCGCCATGATGAATATGGGATGCAACCGCTGGTGAAGTGAGATTTTGATAATCCCCATAGAGTTCTACTGAGTTAGTAGCTATGTCGTATCTTACAATAACAGTACCCCTTCCGGGAGATGCGTTTGGTGGTACTTCCTCGCTCCCCTTAAATGTGCCTTTAAAGTATCTTATTTGTGAGTAACCGCAGAGAGAAATAAATGACATTAACAGAAGGAGAGTGAATTTGAATTTCATAGTGCATATTTTTGAGGTGATCGGACGATTGATTTTTATTTACGACAATAAAAGCTTTGGTCAATACAAATTTGTCACGTATAATCTTTAGTCAGTTCTGAATTTTAAATAGATGATGTCCTAATTCTACAAATAATATCGTGGATAGAAAATTAATAATCGTCAAATTGGAATTTTTTTCTGCCCAGGACGGATAAAACCAGGCTGAAGACACACGTGCAAAATTTCTCATAGAACTTATTTTGATGGTTAGTGAAGAAGATTTATCTCTAATAAAGTTAAAACAAAAGAGCATGTAATTGCAGCTTTTGTTTCTCATACCAACCAGCCAGGCAAATGACCTACAACGGCGTGAAAAGAGAATTTTTGTTACATGCTTTTGTAATACGTGAAGCACTTATATTTGGATTTTGGACCTTACGATGTTATTAATAAACAGCACTTGTAATTGAACTTGTTTTTGTTTAACGGATTAAAGTTTCGCTTTCATGGGAGGGATAGTAGCAGTGATTCTGCCGAACACTCGGAACAATGGTTAAATGATGATGTTTACTACTTATTCAAAACACAAGATGGTTTGTGCAAATCTTCGCCCGCGATCTTTACGCCAGTATGGGAATTCTAAGGCCTTAGCCATGTTTTGCTATTACCATCTTCATATCAAGTGGGCAAATTAGCGCACCTGATAGGGCAAAGACAATACCTTGGTATGAATGAAATAGTATGAATTCTTAGCTGTTGATTAACTGCAGTTTACAAAATGGCCATGCTAAAGAACATAGGGGAACAACGGATTAAATGATGACGCTTACTATTTATTCAAGTACAAGATGCTTTGCGCAAATCTTCGCCCCAATCTTGCGCCAACATGGAGGTTAAATGATGATGTTTAGTATTTATTCAAGGCACAAGATGCTTGCACAAATCTTCGCCCCAAGGTTGCGTCAGCATAAGAAGAAATTTTTTTGTCCAAATCGTTATAAGCAGATAAATCTTTTTATTCTTTTACAAAAAATTTTAAAATGAAGGAAGCTGATTTTTTTAAAAATGAAGATGATTATACGAATTATTTATTAGATATAACTGGTTATGAGTATTTATTTGCTGTGGCTTCTGTTAGAATGTGGGGAAATAAAGAAGAGAGAGGAACATTTTATCAGTTAATGCCTGATTCTTTAGATGATGGATTTTTTGATTGGTATTGTGATAAATGTCCATATTATCAATTCTTCAAATTAAAAACAGAAGCTACACTACGTTTTATAAAATATTGGTTGGAATGGAAAAATTCGAAAAAGAGTAATTAAAAATCTTAACCAACAAAAGAGTTCTACTATTCATTTATAGAAATACGGATAACGAGCTTTTCACAAAACTTTTAGAATGAAATTATTTTTAACCTTATTACTAATATTCTTTTCGGTTGAACTATTTAGCCAACATCAATATTTTTATAAGGGTACTACAATAATTTTTACAGAATGGAAGGATACAATATTTTTAGGAGCAGATTCAAAAATGGCTTTAGCCGACAATAAACAAAACGGTGATATTACCTTTCAACCGTATTGTAAAATTCAGCATGTCAATAATATTTTTTTTGCAGTTGCAGGTATTTATGGCATGCCGGATTCAAGTTATTTTGCTCCCGACATTATTCGACTCGAAATATTGAGAGGAGGCTCTTTTAAAGAAATAAATAAAAGAATACATAACATTATATATAGAAAGTTAAATGAAGCAATTACAAATGGACAAATAAAAAATGATTCACTCCTTCATGCAAACCAAAAATCAATTGTATCGATCCTAATCACCGGTTTTATTAATAACAAACCATTACTTGACATATCTTACTACCCTTTAATTAATGGCAAAGTAAAAGTGAAGGTTGACACGAATGAAATTCATAAGGTAACTCCAACAATTCTTACACTAGGTAAACAAGATTCCATTAATGCTCTTATGGACGGGGGAAGTATCAACTATAGCAAAATAAATTCCACTCCTACTTTAAATGTTGCAGGATTTCCAAATTTCAAAATTTTAGGCATGCCTGACTTAGTCTATTATTTACTATATGTTGAAAGTATAAAATCAAAAAAAGATGTTGGTTTGCCAATTAGCATAATTCAATTAACTAAGAATGGGTACAAGTGGATTCTTAATGAGCTTAACTGTAAGTAAGCATTCTTAAGACATTTAAGATACTGGCACAAGATGCTCTGCACAAATCTTCACGCAATCTTGCGGCCAGCATAGGAGAAAAAAAATATTATCTTCATATATGCCTATTCACCCAAATCTACGCAAAAGTCAAATGAGCCCTAAAGAAAAAGCTGCTCAATTAGCTGAACAATCTACAGATTTTTTTAAACCTACAAATAAGTATGAACCATTTTATGTCGCCCCGTTAAATATTAATAATAGGGATCTCATGATATCATCTATCGAGAGCATAATACACAATAAAGAATTGAGCGAAGAGGATAGAATTTGGTGGAAAGAAGTTTTATCCGAAATAAAAAAGTTGTCTCTAAAGTAAGTTCCCGTAAATGGAATACATTGTAGCTGTCCCTTTTTGTGAATCCCACTTTAAGTTTAGCTTTTTATTTACATCAGTAGTTGCTGTGCAAGACCTACGGATAGCATCGAGGGGAAGGCGTTTTGCTGTCGTATTCAGTAGTTGAATCTTGATGAAGGATTCGAGGCGAACGTATGCATAAAAGCATTTTAATAAGTTATGTATATTTAGAAGTTAAAGATGAAATAAAAAACATGTCAAATGAACGAAGAGTATAAAAACGATATCGAGGAAACAGATAATCAGTTAGAAGATGTTTCTGTAAATTTTCTCGAAAAAAAACAACGCGAACTGCTTACAAGTACAATTGATTACAATCTGGAGAGCCTGACACAATTAATTACAAAAAGAGTAATTGACCTTTCACCTAAATATCAAAGACGTTTTAGGTGGGATGACCTTAGAAAATCGAAACTGATTGAATCATTTTTAATGAGTGTGCCGGTTCCTCCAATTTTTTTAAATGAAGATGATTTTGGCAAATATTCTGTAATTGACGGCAAGCAGAGGTTGTCTGCTATAAATGAATTTATATCCGGCATCTTATCTCTGACGGGTTTATCAGTATTCAAGGATCTAAATGAACTTAATTTTTTTGATCTTCCAATTGAATTTCAAAATTCAATAAAAATAAGAGCAACTATTCGCGCAGTAATTATTTTGAGACAATCAGATAAAGACATTAAATATGAAGTATTTCAAAGACTGAATACTGGGGGGGTAAGATTGAATGCCCAAGAAATTAGAAATAGCGCATTTCCAGGCATTTTAAATGACAAAATAATTGAGTTATCTGAAAATCGGCTATTTCATAAAATGCTTGGAATAAAATCAAAAACCAAATCAAAGATTTATCAGGAAATGAAAGACGCTGAAATGGTTCTTCGTTTTTTTGCGTTGAAAGATTTGTGGGAAAATTATCCCGGAGGTTTAAAACGCATTCTGGACTCATATATGGATGATAACAAAAATATGGATTCAATCAAAGTTCAACACTTGGCTGGGGATTTTTTGGAAACGCTTGAGAAAGTTCAAATTATTTTCGGTGCGGAGGGTTGTTTTAGAAGGTGGATTCCTCAGAAATATAAGTGGAAACAGCAAATATCCGTACCATTATTTGATGCTCAAATGTTAGCTTGTTATGAAAAGGATCAACAGTTAATTGCTGATTCAAAAAATCAAATACTAGAAGAATTTAAACAGCTTTTTACAAACGATAATACATTTATTGAATCGATCGAATCATCAACTGCAACTCCAAATAGATTTCTTTACAGAGTTAGCAAAGTCAATGAAATAATCAATAAATATGCTTAGTATGAGGGCTCCGTTAGATCAATTCAAAGAATCCTTAGAATTAGCAAATGCTCTCAAGAAACTAGAAAGAGATAAGTTTCCTCCAAACCCTAAGCTTATGGATCAACCATTTGTAAAAGGGCTTCGAGGGGGAGCAGCAGTGTTAATGATTGCTGCATTCGAATTTTTTATAAAGAGATTATTTGAAGAAAATATTTCAAAATTAAATACTAGCCCTCCTACAATTGATTTGAATAAACTTCCAGACAAATTCAAAGTGAAGGTTGTGTATGATGGTCTTCAAAATGCCATGGATGGACCCAAATTTGTTTCTAAACCATCAAAAGTTGATAGAATAAAGGATATAATGTCTGCCTGCAAGCTTTTAATTGGAGAACATATCAATCCTTCAACATTTGCCGACACCGGCAGTAATCCTAATGGAGACACTATAAAAGAAAAATTTAGTGAAGTAGGGCTTCCAGATATTTTTGGTAAAATAAAATCAGATTTTGAAACGAAATGGGGGACTGCTGTAGCAGATAGTTTTATAAAAGGGAAATTAGATGAAATAGTTAGAACAAGACATGTTGTTGCTCATACTGCAGACACTTTAAATATCACACGTAGTTCACAAAATGAAGCATTCAAATTTTTAAAAATTCTGGCTGAACTTTTAGAGTCTGAATTAGAAAAGCATGTTAAGGATCTTTTGAAAACAGCAAAAAAATAAATTTTTATTTTATTTTCCCCACGTTATTCCAAATGTTCCGCAGGGCATTTGGAATTTATGATAGTATGCCCTTCTTTGAAGGGAATAGCACCGAGCTTTTGTTTTTCAAATACCGTTCACAGAACGGCTTTTTATCAGGGTTCTCAGGTCATCCTAAAGGAAGACCTGGAACAACGGGGTGACTTGTGCGTTTATAATTTTATTCAGCAAATTCCACTCCGCTAACGTTATCTTCATTTCCACAATCTATCTCACCAAAGATGTAGATTTATACGTTTATTCATTAGTACATTAGCATTTAATCGATTTTCAAATTGACTCACTTTCAAATTTTCAAATTACTTATATGGGTTACACTGTTCCAACCGGCACACACATTGGTCATGTCCATTTAAAGGTTTCTGATCTTGATAAAGCGCTTTCTTTTTACAGAGATCTTTTAGGTTTTCAGGTAATGCAGTTATGGGGCACGCAAGCTGCTTTTATTTCTGCCGATGGCTATCATCATCATATTGGTTTAAACACATGGTACAGCAAAGGCGCACCCCCTGCACCAAAGCGTGCAGCAGGATTGTTTCATACTGCAATTTTATATACAACAAGAAAAGATCTGGCAGCTATATTAAAAAGATTGATTGATGCAAAGTATCCGTTAACCGGTTCTGCTGATCATGGCGTGTCAGAAGCAATTTATTTAGATGACCCTGATGGTAATGGTGTAGAATTATATTGGGATAAACCAAAAGAGCAATGGCCTTATGATGAGAATGGAAATTTACAAATGGTAACGGAACATTTGGACATTGAAAATCTTTTGGGAGAATTAGAAAAATAAGAATCTATGCCTTCCTCCTTCTTCCGCTTCAAACAATTCACCATTCATCAAAATAAGTGCGCCATGAAAGTTTGCACCGATGCATGTTTATTCGGTGCGTGGATTGCTAATAAAGCTTCCAGTTTTCAGTCTCCAGTTTCCAGTTGTTTAGATATTGGAACAGGAACGGGTTTACATTCTTTAATGTCAGCTCAAATGATTCCTGCTAAAATTAATGCAGTTGAAATTGATAAAGCAGCAGCACAACAGCCGCAAGAAAATTTTGAAGCATCACCATGGAAAGGAAGATTGAATATTTACAACACCTCCATTCAACAATTCAGCCAATCAAGCATTCAACCAATTAACCAATCAACTAATCAATCATTCAACCACTCAACCAAATACGACCTCATCATGTCCAATCCTCCTTTCTTTGAAAATGATCTAAAAAGTGATAATGAAAAACGCAATCTTGCATTACATTCTGCAGAATTAAGCTTAGAAGAATTGTTAGATGCAATCAACAAACATCTTAAAGATGAGGGAAGTTTTGCAGTATTGCTTCCTTATCATCGCACACAACAATTTATCAATTCAGCAATCCAACAATCTTTTCATCTCACAGAAAAAATATTGGTGAAGCAAACACCTGCGCATAATTATTTCAGAGGCATGTTGTGGTTTACAAAAGAGTCAACTTCAGCAAAGCAATCTGAAATTATTATCCGGAACGAAGAAGGTAAATACACAAATGAGTTTGTGGGACTATTAAAAGATTATTATTTGTATCTGTAAAGTTTCAATGAGGAAAAATCCGAGCCGAAGATTACCCTTCTGGAAAATCTGAAAAATGAAAAATTGAAAATCAGAAATCAACATCCCACATTATCAAAACTAAAATTTAGGACAGGGAAGTCCTTTGCTGCCAGGGGGTTTGGCAATATAGATCAGAGAGACCTCAACACCACCACGACTTTGAGAAGCTGTTTTAAGATCGGAAATATTTATGTCATAAGTAAGACCAAATCTAAAACTGCTGTATTCAAGACCAACATAAGGAATAAGTGCATCACCCAAAAGAATCCGACTGCCTGCATAAAAACTAACGGGATTATCGGAGGTAGCGGGATCAACGGCGACAAATTGCATAGCTCCTCCAATCAATGTTTCATGCGCCTTTGCTTGTGTACTGTCATGCCTTCGTTGGTGTTGTCACCAACGAGTCACAAATGTTGCAGGTGACAACACCAGCAACAGCACAAGGAAAATTAGTTTTGTATCTGGCATTCATATTATGATGGGCTTTTGTATTTTGAAACTATTTTTTCAATGACAGTTTTTTCATTTTTAATAATTGCTTTGAGAAACTTTAATAATTCATCTTTTGTTTCATTTCTATATTCTTCTTGTAGTAACCGTTGAATTGTCATTAGTGTGTTGTAATTATCATCAAACAGAAAAAAATCATCGTCCAAATTTTTATCAGTGAAGTACCTTTGGGGATTTTCATTGTCTTTGAGCGCAGTGACAAGATCATGATATTTGTTAATCCTAATAGCTGTAATCCACTCATGGTTTTGCTGTTCCTTTGATTGAAATGTTAGAATTAGAAGAATTAGAAGATTTATTCCTGACAATATTGTGCCTACTATCCCACCAACATAACTCCCAAAATTTGACCAATCATTAGAATTTTTAGATAATTTACCATGTATTGTACCAAAGTATAAAAAGAGAGAAACTGCAAGAACTACCACGCTAAGTAAGATTAAATAAAACAAATACTTTCTAACAAAAGAGAGGATTTTAGTATTTATAGTCATTTCTAGTTTAGCCATAATTTTTTAATCCAAAATAATTTTTTGAATTGAAAAATCCAAACTCGATATATTGATCAATGTCCGGTAAACACAAATCCATGGGAAAGATTGCAACATGTTTACCACAAAAGCTGAATGTTGCTTTGCTCAATAAAGTTCAGAACGTTCAAGTGAGTGACACAAGAGGCGATGCCACGGAGTACTTCCGTTTGCAACATAAAAATGATTTTACTTAAACACCGTCTTGCCACTTTCGCCGCAAGCTTTTCTTACCTGTTCAAATTCTATTGTATATTCTTTTAGTTTGTCATCGTTTATCTTTTGTCCACTCATGGTTACGGGATTGATGATGTTATATTTTTTCCGCTCAATGTGGCTGCGAGTGAAACATCACCCCAGTTAAGAAATTCCGGGCAGGTGAATGGCGGTGCTAAAATATTCTATAGCATCGCGGTTATCAAACAGGTAGCTGAGCGGGGCATCGTGCAGAGTAACGTTTTCTATATCCCCTTTCAGTGCTGCCAGAAATAAACCGGCAAGTCCTGCTTCTTTAGTTCCGTTTACAGATATTTTATATGACTAATACTTAGCGTTAATAAATTCTGTAACAACATCAAGCTCTTTTACCCATTCACCCATAACAGTTTTGCCCAACAACAAATAAGACTTGGATAAGGTGAGAAGTTTTCCTATGGTATCATAAGAATGCAAAGAAGCAGAGGCAGTTTTCCCGCTGTAAACAAGTTTCAGCAATTCCCGATATTATTCTTCCATTAAAAGCTCAGTGTCCCCTGACAGCTGCCATATCCATAGCGTTATTTTCTGGTTTATGTTCTTTCTTTGGAGCTGGCCGTCGCTGTGGTACTGCTACGCCTTGCGATCCGCCGGTAACGGGCAAGAGCCAGCTCACCGAGGACCATGCCGATCAGCCCTAACACCAGGGCCACGATGGCCCCGAGTCGTCCGGAGCCGGTGCCGATATCACCGGTGGCGCTGGCCAAGTGCAGCCCGCTGAGAACCATGCCAATCAGCCCCACCACCAGAGCCACGATGGCCTTGAGCCGCCCAGAGCCGATACGACCTGCAGAACGGGCCAGAGCCAACCAACCGATGACCACACTGATCAGTCCTACCACAGCAGGCAAGATAGCTGCAGCTCGCCCAGGAGTGATGCCACTAACCTGTAAGAACAAGTCGACTTGAAGCAAACTTTGTATATTCATATTTATTGTCTTTTAGATATTTATAATTCAGATCATTGTTATCTTTTTTTCTTTACATCCCGTGGAAGAGGGCCCATTTTATCTGCAATGGATAAGATGGTTGCTAAATTGTTCTAAACATAGTTCTATCCTTTTTAGGTGAACTTAAATACTCCGAGCACAAATATGGTTAGGAATAAAAACAGCTGCACCAGGTAGAAGGCCGTTACTTTCCGCTGTAAACCGCCAATGCTTCCTTCCGCGGGCACCATGGCTTTTACTCGCTTCTCAAGAGCCTTGATCACAAAGCCGTTGGCGATAATGACAAGCACGAGCACAATCTTTATCCTGAGCCAGAGCTGCCCGGCAAAAGCGTCTTTGGTTAAATACAACATAAAAACTCCCGACAGCAGCAATAATCCTATGCCAATACCGATAATCCTGGGAAAGTGGGTGCCCAGCTCCATTAGGGTCAGGGCCTTGACCCTGTCGGCACCATAAAATTTCCAGAAACGACGGTTCACAAGGAAGCCGGTAACCGTTGTTCCGGCAGCCAGGGTAAGCCCTGTAATATGAGCCAGTAAACACAATAGGAACAGATTCATGATCGTCTTATTTGAAGCGAAATTGGCGTGGTTTCCCGTATTTCATTTACATTTAACGGAGCCAAATTTATATTTGCCGCTTAATGAGTTAAATTTAAATCTGCAGAAGAGAGATGCCGTTTGAACTGAAACATATCGCCACCAACCAGGTACTCCATAATAGTGATGTATCTGATCATGATCTCAACAGCCCCGGGCTGATAGAAGACATCACCCGCGTAGAGCTGCCTTTCGCCAATGCTGTATTGTCGCATTGGCGCTTTGATGGAATTCATATGATACATACCGACTGGCATTATAAGGTCCGTTCCGATATGGCCTTCCGGGCCGATCTGGATATTGTACAGTTGCATTTCAACCTCCGTGGCAAGGTTCTGTTGAATTCCGATCGGTTTGAGAAACCACTTGACTTTGGGCACAATCAGCATAACATACTGTACGGCGGCAATGCCGGTATCATTACCAATGAGCATTTGTATGCCTCTCAGTTCCAGATCCAGTTTACCCGTGATAGTTTCCTGAAATTAACGGAAAACGCCAATGATACTTTGAAGCGATTTTCCGAAAAGGTATCATTAGGAAAGCCTGTGCTGCTCTCAGAACAGCATCTGCCTATTGACCTGCCTATGCAGCAAGCCATAAACGCTATCCTGAACTGTAAGTATCAGCAGGGGCTTAAGAAAATGTTCCTGCTCTCCAAGGCTATTGAGATACTGGTGTTACAGGCGGAAGCGTTTAATCGCCTCCAGTCCCGGAAGAAGACAGTAGCCCGCACTGACTATGACAAAGATCGCATCCACTATGCCAGGGAGTACGTGATACAACACATAGACACCCCGCCCAGCCTGTCGGAGCTGGCCCGGGTAGCGGGCTTGAATGAATATAAGCTTAAGTACGGGTTTAAAGAGATATTCCGGACTACCGTGTTCGGCTACCTGGCGGAAAAGCGCCTGGAACTAGCCCGGGATTATTTATCCGACCCTAATAAATCTATAACGGACATTGCGGATTTGTTAGGGTATTCGTCTATACAGCATTTCAGCTATGCGTTTAAGAAGAAGTTTGGGCATTCGCCCAGGGAGGTGAGAAGTAAAAAGTGAGATCTTGTACAGTAGCGCGTTCTATTGTAAAAACTAATTGCTGGCTATAAGATTGAGGTGAAGGTTTTGAGCGTTGGCATCTTAAGCCTTTCGTTTATTTAACCCGCACAAGACGCTTTGCACAAAGCTGCGCCTCAGTCTTGCGCTAGCGGGGTGACAAAGAATAACACAAACCATGACGTTCTTTTTGGTACATCTTTTATTATTTATTTCATTATTATTTTGACAACAATTGACCTTTTAAAATCAGGAAGAGTAAAAACGGCGCTATTTTTTTCGCTGCTTGTCCATATATTTTTCCATGGATCGTATATATCAATTTCTGCCACCGGTAAAGTGATTCCCAGCCCAGCCAGGTTAATTTCAACTCCATGTAATATGCCTGGAGCTATGCCTTTTTCAAGTTCTGATTCCCAATCATTCATTTTGTCGCGCAGCCAGAGCAGTGTTGTTTTTTTACCCTTTAACCCATATATGCGCAACAGGTCAGTTTCTGTAAAAAAAGGAGAGAATTTTTCCTTTATCGGATCAATACCTTTTATGGCCTCATTAAACCGGCCGAAATGATACCAAAGGTTATTTTTATGAACATACGACTCCCAGTGCCAGCTCATTCCCGTTCCTGCAGCGCCGGAAAAAAATGGAGCGAAGAGAATATCATGCAATAAAATACCGGCCGTGTCCTTTGCATAATACTTACTCGGCCCTGCATGGCGCGCTTCTACAGCCCCGGTTTCAGCGAGTAATACAGGCTTGCGCAAATGATACGAGAGCAATTCCTGTACGGCCGAAGCACATATGATATCCATTGGTGCATGACATACTTCCATTTCCGCTCCCGGATCAAGATAGCGATGTATCTGTGCGACTTCATTTCCGGGCATAGACATTATTTTTTTATACAAAGGCCTTACGCGTTCTGCATCAAAACTTCCCAGGCTCTGCATAACAAGTTGCTCCGGAAAACGTTGTTTTACCGCAGCTAACATTTTTTCATTCCATGCAAAAAACAAACTGTCCTTCGGAACACTCATAGCATTCATTTCATTCCATAATTCCCATCCAAAAAATATAGTATCACTCCCGTAACGTTTGCAGTAAAAATCTACTTTATTTAAAAAGAGGCGCTCGCCTTCTGGTGATGCAAGATATTGCTGCACACTGTCAAAAGGACCACCGTGCGATTTATGATAAGCAAACTTCGTTGCCCATTGTTGCGGATTCTCATCCAGAGTAATGCTTCTGAAATGTTCAAGTGTTAATTTAATTCTCAGGTGATATTTTCTCGCCGTTTCAATAAAACGATCAATTCTTTGCACTTTTTCATAATATATTTTCCGGCTTCCTCTTCAATATCCCAAAACGAATTGCTCAACCATACGCGGATATAATTTCCACCGTTCTCCGAAAGGTTTTTCATCCATTGCTCAATCTCGTAAAAGGCTGAATCGGGTTTTTCGCTATACCGGCCGCTGGGATTGATCATATTGATCCCGATAGGAATATATGGTGAACCATCTGAGAAAGAAAAGTAAGCGGGATCATCCTGACTTACCTTTATTTGACGAGCAGCAGGGGATAAATGCTTTTGAATTTTACCTGTAGTGCATCCTGTTATCAAACATATAAAGGCGAAAAGGTAGAAAGGTGATTTTACAGCAGTCATTGAAGTGATTTTAAAGCATCTTAGATAAGTGGTTTAATGCTGACAAGTTAAAACAATTCGATGAGCTGTTAAAAGACTGGCAGCTTTTTGTAGGTAGTGAGGAAATTCTACGTGGTGTACAAAATCGCTGTTATAAAAATGAAAGATACAGACAGGTTTTTTATTTTATTGCAGAAAGCAGAAAATGATTGCGCATATTTTTTGGGGACGAACTGAAGTGCTGCTATGAGGCTTCTGTGGAGCCTGTCCCGAAATTTTTTTGATACCAGCTTTAGTTCCTTGTGGTGTCTTCGTTGCGTCGAACTCTTTTGCTGCATTGCATTCTTTTGCAATTATTCTATCACCAGCCATGTATAGCTTTCAGGTTCTATGGTAACGGTTAACTCAATTTCATAATTGCGATTCAGATTGTACTCCCTCGCAGCATTTCCTTCTTCAGCAACTTTTGCAACGGTTGTTAAACCCGTGTAGTATAAAGGCAGTTGAATGGTTCTTGTTATTTTTTCTTTTAAAGGATTATAAAGCATTGCGAATGCTTTTGTTTTCAGCTGAGCGTTTATATGCATTATGCCATCCCAATCTCTTCCATCTGCACGGCGTAAATGAATGATATCTGAATTTAAAATTTCCCGATATTTTTTATACCAGTTGATAACGCTTATAACTGCTTGTTTCGTTTCTTCCGTATCATATAGTCGCGGACCTCTGTAACAGGCTTGTACACCTGCGCCGTAATACTGCATCATCAGTTGTTCATAATCATTTAAATGCTCTGAAAGCGGTTCCAGCACTGCTTCTGCACCACCTCCCTGGTATTTTGTAAGCGGTACGAAACCCCAACTCATAGAAGGTGTTTTCTCCCATAAACCATCATAAATATTTTGCCTGTTCAAAATTTTTTGATTCTCTCTCGGCAAAGAAAAATTCACTTCACGGTAACCCAGCGCAATTTTATTAGTGCCATCAAGAAAATACCAGTCAGGTGCATTTACATAAATACCATGTTCGTTACACCAATGATATAATCCTTTTTGCAGCTCCATTTGCTTCCACTGGCTATCACCCAAATCTTTATGACCCGGATGTTTTGTTGATGCACAAACATCGCCGGGATACGGCCCGTCATTTTCAAAAATGTCAAAGCCTGTATTGCTAAGAAAATATTTTAGCTTCTCTAAGTAAGCCAACCCCCCCTGCTTCCCAAACAAGGCGCATTACCGAAGAAAGCTGCAACATCGGGTTTGCCTGTAACAGGATCTATCACATCATCTTCATCGCTTATTCTTCTTGAACTGAACAAAGAATAACCGCCGATCATAATTCCTTTGCTATGTGCATAATCACTCAATGCTTTCCATTTTTGAAGATTGGCCGCAGAGGTATCTTCCATATTACAATGACTGCCGAAGCTTAATATCAATGCCTCATATCCTGTGGCTGCACACTGATCAATCGCTGTTTTTACGTCCGCATCATTTTTGCTGATGAGATGCATAAAGATGGGGTTCGCTGTTGTCCACGGCGCAGCTGTTCTATACATTTTCCTTATGCATAAGCCTCGTCGCTCTCTATCGTAACTATCCATCAGCAATTCGTGTGTGCGAACAGAATTAAAATCTGCACCCGGCTTTAATTCAACTGCAGTAACTTTTTCAGGATACACTTCGAGCAAACAAGGTGTTTGATAATTGTAGTTTACCTGCGATGTATAAGCGCTGTCTGCTTTCCAGTGTGTGGTTTGATCGCTGATATCATAACGCATCGCGTTGTTGAATGCATAATTTGTTTCCACATAAATGCCGTGTTGCTTTTTCATTTGTTCTGCAGAACCAACTACTGCGCTTTCTTCTTCCACCAACGCCAATTCTTCATTCACAACTTTACCGATTGTTATGTTGTTTGAAGATTTGTTTTCAACAGAAACCCATTTCACTATTAAAGGAATACCATCATATAACTCATAATGCACGGTTACAATAATATTGTTTAATGCAGCGAGAGAAGATTTATATATAAAAGAAATTCTTTTGCCTGTAGGTTGATGCGTGTTCATTCCCCATCCTTTTTGTTTCCAGTGAATGAAAGGCTGAATATCACTCACTGCGTAAGACGTAAAGTGAAAATCATTTTCATGAGCAGAAAAATTGTTTAACCATGAAGGAAGCAAATAAGCATTTTCTGTTTGCCCGTATAATCCACCAACGTTGTAGTCAGTCCCATCAATTTCAATTGTTGCTTCAGGTTTTACAGCACGGAGTAGTTGTTGTCCATTGCTGAGATTTATATAATCAATGCAGGCAACATTCGGTTGTATACGAAAAGTGCGTTTCACCAAACCATTGAATAAGATTATATCTTTTTTGTCTTCACTTTTATATACTCCTGCTTTTATAGTGCAGGGAAAGATCAACCAATCTTCCTTATATTTTTCTATCGAACGATTAAATACAGGTAAATCCAGTTGCGTATAAGCACACAGGCTGAATAACAAAGCAAAACAAAGAAGCGATAATAATCTGCTCATTTGTGATCATTTGATGTTAGCGCGTTAAAGCTAAGGCAAATGAATCGGAGTAGAGTTTTTCAAACGTTTGTGTTGTTTGCTGAAATTTTTTATGAGCCCAACTGCATTACTACCATTGATCTTTCGTTGCGTCATACAAAGATTAAACGACCAATAATGATTTACTCCTACCTCTATCGTCGATTTTCACCGTTCAGGCGTAAGTATGCAGTGTTGGTTTTGCAGCCAAGGTACTTGCACCATGTGTTGGGTATTTTTAATGTAACAAGCTGTATTAAAGTAATGGATATTGATTTAACTGCCTCTATGAATACCGCAGCACCTGTTCCGCTCTGCGGAAGTCCTTGGCTAAGCACAAGGCTATGAGAGAGACTCTTCGGAGAAGGGAATGCGTAAGAAAATTAAAGTCATCAATGTGTTACTTCATTTTTATCAACACGATGTTTCAACGCTTCAAGTAAAATTTGTTTATGGTGATCATTTTGCAAAACATGTAAACAGTTAAGATTGGTAGCAGTGAAGAATCGAGCATGATGTTGAAAACGATACATACTTCAAAATAAGAATTCTTATTCTCACTTGATAATTGCGCTTCGTTTTTGTTGGTCAGGCGACCAACAAGGGCGGGAGGGGGCATGGTTGTTTGAAAATAAGAAGGATGTTTCTACATCCTTTATCAATCTAACGGCGTAGTGATTGATGATTGCAACATTCCGCCTCTGACTTTTTGTTATTTTTATTTATAATACTCACTGCATGCAAAACCTTTTTATT